>Ga0214542_1003620_pt1 | contig 31327 bp, 28 predicted proteins | sample CNSS1metaG_FD_160096 | JGI IMG/M metagenome (GOLD analysis project Ga0214542, IMG submission 160096) | Root nodule microbial communities from cowpea collected in UCLA plant growth center, Los Angeles, California, USA - CNSS1 | ecosystem: Host-associated > Plants > Roots > Nodule | place: USA...
AATATATATATATATATATATATATATATATATATATATATATATATATATATATATATATATATATATATATAAAAGAGTCTCAAATACAAAGAAGATATAAAGAGATAGCCTAAGGTCCGCATATTAGTTACATTTAACCCTCCTACTCAAGTTGGTACATATAAATAATATGAATTAAGCTTGTTACAAATATAAATAATATGAATTAAGCTTGTCACACCTTATGCATGCTCTCTTTTTGGCTCCAAATATAACATTCTAGACTACTTTTTCCTCTTGATTTTTGGAAACATCTCGCTCTCCTTTTAGCTTATAAATAGAAGGGCTTACTTCATGTGTAAATCTAGCTTGAATTTGAGTAAATAATTGCTATCAAGATGAGTGCACGCTTCTCTTGTTTGAGCTCTCCTTAGATTAGTCTTCTCTTCTAGACTAGGCTTCCTTCCTTAGGTGTTGGCCTTACCTCTCCCTATGAAATTCGCTTACACCATGCTATCTTCATCTCTTCCAAGCTTCTGCATTCACACTTATCCATGGAGTCCTTCTTCCTCTCAGTTTTGTTGAAGGAGCAAAGGAGCTTGCCATTAGTGGTGGTTAGATTGTTAGAGGGGAGAGAGGAAGACATAAAAAGACCCCAAAACCTCAAATGACACATCTGTGAGATTGAGCAGACAATTTATCAGGGTCAAGAGTATGGATATGGAGAAAGCATGTAGACCCCAAAACTTTAGGAGGTAAGGGGTGATGTTAGTAAATACAAGATAGTTAGTTTATGTTTATATATGTATCTTGTCTAGCTACTTCATTTTCTTTGTACAACTGCAGGTTTGTAGGATCAACTGTAAACTACTTTGCATAGCTTTCCGTCCTTATACAGCTAATAGTAAACTACATCTACAAGTACATCTTGTAAACATGTTTCAGAGTATGATACAATAATAAAATCATTCAGTTCATGTTCTATTCTCTCTCTTTTCTTTGTTCAGTTTATCTAAGATGGTATCTAGAGCAAAATTTTCAGCGATCCAATTTCTTATACTTCTTCATTGATTTCTTCATAATTAAGTCCACTATTGTTTCCGCTCCATCCAATTCAAATCTTAATTGGTGGATTCTTTTGGATTTAGCTTGAAATTGCTTTAGTTCTCTTTTGAAGTTTCAATTGATCAATTGATTCACGTTCAGCTCGATATCGTTTCTACTTCATCAATTTGTGTTTTCAATTGGTAAATTGTTCTAGATCTACCTTGTAATTTTTCTACTAAATAAATTTGAAGTTTCAAATGGTGAATTTCTCCTTGTTCCTAATTCTTTTTGTTGAATTGTGTTCGAACTCAGTGAGTTGTGGGTTGTGCTACTAGTTCGTTTGTTAATTGTTCAGACCTACTTTGTTCAGTTGAATTCAAGCTACGTTTTAGATTGCCTGGTGAATTGTTATAAGTTTGCTTTTCTCAAGGTGCATTCACTTTGCACACTGCAGAGTTGAGTATCAATTTCAGACAAGTGAGAGCGACTTTTTTCTTTTATGGAGGCTGCTGTTTGAGTAAGATGATCAACATAACTTTGGCCTTTAAGCCAAAGCTTCGGGTCAGATGTCCAAGTGTCATAATTAATTCCGTTTAACTTGTCAATGAATTGGGGAACATTACATAATTAGTAAAGATAGAAGAATCAGATCGGGCACCACTAGAAAAAGCCATTATGAACTGCAGAGAGAAATACGTCCTAAAAAAATTTGAGAAATGTCAATTGGGCTATGATCATAGAACCAAGACCAGATAGGGAAAGAAGACAGTAGGATAATACTATTAAAAGCCATACAACTAAGAACATGCATGAACCGTGTCCCATACCCATAGTGCATGCTTTGTAACTATTAGGACAAATAATCTAAAATATGAGTTCACTTAAATGTACTTTAAGTGCTTTGTTCTCTTTATTCCAAAGGAATAACTGTCTATTTTAATTGAGTTTTTTTAAGGAACTGAAAATAATTCGTTCTCAAACATCCACTATAGTTCTTTGTGCCTTATGGCATGTCTGATTTTCAGTTGATACATTGTTCAGGATTGGTTACCGTTGGATTACACAATTACTTGCTCTTGGATGTTATGCCATGCTACTTATGCCCGGTTTTTTACAAGGTTTGCTTAATATAATTGTGGTTTTCTCTTTTCTTATCACCAATAATGAAAATTTAAGTGCTGAATTTATTTTGGAAGCTTCCAACAATGAATAGATCATCATATATATTCTTATGCATTCTGTTTACTTAATGATCAATGACAATCTGAATGCCATTCCTGACACTTGGCTCTTTTATATTACATGTTGCTGTTTTTCCTTCCACTAGGGGAGGTGTGGAAAATTTCACATACAAATTATGTATCCAGCAATATTAATAGAAAATAGATCTTTTTATTTTTGTTTTCTCTCTCACTTTTGACTTTCTGCAGTTGCATATTACTATTTCTTCTCACCCAAGGTACAGCGAAGCCTTGTTTATGGAGATCAGCCCAGAAACAGGTAAACTAAAACTTTGGTAATATGTCTTGTGAGGTTGGTCATTTAATGTATTGTGTGCTTGATAGTCAAGTAAATTGTGGGTTTTTAGGTTTATCTGTATCTACCAGCCGATATCTTGGGATGTTGGTCATTTAATGTATTGTGTGCCTGATAGTCACGTAAATTGTGGTTTTTCAGGTTCGATCTGTATCTACCAGCCGATATTGGTGAACCTAAGCCAGTTTTGATATTTGTAACCGGGGGAGCATGGATTATTGGGTGAGTAGTTTGAAATGTCTACATGGCTTTGCTATCATGTTTTAATTTACTCTCTGTATAGTGTTGATTCTTGTTCAGTACATGCAACAGTAATTCATTTTCAAGTTACAAGCAGTTTTGTCTATGGCTGAAGTCTTAGCAAAAAGCAACTGCATGCTGTTGATGTTGCTTTGAAACATACAGCAACATTCTTAGGTGTATGGGTGGTATTATGATATATTGGAGTAAACAAAATAAAATATATTCTTTTCTCTCTTTGTATTATTCCATTACACTAGCACAATATTCCCTAGGGCTGTCTCTTTTTAATGATTCTGTTTTGGTGTTTTTGTCATTTTTCTTTCAAGGCTAGCTACTATAAATACTCCCTTTGTACTATGCTTTACCTGTTCCAGAAATAATAAAACATTATGTCCCTTATTACGGTTTTAACTTTTCTCTAAGATGGTATCTATAGAATTATATATGTTCTAAATGTATTGTGTGTCTAATGCAAACCACACAATATGTATTTATACTATTGAATAGAATCAATTACAATAAAGACACATAATAATAAGAACTTAATCGTCCTAATTTCCGAGATTATGTAAAGGTTGATTTTCTGGAAATCTGTAACAGCTGATTATATTCGAAAACTATCTTAGCATTTCATCCCCATGCCAACATTATTTTTTTAACCTTGGTTGTTTCTTTCCGGTCGTGGCTACGACTAATCGCATTGCTTTTGCAACTTATTGCTTTTCCACTTCTTTTTCTGAAAACCTTGATGACTCCAACTATCTTCGTTGGCATCCACAAGTTGGACCCATTTTAAATCATTTTGAGTTCACCATACATTGCTTCTCTTACAATTCCTCCACGATATCTCTTGAATCAAGACCATGATGTTGATCCTATGAATCCCCCATATGATGTTTGGGAAGTTTAGGATCAAATGCTTTTTACATGGCTTCAATCAACATTATTGAAGTCAATTCTCTTTTGCATTAATATTTTAACACAATCCTACCAGGTTTGGGACATGATTCATGAGTACTTTCATATTTAGACAAAAACGTGTGCTCGACAACTTCGTCATGATCTTGTGTATCTGTCCATGCAAGATGATGTGAGATTTTTTTATCTCACTTCAAAACCATTGTTAATAACTTAAGGGTATAGGTAACCCTGTTCTGCTTGAAGAGAATGTTGATGCCATATCCTTGGAGATTTACCATAGAGTGTGCACCACTCAATTCTATTATTGAAAGCGAAGTTCATTACTACTTCTGATACTAAAGTGGAGGCTCTTGTTCTTGCTCATGAATCTTGCTCATGAGTGAATCCTAATTTGAAGAATTTCAATCAAGATAATACTCTTGGGTAAACCACTTTCAATGCCATTGTTCCTAAGACCTGATCTCAAGGTGGTTTTAATTCTTCATGGATTCCTTATTATGGTGCCTCTTTTCATGTTAGTGGGGAGCCACAAAATATAACATCAACTTGTTACATGCCTCCTCAAAGAATAGAAAAAATGTAGATTGAGACTCTTCTTTATGTATTATTTCAGCATTTATCAACTTTAAGCACAAACATCTGCTTACAAAAGAAATCTCTTCCTTTCACACAAAGCATTCCAACAAGAACCGAAAACTCTTCTTATTCTTCAGATCCGCAAGATAAGATTATATATAGAATTTCTCGTAAAATCTCATCCAAACTAACTCCTTTACTACTTATATTTTTAATTTTCTTTCTGTATCATTACAGCCCTGCCAAACATATTATCTCACATTTTGGTTACACTTATTATGTTTCCTTTATTGATGCATATTCTAAGTTCACATGGATTTATCTCTTAAAGTCCAAATCTGAAACTCTTTAGTATTTCAACAAACTCTTCTTTACTATGTTCTTTTTGAGCAAAGTCCTACCAAGAATAGTTCCTGGTCTGACTATTTTCATAATACACCAGATTTATCTGTTGGGTTTATATATTATAGTCATATGGGTTATAGTCATTGAAAGATTGTGGTTCTATATATGTGACATTAGTCTTACACATATAATACATTTGACACCACTTTTAACTCAAAACCTTAAGGAAATGGTGTTATGGGCTTTTATTCTTATACAATATTTAACTTTGTCTATTCTATCCAATGTGGGACTTTTGACTCACACTTGGACTATTCCCAACGATCTCCTCCTGTGGCACCTTCACAACATCCTTTTTTCTTCTGATACTAGTCACCATCTTGATGACCATCATCCTTCATCTGTGTCACCTCTCCTTGACCTGTTAATGTTCACCCCATGCAAGCCAAGTCCAAATTTATATTATTTAATCCGTGTCTTCATTCCTTATTGTTTCCACACCTTGATACTCACTAGGTGGAAGTTAAGACAATTCTACAGTATCTTAAAGGAACTACCTTGCATGGTCTTTTCATGAAATCTGCTGCAGTAGGAAGACCTCATTCTATCACTCCACTATGTGATGCTGACTGGGCCTCTAACATTGATGACTGCAGATCCACCTCTGGCCCCATCTTTTCTCAACATCTAACTTAATCTCTTGGTGATCCTCTACACAACAAGTTATAGCCAAGTGTAGTATGGAGGCTCTGAAACCACAACTGAGTTAACTTGGCTTCAAGCTTTGTTACAAGAACTGCATGTTCCCTTTTCTACTCATATCTTACTCTGTGACAGTCAAAGTACAACGGTCATTGATCAAAACCTTGTTTTTCATAGTCACGCTAAACTTATGGAAGTTGATGTCACACGTTAGAAGAACTGCATGTTCCCTTTTCTACGCCTATCTTTGTTCGTGATAAAGTTCTCTCCAAACAAATCAGATTTATGATATTCTAGCCTTGGATCAATGGGCAGATTTTCTGATGAAGCCTCTTTCTCCAACGATATTTACTTTGCTCAAAGACACTCAATGTGACTGAATTTTCCTTATGCAATTGGACCTTGAGTTTTAGGGGGCTATTAGGATATAAAAGAATATTTATTTTCTCTTCGTATCTTTCCATTACACTAGCACAACATTCCCCTTTATTTTGTTATTTCCTGTCCCTTTTTGGTGATTATTTTGTGGCTTTTTGATCTTTCTGCTTTCAAGGGTAGCTACTGTAAATGCTCCCTATGTATTTTTCTTTACGTGTTACATAAATGATAAAATGTTACATCCTTTTATTATGGTTTTATCCTTTATCTAAGAGGGGATCGACAAAATACTACAAGTAGTTATGATGAATTGTTTGAAAAGAGTATACCAGGTAAGTGTTAGAAATTGAATTTTAAAAATTTACTGACTTGAAGGATTTGGTTCATGTCACACTTTGTGATGCCGTGATATAGTTGGTTTCCTGCACCATGGCATGGCTAGAATTTTAGTTTATGTGTGTATGTAAACCTATTCAGCAATCTTTTATCTTTTAAAAGTTGAAATAATTGCCGTTGGGTTTTGATTTAGGTATAAAGCATGGGGTTCCCTTTTAGGACTACAGTTGGCAGAAAGAGGCATTATAGTGGCATGCTTAGATTACAGGTACCTGGTCTCAGTTCAGCAGTGCAAGATTGAGTCTACAATTTACATTTGGTCTGACTTGCTCTATGTTTGAGGTATTTTGATGGACAAGTTGGGTTCTTTTTATGTCTATTTCTAGGACATTTAGTCCGGGAAATTCATAAATCATAACTACAAGGATGCTTGCATCACATTATGTCCTGAACTTAATAGTTTCTGACTATGCACATTTTAATTCATAATTTGTTTTTAAGTTAGAAATATAGTACATCACAATTAGTATTAGTATTTTTGTAATTGAAATCTTAATCTTAAAGTTGTTCCAAATGACGAGATCGCTTTTACGAAACGTTATAACTTAGTTATATAATAAAGGGTGCAAACAACATAATTGTTACATCTAGTTTTTTAATAAAATGCTCTGTTTAGCATTTAATAGATTTTTGTTTATTTGTGTGTGTAGAAATTTTCCTCAAGGGACTATCAGTGACATGGTAAATGACACTTCTCAGGGAATTTCCTTTATCATCAACAACATAGCTAATTATGGAGGTGACCCTAACAGGTGGACTGCTACTATGGTACAAGATTCCTTTTCGTCATATATTTGGACATTCAACTGAGATTGATCTATTAATTTTTTTTTTGTAACTAATAACAGAGTTTATCTAATGGGACAATCTGCCGGTGCTCATATTTCATCTTGCGCTTTACTGGAGCAAGCAGCCAGAGAAACAAATAAAGGAGAGAATGTTTCTTGGAGCATTTCCCAGATCAAAGCTTATTTTGGTTTATCTGGAGGGTAAGACACTGGTTAGTGTTTCATCTATGTCTTGAATTTTATTGAAATGGTGGATTTCAATAAGTATATGTTCATTCTAGATTGTCTAGAAAATATTGATGCATTTCCTTCTTAGAAATGATGTCCTTTAATTTTGAAGTTATTTGTTATACTAAGATGTGCCTTAAGCAAAGTGGAAAACTTAAACTTCTCGTTCACATGATCATTGCTGCTTAACGGTGCTGAATATTTGACAACAAAGGGGTAACAGGAGTATAAGACATGTTTCACAATGGAAAAGTTTTATTCGATGAGTGCCCAGACCAGAAAGATAAGAGAAAAGAACGTGTTTGAGAAAAATTAAGAAACTCTTATTCAGGAAATATGTAGAACCACGCCCTAAATATTTAACACAAGAAAGTAATACCAATAGAAGTCCAAATTAGAAGAGTTTGACTGAGAACCGGCCAAAAAGGTAATTTAAAATATGAAAATCTTCCAAGTGCAAACCATTGAGAAGGATCTAAAAATAAATGGTGCTTCATGCATGGTCTGCTCTCGTTGCGTCGTGGTAAGCTGCTCTCTTGTGGCTAAGTTGTTTTGCTACGTTCTGCATTTATTTCTAGTTTAAGTTATATAATCTATTTTTTTTTTAACTTTAATTGAAAATTAGAATTAGGAATTAAGAAATAGTAATAATTTAATTATTTAATAATTATAGAATATGTTTTTAAATTTTGTAATAGAAAATTGAAATTAGGGAGCAATTTAAGGCACATCTGAGGTGAATCAAATTTTATTGAGATATATAAGGAAGTTTCAGATTTATTTCCTATTAGTCTTATTGGTTGTATCTTAGTTTTATTACTAGCATATCAATCCCACGATCTTCGAGATTTATTTCCTAGAATAGGCTGTGCTTGTTTCCTAACTTATCTGATTAATATATATATATATATATATATAGATATATATATATATATATATAATGATACCAAATAAGAGAAATTATTTTTTTTCTAGTTTTGAGATGTATCAGAAATGCACTTTATGTCCGTTCTTGCGCTTGCATATGTTTGGAACAATGTGAGATTAGTGAGATCGGCACTGAAAATTGAAAAACTGCATAATCATCATTTCGAGTTTTATTTTGGGTCAACAATATTTGTTCCTTTCAAACTTGATAAAAAAGGATTTTCCCTCTTCTTCACACACTGGTAAATGATTTGTATCTTCAATTCTTTCCTTTTCAACTTTGTGCACGTTCTTCATCTTCTTTGTCTATCAGACGTGGTGCGGTGCTTGGTGCAATTTTAGTTTTATATCTTCATTCTCATCTAGTTCTAGAGTGGTAGGACGGTCCTTTTGGTTTTTGTTGTGTCTCCTTCGCCTAAATGTACTTTTCTTTTATTTCGTTGTCCATGTTTGGTTACTTTCAAATCTCCTTTCTTTCGGTAAGTAATCATAGTCAGAACAAGTCTGCTTTTGCATCTTCGTGTTTAATATCTTCTGTTTTGATCTATTGCATTTGTGTCTCCTCTTTTATAAAATTATATTAATTTTACGAAGTAAAACACAAATGCATGTTACAATATAATGGGTTTGGGAATTGGGGCTTCTAAACCCCTCTACTTAGAAAGTAAGTGATTGATTCGCATTTGTGTCTCCACTTTTATAAAATTATATTAATTTTACAAAGTAAAACACAAAGGCATGTTATATATATATATATGTTGGAAGTCCCACATCGACTAGAGATAAGACAATTTCATAGTATATAAGTGAGGTGCAAACCTCACCTTACAAGCCGGTTTTGTGGGGTTGAGTTAGGCTTAAAGCCCACTTTAACATGGTATCAGAGCCATTGTTTAAAAAAAAAAAAAACCTATCCTAGCAAGATTTCTTGGACATTTTGTTCCACCCGCTATCAGACCACCCATTAATTTCTAGTTCCATGCACAAGATGTATATACCTTGGTGTGAGGAGGTGTGTTGGAAGTCCCACATCAATTAGAGATAATACAATTTCATAGTATAAAAGTGAGGTGCAAACCTCACCTTACAAGTTGGTTGTGTGGGATTGAGTTAGGCTTAAAGCCCACTTTTAACAATATATATATATATATATATGTATATATGTATATATGTATATATGTATGTATGTATATATGTATATATGTATGTATTTTTGTAAAAAGTAAAATTTACAATCTATGTTGCAATCCCATGATTTATGATTTTGTGAGTCTTTTATGATTCTAATCATTATTTTTATTTTAACTATCATGGTTGATGTAGGATAGTGGTGGTTCATTTTGTGCTTTGCAAATATAGTGTTGAGTTTCTTAAGAAAACCTAGTGAAGATTTTCACTGGACATTAAGATAGCAAGATATTTAGATGTGGAGGTGCACTTCAAGAGGTTCAAGAGAAGGAAAAGAACCAATTAAGCAAGAAAACAAAATCAAAGAACAACAAGAGCATAAAATCCGAATGGATAGATGGAAAAACAAGTTAAAAATGAAAGACAAAATGATGGAAATGGGGAGATCAAGCATGCGACTACAAGGAGGGCCAAAGCAACCAATCCTTGAAGATGAGTGGTGTTGTGCCGCCACTGCCGCCACTTGAGCTAGCTCAAGATAAGGCTTAGAAGTTTCACTCCCGATGGATGAGACTCTCATGGTTGGACAACAATAACAAGTGTTTAACATCAAATTGATCAACCTTTTTACAAGTCCATGAGCACCCCTTATATTGAAGGTCTCTAAGCAAATCCAAAAAGTGTACAAGGGAGATTCCATATTGAGGCCATTTAGTGTGAGATCCCATGTTGATGCTGCTCCCCTTCTCCTAGCTTTGGAGGCCAAGGACATGTACCATGGTGGAACGATATTTCGAAGTCAATAGAATCCCTGCGGTGAAGAGGGTGGATACGACAGTGGTGTGTTTAGAAGGACGTGCATTGAACTTGTTTCAATGGTGGGAACCGCGAGTTCTGATGATGATATGGCCAGTTTTTTGAAAAGCGGTGTTGGGGAGATTTCAATCAGCATCCACAGAAAACCCATGTGAAGCTTTGATGGGTTTAAAACAAAAGGAGTTAGTTACGGAATATTGTGAACAGTCCGAACTTCTTTCAGCTTGGCTCCGATTCGCAAATGAGGAATTCATGAAGGGAGCTTTCATGAATGGTTTGAAAGACGAGGTGAAGGCGGAGGTAAGGATGTGGCTTCTATTTTTGGGAAAGAAATTGTCACTTTGTTCCATTATTACACCCATATACAGCCAAGGATGTGGCTTCTATTTTTGTGAAAGAAATTGTCAGATTGCATGGATTTCCCAAATCCATAGTCTCGATAGGGACCGAGTGTTCCTAAGTACATTTTGGCAGGAGCTCTTTCGGTTGTCAGGCACTTCACTCAAATTTAGTTCCGTCTACTACCTTCAAACCGATGGCCAAACGGAGGTGACCAATCGCACCATTGAAGCGTATTTGAGATGCTTTGTTTCTATCACCCACGACAATGGGTGAAATGCTTACCATGGGGAGAATTTTGGTTTAATTCCTCTTTCAATGCCACTATAAAAATGAATCCATATAAAGCTCTTTATGGTCGGGATCCTCCTAAATGATTATCCCATATCCAAGAGACAACACTATCATAGTGGAAGTGGACAAAGAGTTGATGCTTCGTGATAGTATATTGGCTGAGTTGAAGCAAAATCTGCTCAAGGCAAAAGGGAGAATGAAAGAACAAGCTGATAAGGGAAGGTGTGAGGTGGAATTTCGGGTAGGAGATATGGTGTACTTGAAAGCTCAACCTTATAAATTGCGACCATTAACTACACGCATGAATGAAAAACTCAGTCCCAGGTTTTATGGGCCATTCAAGGTCTTGGCCAAAATTGGGGAAGTGGCGTACAAGTTACAACTTCCAGAAAGCTCACGAATACACCCTGTGTTTCATGTTTCACAGTTAAAGAAGGCTTTACCCTCCTGCGAGCTAAGTCAAGAATTGCCCAAGTTCCTCTCAAATGAGTTTGAATTGATGGTAGAGCCGGAGCAAGTGTTGGGCACAAGGAAATTGTTGAATGGAAAGTGGCAAGTGTTGATCAATGGACTGAGTTACCCACAAAAGACAGTTCCTGGGAAGATTATGAGGTGATTCAAACTTTTTTTCCCCAATTCCACCTTGAGGACAAGGTGTCGCTTGTTGGGAAGGGTATTGATGGGCCTCGACAGCAAAGGCCTTTGAAATATTATTACCGCAGAAGGGCCAAAAAGGTCACTAGTGGGAATGAGTTTGTTATGAGTGGAGGTAACTAACTGCACACGTGGCATGGGAGGGGACTGGGGGAAAGGAGATGCGGGAATACGTAGAGAGAAAAGAGAATAAAAAGCTAGAGAGTGGAGGAGGTTAGGGGGAGGAATCATTTTAGGGTATTTTGGAGTGACTGTTGTCACAGGGCAGAGAACATTCTCTGATTTATGTTTTCTGGTTTCAGTATTTTTCTATTCCGTTGTTGCTACATTTTCGATTCAATAATACCAGGTCCTATAATATTCTAATGTCGATTGGGCAAGCTTTCCTTCTGATAGAAGATCCACTTCTAGATATTGTGTCTCCATTAGTGATAATTTGAACTCTTGGATCAACAAGAAAAGAAATGTTGTAGCAAGATTTAGTGTGGATGTGGAATATAGAGGTATGGCCTCAACTTCTTGTGACCTCATTTGGCTTAAACAATTAGTTAAAGAATTGTATTTTGTAGAGGTCACTTAGGACATTGCTATCTGACAATCAAACTACTCTTTATATCAGCTAAATCCTGTCTTTTGAAAGGAACAAACATATTGAGATTGATTGTCATTTTATTTGAGAAAATATGGTAGCTAGAGATATCAAGACTGAGTTTGTTAGTTCTAATGATCGTATAGCATATGCTTTTACTAAATAATTATAGGGATCTAGAATTGATTATATTTGTATCAAACTTGGTACATATAATTTATATGCACTAACTGAGGGGTAGTGTTAGATGTTCCATCTCTTTGTATTTAGGCCCATCTCCTTGTATTTCCTATTTATAAATGCATAACCCTATGGGGTCTAAACACGGTAGGGATTCAGATTATGTCTCTCTTTTATTCTAACACACATGACTCTAAGGTTAACTATATTGTTATGCAGTTTGTGTCACTATTAAAAATCAACTTGTGCTCACTTTCAAGAAACTTAGGTCTCATATTAAGTAAACTATTAAGTAAACTATTATCAACTTGTCACTAATTATCTTTCTCATATTAAGTAAACTATTACAAGTCAGTTTACGGTGCTTCCACAAGTTTTCCAAGTCTGATAACCTTGGTGGGGGCAGTAAATATTATTCCATATGCTCATGGGATGTGAAATTTTTGGTTTATTGTTGCAATGTTTGATCCCTTGCATGTTTCCATGGTACATTTTCATTTTACTTATGTTAAAAAGAGTGAAACAGATTTCTGTTTTTCTTTTTTGTGTGAAGAGTTATGACTGCTTCTGAATTGTGCACTCCGATAAATTGGTTTAGACCTGTTAAGGATAACCTATTAACAGTTTGAACACATATATGCAGATACAACTTATTGGATTTAGTGGATCATTTTGACAATCGTGGCTTGTACCGTCGGATCTTTTTAAGGTATGTCCTGAAAAACCAAGTTTCGTTAAAACTGATGGATCTTTTTCCGTTTTTATAACTGATCATCATTTCAGCATAATGGAAGGTGAAGAGTCTTTGAAGGTATATTCACCTGAAATTAAAATTCAAGATCCATGTCTCAAAAGTGCCATTCCTCACTTCCCATCAGTATATCTGGTCCATGGAACTGCAGATTATTCCATACCATCAGTAGCGAGGTTAGTCTACAGAATTGAAATTTACTACTTGAAAGAATTTATATGAAAGAAAAAAGATTTTATTCAATTGGTTCATGTAAAACAGTACATCAACTTCTATTTATAGAGAACTCAAACCTTAAAGTAATAATTATATGAGATCTCTAAAACCTTCTAACAACTTCTAGCAACTCCTAACAACTTCTAGTAATACATTTAATATCCTACTAACATCTTCTAGTATTGCATTTAATATCTAACTAACAATAGGTTATTATATTTTGTTCATAAAACAATTGGTTATCACATCATATTTTTTTTTTTGTTTAAGGAAATTTCTAAAGGTCTCAATCGTATTCTTGTGCGGTGTATTGCCACACTATAAATAAGACCTGATCATTGTTATACCGTAAAGATTGAAAGGGTTACTTGATTGTCATGTACCTAACTTAACCCTCTTTAAATCTTGGCTTGTACTAATTAATTACAACACAGGAAGAGTTTGATGATCTCCGGTTATCATAACATAAAACTAAATAACATTTATGCCTTTGTCAGTTGTTCTTTCTTTTCTACAGTACTTGTGTTATCTCCATTGATTATTAAACACAAAGATGGAATGCTATTGTTTACTAATAAATGAAAAATCAACTGTGGTAATTTTGGTTGCTAGGCTTACAAATACAAATATTAATGTCAAAAGGTAGGTTGCCTTTGTGTGAGGGGATATTAATATGTGATTTTTGCAGTGAACGGTTTGCTGATGCTCTTAAGAAGGCAGGGGCAAGAGCTGAGTTGATTTTATGTGAGGGGAAGAGTCATACAGATTTGTTTCTACAAGTAAGTTAAATGTGGAAGATTTCAATGTTTTGGACACGAAATAAAATAACTTGAAAGGAATAATCTGAAAGAAAGAGAATTTTACTGTTTTATTAATTCACTTAAAACAGTACATCAACTTCTCTATTTATAGAGATCTCAAACCTTAAAGTAATAATTACAAGAGATCTCTAGAATCTTTTAAGAGCTTCTAATAACTTCTAATAATACATTTAATATACTACCAACAACTTTTAATTTAATATTCAACTAACAACAAAATATAAAACTTTATATTATGCAACACTTTCTATGTTAGCATTTTGACTATCTTTGTAATCATAGAGCTGAAAAACGAATCCGTGTGCCATATATGTAGCAAGTCTAAACGTTTGGTCTCATAAACTTGAATTGATTCCTTTTCAACCTTATTAGATGTAACAAACTTAGGCCTATTTCTTTGTACTTTCCTATTTGTAAATGCATAATTGTATATGCTATATACACATTAGGGATTCAGCCTAAACTTAGGCCCATCTATACTCTTAAGAAGTGGACTTTAAGTCTATCTCATTCTTAAAAATCGATTTATAAGATGAGGTTTGCACTAACTTATGAAGTATAAATTTGTCTTATCTCTAGTCAACATTTCATCTCCAACAAATCCCTTTATGTCAAGGTATATATATCTTGAGTATGAGACTAGACATTTATAGTGGTATCATAGTGAGTGGCAAGATAGGTCCAACAAACAAAGTCTCGCAAGGATGGATTTCGGGTGGCTCTGATGCTATCTTAAGAAGTGAACTTTAATGTCTAACTCAATTTTACAAAACCGAATTGTAAGGTGAGGTTTGACCCCCACTTTATACTATAAATTTGATATATATCTAGTCGATGTGAGATCTCTAACATATACCAATTATCTCAATGTGCATCTATGCATTGATGAATTGGATGGAACTAATTTTGATACTTGGGCATGAGACATTAGACTTTGGCTTAAGAGTTAGGGTTATGTTGATCATCTTAATCTGAGTGTGGCTACGATGGCTAAAAATGAGCTTTCTCGGTTAAAAATGGCTAAAAATGGAACTAATGAAGTATAGGAAACAACCTAGGTATCAATCAAAGGAATTTTCTAATTTTGTAGCTAAAATGTGCCCAATTTTTAATCTAAAAGTGAAACAAACAATGGGGGAAGTAGAAACAATGTAAAGTCTACTCTAGAACAGTGCAAATGATGAATGAAATGGATTTAAAAATGCTAGAACATAAAGGTATTACTGCAGTAGAATATTTGACAGGTTTTAAAGGGAAAATGCTCAAATCTATATGCAAATGATGATGGAATGCTCTAATATGATGAATGAACCTGTACATCTATAAAGAAACATGAATGAAAGATGTTATAGACCTCAAACTGTCCTAAAATATCTCCTAATGCAAACAGAAAAGTGTTTGATGAAATGCCTCAGTGAAGACCTAGTTTTCACCAAGTTTTTAATGAAATGCTTGAATGAGCTAAACTATTATTTATGCAATGCAAATGACCTAGACAAGTTTCGATATGCAGAAACAAGTAAAATGAATGGTTAAACTGCACTAAAAACTGCACTAAACTAAATAACAAATGCATGTTTCAGTATGCAAATGGACATGACTAGTTAAAGGGAATTCATAAATAACTAGTTAAATTAAAGTAAGTGCAAAATAACTTCTAAAAAGTGGCTAAAATGCATATGAAGATAGAAGCAGTGTTTCATGCCATGTAAATGCTTTGAACAAGTTTTAATATGCTAAGGTATGCAAAGTGGATGATCAGAACTGTCCAGAAAATACCAAAACAGAAAATCAGTCATTAAAGCAAACTTGGGAGCAAAGAAAATTATGCTAGTTTTATGCATAATTTAGTAAATGAGGTCTGAACGTGCAGCTGTGCATCAATGTATGATTTTATCCTCTAAACATGTGTAATATGATGCTAATGGACTACCAAAATAGAGAATTTACCAAAAGGGTTAATGTAGAATAACATTCCCAATTTAAGCTAGACTAGAAAACCTAGAATATACTCAATGGTTCAAAACTTGTAAAATGCATGGAATGCGGTAATTGATGGCTCACTATACACTGATCAAACATACTGAAATGCAAAGAAACATAAAGAATTCGCTGAAATGCAAAAATATAAGATTATAGCAAGTTCGAAAACAAAAAGTGGGAAACATAACTACGTTACCTAACTTTTGAGATTTTTGAGTTCAAAGCTGAAATCTAAGAATTAGAACATATTTAAAGTCATGAGAATACTTCAAAAGCAGTGAGAAAAATTCAGAACTGAATTTAATACTAAAAGTCATCATGTGGGTTGAGGTAGTGAAAATGGGTTTTCGAAGGCAAAACTTAGAATCATGAGTCTTGGTCTATAATTTGAAATTCTTTAGTTCATACAAACCTATTGAATCAAGTGGTGACATTGCACTCCTTTCTTTGATGAACCGAATAGATAGAGAAGATGAATAGTGAACAAAAGTATTTTATTGTTATTGAAACTGATTCAAGTCATGTACATTAAGAATATTTATAAGAGATTGGTTTTGTTAGTAAAATAGAACCTTACAAGTGTCATCAGAGTAAACTACACAGAATAGAGAAAACATACAGTTGTACTCAAATACATTTGAACTAGCAAGATATTACTCTAATAGCTCCCCTCAGACTTAAGTAGAAGATTTTTGAAAAGAAAAATCCTTCACATTAAGTATTCCACGAAGGACAACAAAGCATGTAGCTGAGAGGGATTTTGTTAAAAATATCAACTCGCTGATCAAGAGCTGGAACGTGAAAAATAACCAACTGTTGGGACATAATCTTCTCTCGGATAAAAAAGACATTAATCTCCATGTGTTTAGTGTGGTTGTGAAAGACATGATTGTGGGCAATAGCTACTGCTCTCTAATTATCATATAATAACTACGGTGTTTTAAAAAAAAAAACATTTAGTTCTGTAAGTAATTTGGCAATCCATGTCAATTCAGCAGAAATTTTGCCAAATTTTGCCAAACATTTAGACCAAGCAATGACTTGTTGCTTGCGAGACCTCCAGGAAATCAAATTTGGACCCAAGATTATGGCTGCACCAGATGTGGATCTTTTGCCATCAATGTTAGAAGCCCAATCAACATCACAAAATGCTGTCAAGGAGACTGGACTGGTGAGCACAGCAGGTTGAAGGTGAAGTCATGGAACAAAGTGCCTTTCAGATATCGCAGAGTATGCTTGACTACAACCCAATGAGAATCTAAAGGACTAGCCATGAATTGATAGACTTTGTTTACAGCAAAGGCTATTTTAGGTCTGGTAAGAGTAATATATTGGAGAGCTCCAACAACAGACCTATACAGAGTTGGGTCTAGGAAAATATTAGCACCCTGTTTAGACAACTTACAATTAGATACCATGGGAGAAGAAAGAGCCTGAGCCTCTCCCATGTTGGTTTTATGAAGTAAATCATGGATATACTTAGTTTAAGTCATGAGAATAGAGCCATCCAGTGAATGTTTAACCTCAAAACCAAGAAAATAGCCTAACTGTCCAAGCTGTTTAGAGAAAAGTTGGCATTGAGTTGAGCATTAATAGCCTTAATTAAACTAAGAGAGCTACTAGTGACCAGAATGTCATCAACATACACCAAAAGATAAATCACATCAGATCCATGATCATAAATGAACAAAGAAGTATCACAAGAGCTAGAGACAAAACCCAAATGCTGGAGAGTAGCCTGCAGGTGTCCACTGTCTTGGGGCTTGCTTTAGGCCATAGAGAGCCATATTCAGCTTGCAAACTAACGACTTAAATCAATGGCTTCAACCCTGATGGTTGATGCATGTAAATTGTTTCATCCATGAGCCCGTTTAGAAAGGCCTTATTAACATCAAGATGGAACAATTTCCACCTATGAGAAACAACAATTGTGAGAATTAGACACATAGTAACTCGCTTGATCACTGGACATAAGGTTTCATGGAAGTTAAAACCATGATCTTGATGAAATCCTTTAGCTACAAAATGAGCTTTATATTTGTTGATAGAGCCATTGACATTTTCTTTTACTCTAAACACCCATTTATAGCCAATTATTTTTCTGCCATGAGGAAGAGGGACCAGATCCCAGGTTTGTTGTTTAATTAAGGCCTCATACTTACTTTGCATGGCAGCTTTCCAATTTTCATCATGAAACGCTTGTTTGCCATTCTTAGGCTCATAATGAGAAAGTAACAAAGAAGGACAACCTCTGTGTGAAGTAACAACAGACAGAACCTACACCAATATGTCAAACAGAAGATGAAGAACCAAAGGAAGTAGGTTTGGCCTTAAACCAGGAGATAAAGTACTTAAAGTAGAACTAGAGGAACTGTCATGAGAAACCTGAACAGGTGGTTCCACAATAGATGAAACAAACGGTGCAAGTGAACCTGGTGGTGACAAGTTAGGCTGTAACAGAAAATACTGATTAACATCTTTAATAGAATTAGGAGACTTGGGAAACAACTTAGAATAAGGAAACTGAAGCTCATCAAATAGGATATCCTTAGAAATAAAGATACGCCCACCGGAAGCCAAGCACTTGTATTCCTTGTGAAGGTGAGAATAACCAAGAAAGAGAGACCTAAAATCAAGCTTATGCGCGTATAAGGACGTAACAAAGGAAAACAAGAACATCCAAAACTCTTAAGCAATTATCAGGATTTTTATTAAATAGGATAGAAAAGGGAACAACAAATTTAAGAGATACAGTGGGTAGTCTATTGATAAGATAGACAACACGAGTAAAAGCATAATCCAAAACTACAAAGGAAGAGATCCTTGATGTAACAGGGTAAGTCCTAACTCAACAATGTGCCTATGTTTATGTTCAATGACTCCGATTTGATGATGAGTGAGGACATATGAGTCTATGAATAATACCATGATGAGCTAAATAATTTGTAAAAGGACGAAATTCACCACCCTTTTCAGATTAGACTTGTTTAATTTTATAGTTAAGTAGTAAATCAACCACTGTTTTAAAGGTCTGAAAACAGTCAGAGTTTCGTTCTTAGTCTTTATAGGAAAAATCCACATATATCTAGAGAAAGCATCAACAAAAGACAAGTAATACTTATAACCAACTTGAGATGTGATATCTGCAGGACCAACACAACAAAATTTACAGAATTCAGAATCAACTTTATTATGCAAAGAAAGATTACAATGTTTGAGTACAAGATTCATAATATGGATGTTGGGGTGACCTAATCTGGTGTGCTATGGGTCGTGTGAAAGAGGATGTATGTGTTTGGAGTGATAGTAGTGTGGATCGTGATGTTGGTGGTGTCCATACTCTCTCCTATCTATCCTGTTTAAAGAAAAGAAAATACAATGAACTAACTAGAATTCTTAGAGATAGATTCTAGAACAAAAATCAGTTTTTAGTACAATGGATCTCTCGTTGCAAAGACTCCTATAGGTAACTAACTTTTCAGCCTTCTATCTTCCAACTGCAGCAAACACTCCTTCTTAGCCCAAACTGTCCTGTCAGCAAATTGAAGCAAATATCCTGTTGCCACGTTGGACGGCTTCTCTCCAAGTCATTTCTCATTATTCTCCAATGCTCTTGTTATCTGCTAGGCAAACGTCAGAATTGACTTGTAGGCTTCCATTCTTCCTTGGCACTGGTCCAAGTCTCTCTTGAGGATTCTCTTAATTTTACTACAGTAAAAATTCAGAGGAATTAATCAAGCTGAAAATTTCAATTGCCTATTTAAAACTACATTCTACTACTTACCACGGACTCAACTTTCTAAACTAAACTTTACCCTAAAAACACTCTTTTTAAGATGTTTTTATTAAAACTAAGATTTTTAAAAGAAAATACTAAAATGTTATAAAAATAGAAAATGAAGAAAAGACCCAAAAAGAAGTGCTCTAAAACACTAAATAAGTATCTAATATGACACTCAGTGTTCCTCCGCTGGATGCAGTAATTGACAGTGAGCCTTCTATCAATTACATGTCCCCCTAGTATTTTTTTTTTTGTTAGAATAAGATCCTGTGATGTTTAGATTCTTGGTCATATAGGAATCTTTCCCTGTAGAATATTAGTACTCTTTTTTGTTAGAATACAGGTCTTTATACCATTATGGTAATGAAATATAGAGAAAAGTTTGTTTTGTTTTAGTTGTTTTCTTTCTTTTTTCTCTGGTGAACCTACGATGACGCATCAGAGTTCCACCATGTGTGTGGAACTTCTAATTGTGAACCACATGCTGTGCAGGATCCACTCCGAGGAGGTATTGATTACCTATTCGAGCATGCAGTTGCCGTTATACATTCCAATGATAGTGATGCTCTTACAAAGGACGCCTTTGCACCCCGAAGAAAACAGTTTGTTCCTGAGATTTTATTAAAGTTGGCCACCAAGATAAGTCCCTTCTAAGTATAAGCTTGTGATCGTAGTGTTTGCTATTCGATTCCACAATTCAATAGTATTCGACCACCTACCCATTCATGCTTTAAGATGAATTTCGTGATAGATAAATGAACGGCTCTGTAAAATTTCCATAAAAATCACGTAATTCAACAATTCCTTAATTTTTATTTTCACCAATACTCATGAAAAGAATTGAAATAAATTTAATTTATTAATGAAAGAATTTGATTATTTCACTATTTAGTTATTTCACTATTTTATTTGTGAGTAGCTTATTCAATACATGCATTTTTTATAAATAAAAAATATATACTATATTTTGCTATTTCATTTTTCTAAAATAAAGGCTTTACTGATATATATATATATATATATATATATATATATATATATATATATATATATATATATATATATATATATATATATATATATATATATATATATATATATATATATAGATATATATATATATATATGTATATGTATATGTATATGTATATATATATATATATATATGTATATGTATGTATATACATACATATGTATATGTATATATATACATATATATAACTAATAATTTTATTTTATAAGACTTATGCTTGAATTGTTTTATCTATGTTCGATTTAAAATTATTATATTTAACATTGTATATCATGATATATTTGTAGTAATATTTTTTTGTTAATGAATTTTGTGATTCGGATTCCAAAGTTAGTTCGTTTATTTACAATTTGATTTTTTTATTGGATATTCTTGTCTGTAAGTGTAGTAATCACAAACTTCTGATTATAATGTATGACAGTAGCCATACATGCAGTCATTCATAAAAAAAAAGAAAAAAGAAAAAGATGCATTGCTTAATATTTTTATTTTATAATTGAGTTATAAAACGAAAATGGTGTGACGGTAACTTAGATGATCCAAGTTTTTTTTTAACATAGGAAGATGAATTCTCTCATATTTCTTCCGGAAAATAAGATGAGATTCGTCATAAATGTAGACCCTTTTAGGACTCGGATGTGAGGAGTTATTTATTAATTGTTATTATTTTTATTTGAATACTGTTTTCCTTCCCTTGGGATCTAATATTTTAATTTATTTTTCAGTTTCCCTTTTACGCTGTTCATAGTTTTAAAGTGAATGGTATTGTTAATAGATTACAAAAGTGAAATTTATCAATATTAAACCTGATGTGCACTTTTGCCTACTGTTTATAGAGAGAATTTAGCATTGGCATGAACCCAACAAAATCGGAAAATAAGAACGTTTCCTAATTCTTTTCCGTCTTAATTCCGTATTATTTTGCTTTCATTGGTGTGGGTCGACTTAGTGGTGAATATATTAAGTTATTTTAATCTTAATGTGATTATTTTACACAATAAAAACAGTAGAGTAATTTTATAACTGACCATTGACACCAAAATCATTTGTCGACAAGTGCTAGTGTTCCTTTCTGAAACTTTTGCAATGAAGCTGTACACTAGCATCCACATTCACTAGAAGTGTCTCCTTCAGTGCTGCTTTCACTGGAAGATGTATCACCTAATAACATGTGTAACATTGTCACCTTGATCCTGAGATGAACACCTTTTTGTTTTTTCCATATGAAGAAGCATAGATTTTACATGCCAAAATATCGGTGCCCGTGAATCAATTGGTGGAAGCGTTTCCTACGATGCTTTCGATATAGAATCGATCAGGCACAAGTTGCTGTTTCCGTCATAAGCGGTTGCTTGTTGGCCAGTTGATAAGTATCTTACGTAAATGCGGAAGCAGCTGCATACGGTGCTAAGTGCAAGTTCTAAGAACAAACTTGGTTGAACAAAGTGTTGTTCGTTGGATTTGAAGTGATGAGTCGAATTTGATGCCATTTGGTGTAATTCAAGCAAAAAAAAAGCATGGGTTTGAGGAGAAATTTTCGGGAAGATCTGAGGCATGTAGCTCAACTAAAAATTGGGATGAATTTTCTTTGAAGGGAAGGATGATGTGGATGATGTGATCTAGAAAATAAATATAGATGTGTATTTTCTTTTTGTTTCCAGAATTGTAAGAATAAACTAGTTACTTCCAAATTTAATATATTTTATACTTTGTTGAGACATAAAGTTAAGGAAGGGAAGTGCTTAACTATTTTCCTTTTCACCACACTTTATGAAAGGAGAGCTATTTAACTCGTTTTGATAATTTTTGATAAATAAGAATATGCGTGAGTTCTTGTTTTGAGTGTGACATAGTTATGGCAAGTCACTTCTTCCTTTGCTTATCACAATGATATTTCTTAGCTTATCTCTTATGTGACGCATTGGGATCGTTCTAAGAATTCATCCAGGAGTTCTTCCTTAAAGTACGAGGGAAAAGATCCTCCAAACCTAGGCAATCCTCCCTTAAATTTATATCCAAATATGAAAAATATTTACTCAATCAAAATCCAAACCTAGTATAGGAAAGTCGAGAATGACTTAGGTAAACTTAAACTAGATTAGCCCCATGTCAAGTTGATTGAACAAGGTTCAAGTTAAGTTAGGTCAAGTCCAGATCATGTTGAGATGAATCGAGTCAAGGTCATGCAAGTTAAGCCTAACCTAATTCATGTAAAGTCATGATGAATAGGGTAGGGCCAGTTTGATCATATCGAGTCTTGGAGAAACTTACTCTCATGTATGACTTAAGTTAACAAGAAACTTAAAAAGCATTTCAATTATCACTTAGAGTTAACTACTACAATATCCAAGGGGTCTTATTTATAAATGCATAACCTCTTTGCACCTAATGACACAAAATGTAGGACGACAAGTGTAAGATTGGAAGTCCAAAGTGGGAGAAAGTAGCACCACAAAATAGCCTAAAATTGGCATCTCCTTAGTGATGTGTTACTGTCATGCTTCAAGCTTCTTCTTCCATGTTTGTGTTTGCCTTGGTCAAATTCTATCTTTGTGGTAGTGGACAAATTTAGCAAAATGATTTATTTTATACCTTGCCACAAAGTGGAATGTAAGCAATATTACAAGGTTGTTCTTTAGAGATGTGGTTAAACTTCATGGCCTACCTCGCACTATCGTTTCTGATAGGGATACCAAGTTTCTTAGTCACCTTTTGAGGAACTTATGGTCTAGACTAGGGAGTAAGTTAAAATTTTCTACTAGTTGCCCACAAACTGATGGGCAAACAAAAGTGGATCGATCCTTGTCTACACTATTGAGGGTAGTCTTGAAGGGTAACCATAAATCTTCGGATGAATACCTTCCCTATATTGAATTTTCATATAATAGAGTAGTTCATAAAACTAATAAAATATCTCCTTTTGAGGCTGTGTATGGTTTTAACCATTTAACAACATTGGATTTGATACCTCTTCCTACTTTCTTTTTTTTCACAAGGAAGGGATATCAAAGTCTAAGTTTATCATGGATTTGCAAGAAAAGGTTAAAACAAATACCAAAAGAAATTGAGAGATATACCAAGTACACCAATATGGTGGAAAAGAGAGTTTGTCTTCAAGGAAGGGGATTTAGTTTGGCTTCACTTAAACAATGAAAATTTCCTAAACAAAGGAAGCGTAAACTTACCCCCCAAAGAGATGGTCCCTTCCAAATCCTTAGGAAACTCAACAATAATGCATATTAGTTGGACTTGCTTGAGGATTATGGAGTGCATAACACCTTTACTGTCACTAACCTTATTCCTTTCGTAGGTGGTTCTGATGATGATATGGATCCTCCAGATTTGAGGACAAATCCTTCTCAACAGGGAGGAGATAATGACATTGGCCTAGCCAATGGCACTATTACTAGAAGCATGCTAAGAAGATTATAAGAAGATTGAGAGCATGCTAAGACAAATGGGTCTAATGGGCTTAAGCTTATATTACTTGGTCCATGGAGGACATTAAAATATGATGGGCTTGTATTTGGGCTAGTAGTATAGATTTACATTTGGGTCATGTATTTAGGCCTTACTTTAAATAATTGAGTGACAAATTGATTTGGATCAAGGAAGATCACCTAGGGATTTAATTGGGCTTTCAATTGACCCAATTAAAAAGCTAGGCCGAGAGCTTCTCTTTTAGAAATCCTCACATTTAACATATTTAGCACATGGTGAAATGCATGTAAAATGTAAGGTGACACATGTCACTTGATCCACAAATCAAGGCTAGGAGGTTAGGAAGCACGTGCTAAATTCTTTGAACTTCCCCTTCTTTTTGGTCAAGACTTTGGAGCTCTCCCTCCTAAAAATTTAGAGCTCCACACGATGTACAATCAAATTTTACTTTTTGCAAAGGTATAATGTTGAGATCACTCCAGATACCTTTCTTCTTAAGAGTCTCTAGCTAAAGCATCCTTTTAGGAACCTCTTTTAGCCTCCTTCCTCTAGGATTGGCCTGACCTTCTTAGACTTCTTCCATAATTTGCTTTCGCTACACATCAATTGGAGCTTCAACCTTAACTCAACCATGCATTTGGAGCTCATCACATGATCACTATGAATGCCAAATTCCTTGGAAATAGGGGAGATCATGGATTGGATTTTTAATGATCCAATCCACATCCATTTTGGACCCAAATAATTGGATCAGATTTTTGATCCAAATCTAATTTTTGAACAAAAGTAGATTAGATTTTTTTTGAATCCAGATCCAAATATATGATAGAGATTTAAATCCAGATCCAAATACTTGGATCAGGTTCAAAATCCAGAATCCATTTTTTCATAAAATAAATTTAAATTGAATTTTTTAAAACTTATGTCCATATGGCTGACACCATCGAATTTGGTAGATTTTTTGTCGAAGCCAACTAGGCCAAATTTCAGCAAGGGACAAACTCGGCTGACTTTCGATCGTGGATGGCTGAATTTTGGTCGAATTCGGCGGAATTTTGGTTGGGGTCAACTCGGCCAAATTCAAACAAATTGCGATCGGGGACGACGTGACCAAATTTGGGACAGGGTCGATTCAGCAAAATTTCGGTCGAGATCTACTTGACTAGATTCGATCGAATTTCGGCCAAGGCTGTTTTGCCTAATACGACGAAATTTTGGCAAGAGCCTACATGGCCAAATATGGGAACATTTGGGCCAGGGTCTGATTTGTCAAATTTCAGTCATGGTTGACTCCATTGAATTCGTCGGTTGGGGTCGATTTGATTTAATATGGCCAAATTTCGGTCACGGTCGACTCAATTGAATACGAATAAATTTTGTCTGGGACTAACTCAACTGATTACAATTACGACTTAATTTGGGTTAGAACAACTCAACCAAATTTTGGTCATGGCCAACCTGACTGAATTCGGCCAAATTTAGGTCGGGACCGACTCGCCTGAATATAGCCAAATTTTGGTCGCGACCTCTGTCGAATATGAACAAATTCGGGCTAGGACCAACTCGATTGAATTCGGCCGAATTTCGATCATGGCTGACTCAGTTCAATACAACCAAATTTCGATCGTGACCAACTCGTTCGTATACAGCCAAATTTCCTCCTAGGCCGTCTCAGTTGAATACAACCAAATTTGGGCCAACGTCGACTCATCCAAATCTTGAACGGTGCCAACTCGATTGAATTTGACTGAATTTTGACCGGTTCCAACTAGGTTGAATACGACCAAATTTTAGTCGTGGCCGTCGCGGCCGAATACGGTCAAATTTGTCTGGGGCCGACTAAGCCCAATGCGGTCAAATTTGGGAAATGGTCAACTCGACCGACTACTTCCAAATTTTGTCCAGGACTAGCTGGGCCAAATTTCGATCGGGGTCGACTTGACTAAATTTGGCTGAATACGACCAAATTTCATATAGGATCATGCCGACTCAGTCGAATACGACCAAATTTGGGCGAGTCCATCTCGACCTTTAACTTAACCCAACTAAAAATATAAATTAAAAATTTAGATTGGATGTTTTAGATTATCCATTTTAAAAATCTAGATTTAGAGAATGGATATCTAATTCGTAAAATATATAAAATGTAGATCAAATTGAAATCCAGATCCAATAAAATGAATTTTAAATGGATTGGATTTTTAATAAAATAGATCTTAAATGGATTGGATCAGAAAAAAAGTAGATTGGATCTTGAAAATTAGATTTTTTGCCCACCCATACTTGAATATAAGGTAATGCTCCCAAGTTTAAAGAGCTCCCACAAATGCATATAATCATTATCATAGGTGGGATAATTGCGAGAAGCACCATTATGTTTTTCACTGAAATATGTTGTTGGGTGACCTTCTTGCAATAAAATCACACCTATACCAACTCCCGAGGCATCACATTCTAGTTCAAAGGTTATGAAAAAGTTTGGCAAAGCTGGAATGGGTGCCTTAGTAAGCCTCTCTTTAATTTCTTCAAAAGCATTTTGTTGTTTTGCTCCCCAAACAAATGTGACATCCTTCTTTGCTAACTTATTGAATGGTGAAGCTAGACTAGAGGAGTTAGGAACAAACCTTCTATATATAAACTTGCCAAACCATGGAAGCTCTTAACTTTTCCCACATTATTGGGTCTAGGGCACTATTGGATAACCTTTATTTTCTCAGGGTCCACATGAACCCTTTGTTTAGTTAATACAAACCCTAGGATGACAACACTATTAACACAAAAAGTATACTTATCTATGTTAGAAAACAAATGATGGACCCTAAGAATGGAGAGGACTAACCTAAGTTGACCTACATGATCATGCAGACTTTTACCATACAATAAAATGTCATCAAAATAGATAACAACAAACTTTCCTATGCAATCTCTTAGGACATGATGCATAAACAACATGAAAGTACTAGGGGCATTAGTAAGGCCAAAAGGCATCACTAACCATTCATACAATCCAAATTTTTCTTAAATGTAGTTTTTCACTCATCACCTTCTTTGACTCGAATTTGGTGATAACCACTCTTAAGATCAACTTTGGAGAATACAATGAACCCATATAATTCATCTAGCATGTAATCTAGTATTGGAATTGGGTGCCTATACTTTATTGTGATATTATTGATGGCTCTGCAATCACAACACATTCCACTTGCCCTTCTCAAGACTAGCACAACACAAGGGCTAAGACTCTTTTGAATCCAACCCTTATCTAACAAGTCTTACACTTGAGACTCTATCTCCTTGGTTTCTTGAGGATTTATCTTATAGGCAGACCTATTAGGAAGGCTAGCCCTAGGCACTAGGTCAGTTTCATGCTTTATTCCCCTAAAAGGTGGAAGCCTAACAAGTCTTTCTTTAGGAAATATATCATCAAATTCCTTCAAAAGATTTTCTATGGAAGGAGATATTTTCTTAGGTGTAGACTCACTAGATAGTATGTGAGTGTTCCTTGAAAAAAAGGAGGTATGAATGTTGTTCAACATTAAGAGCATTTTCTAAAGATTTTTGTGTTAAAAGAACCTTAAGTTAACTAACCTTGTGGGAAGGAACACCATTTTCCCACACCTCAGACTCTTTATTAGCTACTTTTTGACTTTTTTGTTTTTTCTTCTTCCTCCCTTTTGATCTTCATTTGTACTTGATCCTCAGCCACTTATGATGGTGTCAAAGGATGAAGTAAAAATTTCTTTTCTTGTGTATGAGGGTTATTTCATTATAAAGACCATTGGGTGTAAACTTTCTATCAAATTGTCATGGTCTTCCTAACAATGATGTTTGTGGGAGCTACGTCACATAAAACTTCATGTTGGTATTTCTCAATGGAGAATTGTACCTTCACTTGTTAGGACAACTAAATTCAACTTCTCAACCAATCTAGTGTTGGAGCAGTTGCAACAAGAACCACTATCAACAACTAGAGAACATATATTGTTTGAAACATTACTTCTTGTAAAAAATATGTTCTCTCTTTGTTTGTTGTGGGAAGCACTAGGTTGGTTGTTAAGGAGCCTTCTAATCATGAGAAGATCTCTTTCACAAAGGTATGCATCCTCTCCATTTGACTCTTGGGAGCTCTCACTCTCACCTTCACTAGTGGTTGACTCTTCTTGACTACTATAAGATAATAGTCCTTTTGGTGGGGCATTGAGCAACTGTGTAGCCTCTTCCCAAACACTTGAAGCACTTAATATCATTAATGCAAATATGTGCAGATGATTCACCCTTGGCTTTCCCTTTTTCCTTGGCTAATTTCTTAGGAGGTTCTTCCTTTTCTTTCTTGAAATCTCTTTTGACATAGGAGGCAGATGGAGCTTGATAATTTTTAGAAGAAGATCTTCTCAATGATTGTTGCTTTACCTTTATACACGTTTGAACCAAATCATTCAAATCTCTATAACATAGGAGTTTAAATCTATCTCTTATATTAAGGTTCAACCAACTTAAGAGCTTAGTTAAAGTGATGTCCTCTTCCTCAACTATACTCGCCCTCATCATGAACAACTCCATTTTTTGTCTATATTCCTCTATAACTATAGACCTCAATTGAAGTCTTTGGAGTTTATCCATGAGTTCCTTATTGTAGTAGGAGGGAATGTGCTTCCTCTTAACGCCAAATTTTAGATCATTGCAATACTTGACGAAAGGGTCATTATGGCGATGCCTCTCTTGGACTAGAAAGGTCCATCAATAGATAATGTAACATCCTGTTAGGATATTACTAGTTTAATTAAAATAAAATAGATAAAACAAAATTACATCGCAATTAATAATACTTCATTTCCCATAAAGCGCGAGAAAACTTAAAACTTTAATAAAAACTAAGAATAGTCCAATATTCCATAATTTATGAAACGTAAAACAAAATAAATATCCATAGTGTTTATAATTTATTTTTTTAAAACACAATTCATAAAAACTCCAAAGCTAGCCCTCGCTCCGAGCCTAAGCCTCACTAGCTCCACCTGCAATATCATCTGCTCACGTGTACCGCGTACACGATCATCGCCAAACACAAGTAGATAGGGTGAGCTAACAAGATAACACATAAATATATATCAATCATATATATATATATATATATATATATATATATATATAAAAAAACAAAAAAAGAATTTTCCTCCATTCATTTCCCATGGCCACAACCATGTTGAGATCAACTTGCATCAAGGAAGACTCATAATTTCCTTCCACATGGCCACAACAATGTTAACTGTGTCCTACATCCTCTAACGAGTACCTCAAGATGTCTTGCTGTCATACCTATCAGCCACAACCGATAAAGCACGTGCAGGAAACCATGCTACGAATCACACTCCGTAACGCCAGGTGGAGTTTCCAAATACGAACATAGTCCGTAATGTCCCAAGACTACCAAACTCGTCAATCAACTACTATTGAGTGCGTATTTTTGCCATCATTTAATGTTTAATTATGGGTATTTAATTGAATTTGTATGCTTTAAGAGTGATTTAATTGACACTTCTGATAATTAGGCTATTTGAGCTTGTGTGATAAAAATGTCTTAAAAAGTGATTTTTAGTTGCATAAATTATTTTTTGATATTTTAACGTTTGTTGATGCAGCTGAAGTTAAGTTTTAAGCTCATTTAAAGGTGAGAAAATAAATTGATTGAAGTTACAGGACACCTTTAAATAAGATGAAATTAGCAAGTTCTGGAAAAATCACTTTTGCACCCCAGTTTTTATTTTACACACTCCCCTATTTCAAGTGGACCACTTAAAAACCTATTCTGCACCCCCAGTTTCTACTAAGTTGCACTCCTCCTATCACTTAAACCCATCTCAACCAGATTATGCCATGTGGCAATCCTCAAGTTTCAAATCTATCCAACCATCTATTGCCATGTGTCACTATCCTATCAAACCTCCGGCCACCACGGTTGCAGCCACCATCATGAGTCATCTTCTCTCCGCAAGGAAACCATGGCAGCAGCGGAGACGTTCATGCACCAGTTCGCGCAACACCATCACCACGAAGCATCCTCCATTCACAGCTTCCATCTTCTCCGCAACGCATCTTCCACGTTCCTACATACGAGGCCACCACCGTCATCCATTCAAGCTGTTGCACCTGCGAATCCTTCACGCTGCCGCCACCACGAACCAGAAAAGATGCACACCATAGATCTGCAACTACACCATCAAGCTGTAGCAAATCGCGACGCGCGCCTGCACCTTGCGGAAACCTGCAACCACACACCACCATCTCACGCACCAGCAGCCACTGCAGCTCCAACACGCACCAGATTCGGGAATCCCATTGGCGCACCTTCAACTGCGAAGCAGCAGTTCGAACACGCATCTGTTTCAGCCACCGTGACTAATGAAGCAGCCTGCAATAACCTTCACGCACCTGCAATTCGAACCATCACCATGACGGAGTGCAGTAGCAACCCATGGCAGCGAAAGCTCGACCAATGCACCGTGACAGCGAGCCATCTCTGCACCTCGCGCAACACCTGCAGCCACCAGCGTTCTGCATTCACGGCCACCATAGCAGCAGCACCACCGCGTCGGAGCAGCCACCGTCAGCCACGCAACCATGGGAGGGAGAAGAGTGTGAGAGGAAACCCTAATTCTGATATGAGAGAAGGAGAAGGCGGTCACGTGTCATCCTGTCAATGGACAGTCAACAGTCAAATCTGGTCAAAGACTTGTCAAACAAGAGGGGTTTAACTGCAAATATTGATATTTTTGGATGTCTCTGCAAAATTGGACTATAGGATTGAAAATAGGCTATTTAGAAAATTAATACAAATATTATTTGGTGATAATTTATCAGATATCTTTAAATAATTAATTTATTTAATTATATCATAAATTATTAACCAATTATATTTGTCAAATAGTCTATATATCTCTCCACATATCTTTGAATATTTATCTTTATTTTTATTTTAAAGATCTTTGAGAGATTTTAGCAACAGAAAAGCCCAATCCAAATCCTATATAAAGAGAACAAGGGAGAAGTAGAGGGGGACAAGCTCGGCACGTCGGAATTGAGGAACCTTTAGGGGGGCCTAATTTCCTTCTCTCTCTTTTCTTCTCTCTATTCTTCTTTTATTTCTTTTGTATTTCATGGAGTGCTAAACTTCTTGGGTTGATTCCAATGTAATTTCATTATGGATTCTGAGGTTAGAATGAAATAATTTCTTT
>Ga0214542_1003621_pt1 | contig 31322 bp, 16 predicted proteins | sample CNSS1metaG_FD_160096 | JGI IMG/M metagenome (GOLD analysis project Ga0214542, IMG submission 160096) | Root nodule microbial communities from cowpea collected in UCLA plant growth center, Los Angeles, California, USA - CNSS1 | ecosystem: Host-associated > Plants > Roots > Nodule | place: USA...
TAACAAATTTTAATATTTATGAAAACAGTTTAATTTTTGAGTTGAACTGATGCAAACATTCAATTTATTTTAGATTTTTTTTTTCATACAAATATCAGGAAGTGACAGAAAATAAAATGGATTGGACAGCTTTGTTGAATAAAATTCACTAGAAAACACAAATATATACCAAATACACTATGATTACATGATAGCTTTGTATCCATGGTAGTTCACAGGTTCACTTGAACAGAACTTGTGCAGAGTAGAATTTATTTTTCAGAATTTAGTGGTAATGCTTACACAGGCTTTCTGAGAACGAATCTATGTAGTAGTTATGTGTACTTTTTCTGTATTGCTTTGTCTTAAGCAAAGATTTTGTACTGTTGATTAAGAATTTGGATTGCATTAGCAAATAAAATGAGTTTTAACGAAAGAGGTCATTCATTCAAATTGCACCTGAAATAGATATTGGTTTTGGAAATTGGGAAGGCATTTGCATTATGCTTCTGATGTCATACAAATGGTTTTGGTTTTTAATTTTTGTTTACAGAAAGATGAACATAATCATGCAATTGTTGTTATTAGGAGCCAAAATTTGCATGCTTTTCTTGCCTCTTCATATCTTAAACATTAGCCCCCTTTCACCACTTTAAAGTTACCCTTCAATGCATATTGCATCACCATTACATAATTCACTCTGCACTTCTTTTTCTTCTCTGTCTGTTTTCACAAAAAATGGGAAGGCCTCCTTGTTGTGACAAATCCAATGTGAAAAGGGGTCTTTGGACTCCTGAGGAAGATGCTAAAATACTTGCCTATGTAGCCAATCATGGAACTGGAAACTGGACATTGGTTCCAAAGAAAGCAGGTTTTTTCTTCAATCAACCCTTTTCTTTTTCCACACAAAGAGACATGACTTTGTTATGGTGCAACTTTACTCTCTTTTCTCCATTTCTTTGCAGGTCTGAATAGGTGTGGTAAGAGCTGCAGGCTAAGATGGACCAACTATCTCAGACCAGACCTCAAGCATGATAGTTTTACTCCCCAAGAAGAAGAGCTCATTATTAACCTTCATGGAGCCATAGGAAGCAGGTATATTCCACTCTATATATTTGCTAAAATGCTTCAATGGCTTCATTACATTGTATGAAACCAATATGAAAGGTGGCACAGATGAAATAATTTATATATAAAAGAACTTATCTGGCATCATTTTTTGTATTTTATGTCTTTAACTACATATTTGTATCGACCAGAGATAAAAGTTAATTTATAGTATAAAAGTGAATACAATCTCATCTTACAAACCAAACTCATTTTGTAAGGTTGAATTAGACTTAAAGTTTATTTATTGACATGTTATTAAAACCATAATTTAGAGTTTATCATAATGAAATTTGTTGTGTGTTGAGTTTTTTCTATAAGATTTAATTTCTAAAATGATAACAGTTAATTCCAAGCTGTCTAATCACACTGTAGGGTGCAATGCAATTTACTAAATTCTGATTTTATGATACAGCTATTAGCCTCACAAAGTAAGCAAAATTAGCATGACAAAACTTAAAATGCACTGGCTGGTATATGTTGCATGAGGAAAATATAAACTGTGTTGTCTTGGTTTATTGAGAGAATGAACTAACCATAAACTTTGACATGCATGACAAATGTGCTAACTATATAACCCCATTTTTTTTTCACTTACCCTTTTTTTTTATTTAAAGGAAAAAAAAAATCTGATCTCCTTATTTGTGGCATCTAATCACATTTTCTTTTCAGATGGTCTTTGATTGCAAGAAGATTACCTGGGAGAACTGACAATGATGTGAAGAACTACTGGAACACAAAGCTAAGGAAGAAGCTTATGAAGATGGGAATTGATCCAGTGACTCATAAACCAGTATCACAAGTCCTCTCTGACTTGGGAAGCATCAGTGGCTTCCCAAACACCACCACCACCACTAACCCAATGGCTTATGTTAACAAGGACTTGATGATGAGCAACATGGCACCAACCAAAACTGAACCATCAGGTTCCAATAAGTCACTGGTGGAGAACACACAAGAGGGTCAGGTTCACTCATACCAAGTCCTCACCACAGAAAATGTCCAACCACATGTGTTCAGTGAAGCTGCATCCTCCACCTCATCCTCATCTTCCTCCAACCTCTCCCACTTAGGCTCACCACAGTCCTACTCTTGCCAAACCCCTCAGGCTCAAACTCTTGTTCCTCATTGTTCCTCCTTTGATTGGAGTGAGTTTCTTCACACTAGTGACTCATTTGTGTGGTCACTGAACCCCTCAAGTCTGGTGCAAACTGAAGCTGATCTTTTTTCCATCAATGCCAAAACCAGTGGCCATGACAAACAAGGAGTTGCATCAGTTGATGGTTGTTCTGGTGCAAGCATGGAATATCATTCATTTGTAGATGGTATTCTGGACAGGGATAATGAGTTAAGAGCAGCATTTCCTGAACTTTTGGATGCTTCTTTTGACTACTGAGTGTGTTTTTCTGCTTGTTGATGATTAGCAGCAGGGTTATTAAGCACACAACACTCTCACATCACTAGGATGTAGCAGAAAGTTAAACCATTCATTATGTTTTTCCAGTTGCAGATTTTGTTATGATTTACCATCTTGCAATGCCTCTTATACATGATTTAGTAGTGCTTCTTAATCTTTTACAATGTTTTTTTCTTTTAGTTTTTAACACTTTTTTAAATTTATGTGTATTTCGTTTAACAAAATAAACATGTACTGGATTTGATGTTAACGTGTAACTATATAATTAAGATTAATCCCTTCTAAGATTTTCAGTTGATATAGCTATGTCGATTTAGCATCAGGACCTCTATGGAAATTGTTAATGTGAATATTTTAATATAGGATAACGATATTTTAACTAATTTTTAATCCATCATTCTTTAATATGTACATCTATTTCGATCTATTTTACATAATTTATTATATACTAATGATGGGACAGTATGTGATATAATGATCTGCATAACCTGAAAAAAATAATTTATCATATTTTAATCTTTATCAACTGTTTTATTTTATTATTTTTTTCACTTCTTATATTTATTTAGTTTATTTTAATTGTACTATAAACTATATATTAATGGAATGCCAAAAAGAGAGAAAACATTAAAAATAGTGCTTTACAAGATAGGAAAGAATGACCTTGGAATTTTGCTAAAATCTTGAAGCAAAACCTCTGCTACCAATAATTATTCTAACTGTACAGATAAGAATTAAAATGCTAATAACATTAGACCCTAAAATGAAAAACCCGAGACCTAAAAATGAGCAAGAAATATCATCAGTGGTTCAATTATTGTGCAATCCCTAAAATGTAGCATCACCAAAAGCAGATAAGAACACTTAATAATAAGTTTTCAAATATAGCAACTAACCGAAACGAAGTAGCCAAAAATTGTGGGGATAAGAACTAAAAATAGAAGGCTAATTGCTATATTTGCATGAACAGACTAAACAAAAGAGATTATTATAGTCACCACTATCCAAATCCATATTGAGAGAGAGAAGAGAAGGACTATTTCACAGGAAGAGATCATAAGAAACACAAAGAGAAGACACACATTTCCATTGAAATTCAGAAAAAAAAAAAAAAAAAAAAAAATCATGAATTCATTACAAAGATCATCATTTTCATTTCGAAGACAAGGATCTTCTGGTAAAATATGGCAAGACCAAATACAATTCGAGGATGCAAAAGGCAATGGTAATGCTGCTGCTGGTGCTGCATTGAAGAACAAGATGAAGAACAACAACAAGGAGGCAAATGTGCCACAGATTGAAGAAGCCATCGCGGGAAGAACATTTCACGAGAATGATGAAGGTGACGCACATTCAAATACATCACCTTCTTCTTTGTCTAAATCTCAAAATAAGGTACATGGAAGTTTTTTCTCTTCCATTTGCGGATTGTGTATGAACAATCCTTCAGGTCGCGATTGATCGATCACCCTTGTTTTTTTTTTTATTAGGGTCATCTCTTTTGTATTATCAGTTTCTTGGTTTTTAACGTTGTGCAAATATGTGTCTTCATTTTTATGTTCAATGAACATTCTTTCGTTATTCTTAGTAGTATTCCTCTGTGTTCTTAGTTTTATGTTTTGCCAAATGTTCGATACAACAAAGAAAATAAGCAACATATGCGAAAATTTCAGTCGTTTTAGCCGTTCAGAAAAATGATAAAGGGTATTTTTTTTCTCCCTTTGATTAGTTAAAAAATTCTTGGTAACACAAAAATAAGGGTATTAGCAAAGGAAAAAGAAAATGAACAAATAAGACAAGTAAATAAAATGTAACATAATGAATAAGAACTAAAATAAACCAATTATTTGTTCATTGAAGTATGAAGAATCTCAAAGTAAACTAAGAGTAAGATATCTTCCTCTTGGTATGTATGCATCATTCATCCATCATTGTTATCCTATATTCCATGACGAAATGGTCAAAAAGTCCAATTCCAATATCTTGATTTCTAATGGTTTTATGTCTAACTACTTTTCGGCATTGTTTCATTCTGGGTATTTACTGAAATTCCTCGAATGGTACCACAATCTGTTCGACATATAACAATATGTTGAACCACTTCAACAAGTCTACGTGTAAGATATCCAACATCTGATGTTTGTACAACAGTATCTACAACTCCTTTACGAGCTCCATAGCAAGAAATTATATATTTTGTTAAATTGATTTGAATAGGTAAATCAATCATTTGTCCTTGTAGATCCGATATTAATCCTCGTACCTACTAAGAGTCACAATCAGAGTGTGGTGTTTAAAAAATACTATATTTGAAAAAAAAAAAAAAAGAATTGCATTGTGATTATTTGTTATAATTTTAAGTCTAATGATAAAACATAATATACAATAATTGATATCAAAACCAAAGTCACATATCCGATCATCGATAATTGTTCAGAAGGAAACTGAGCTAGAGACAACTTTCACATGGCTTTAGCTAATGTCGTGCCTTTCATGCAACATTCATATGTATACTCCATTGTAGCACTCACATAATAGAACTTGCACTTTGCAAATTCTTTTTGTTACCAAATGACGATACAGATATATAGTTCTACCACATACAACTTACTGATAGAGAGTCAAACTTAATAACTCATATCTTCAAAAATTTTAAAGATCATGTTTTAACCAAGAAAATTTGAGTGTTATCAGAACAAATTTCCATGTAATAGCTTCCAAAAGCATCAACAAACTCTATCATTACACCACAGTAACAAAGAGGCTACGAAAAATATTGGTTTATTACAAGGTTGTGAGAATCATGAATTTTGGGTACAAGAGAGATAAAAGAGAGATAAGGTATCTTACATTTAAAATGACCTTATCTCAACTTTAATCACATCCCAAATGTTTTAAGAAATTTAAAAATAAATTAATGGAGACAGGGAATTTTCAAGGAACCTTCTTTATGGAGCAAGAGTTTGTGATATAGAAAACACATGCATTGTAGGGTTTAAAAAAATAACAAAAAACTGACCCACATGCCTTGCAATCAATCCACCAAAATGGACTAGACAGGTTAGCCATTCCACAGTTCTAAAGTCAATTCATTCGCTTTTGTTCTTTTTACACTGCCAAGAAAAAAAAAATAAGTCAATTCAAATAATGGAAAAATAAATAAGAAATAAAATTAAATCAAAAATGTTTAATTGGAAAGTATATGACAATATAATAAAGTTTTGAACTCCTGTTTAGATTAAATGATATCAGATAAGAATTTCTTTTTTAGCAAAACAAACCCTACAAATAGGTCAAATCTAAACCGTTTAAAAAGCATATTTGGGGTAAAAAGTCAGATTTTAAATCATTAAAAAAAATGTTTTATACTTGTTATGTCAAACAATTTAAGTAAATATTTTTTTATATTATGATTACAATATCTTTGTTAAAAGATATTAAAATCATACATTTGCACAGGATTGGGAAGTGGAAATTAATGAATTTTTTTCAAAAAAAAAAAACTCCACCTATTTTTCATCGCATTCCTATTAACAATTTGGGATAACATGTTAAAAAAAGGGTTAAATTTAATTGGTTTACCTTTCTTTTTTGTCAATATTAGATTAAAAAGGCTTTGGAACCTCATCAAATGGAAGAGAATGAATAGGAAAAATAGATTAAACCCCCTTCTAACTACAAAGGTGTGCACTCTATATTTTTCAAAATCATTGCAAAAGTTAACAACTGATTTTATCTATATTTAATATTTCATAGACCAGTTAATAAGATCATAAGTAGTTTGGATTTGATTAAGTTGAATTTAATCTAATCTTCAATTCAATCAAATAAACTCCATTCGATTGGATTTGTCTTATTTATTCATAAGTTTTACTTGGGAGAGGAAGTAAAAATGAAGTATAAACTGTGATTAAACGAAGTTGGATTTGTGAATATGGAAATTCAGAAATTGAATGAAGCTTCAGGAAGTGCATGTATCTGAGATAAGTTATTCACTGATAATTTCTAATTTGATTATTCTCACTACTATACACTCTACGAATTTTATATCAATGAATCGATTAATTCAAGGATACATTTCTGTTAGCGACCGAATTTTTTTTGTTTTGGAAACAACCTGTGAGTGACATTCTTGTAATCATTATGGAAAATATTAAGGTTAAAACTCTTTATGTTGAAGACTAGCCAATCTGGTTGAAGTTGCTGTAGTCAAGTTTGTTCAACCGTATTGCACATAATAAATGTTCTGGCAAGTCTTCAGCCTTGTTTCCCTACATCATGAACACAATAGAAAGTAAATTATATAACCAAGATTTTGAATCTTCCAATTGTAAAATAAACTAAATGCTATGAGCAGAAGATATTCAGTAAATAGTTCATGCAAATAATTTTTACACTATCATCCAATTGTGAACAATTATGTTATGACAAATTTGATGGATTTTATAATAATTATCTTAAGAATCATACTAATGACGATTTCTGATTGAATGATTGATAGCTCAACACTTGGTTAACACAGAAGAAAGCTTATTTATGTTGTGAATAAAATGGTAAGAAAGTTACCTGAATTGTAAGACCAAAATCCAGGTTACATAGCTTCAGTCTTTCAATGAAGCCTTCAAATCCTTTTCTTGCAATATAGCTAAATCTGTGCACATCCAAATCTATCTCAAGATAGTTTTCTCCCTGTGGAAGAAGTAGCATCAGATTAGGTATCTTTTTCAACAGCTCAAAAAAAATCACTCAACATAACAAGGAGAAACATATTGCACTAATATGTTGAATAATTTGCTTGTGAAAACGAAGGCTAATGGTGACAAACAGATAAAAGTGATGAAAATAAGACCAATGGTCCAAATGAGGAAGGAATGTGTTAGTATGATTTTGGACAATGATCTCTACTGAATCAGAGACTTTACAAATTCATTGATGATTGCTTCAATGAAAGATTAGAGGGTCCTCATAAAATTTATAGAAGGATATGCAAGTGTGTACCAAGTAAAATTCATGCTGAGGACGTGAGAGAACTGGTTTTTCGTTGTAAGCATTCATAAGCTTCTTTTCGGTTGTGCTTAAAGACAGATTCTCCAAATTTGCCACTCTGCCTAAAATTTTTAATCTCTCCCTAAACGGCGCGATTGTATCTAGAGGGAAGCCTTTGACTCTTTCCACTTCGTCGTTGATCAATTTCTGTCAAGGAAAACAAGAACATGTACACATGTTAATGAAGTGTTAAAAACTACATATAATGTTAAAGAGGAAAAAGCTTCTGTAACATGAGAGACAATGGCCATAAAAAGATAAATATCATCCCCCTTACACTGATATTTTCGCGAAATTGATCTGGAAGGTCTTTAGAGTACTTTTCAGATAATTTGAAGTACAAAACCACATTCATTCCTTCACCGTCATTTTCACTTTGGAAGATAGAGGCAGGATATAATGGTATCTGCATTTCAAAGAGCATAATATGTCAAAATCCAGATTGTGATGAATGTGTATTCCACTGATATTTTTCAGCACACATGACACAGAATTATTGATAAAATTGGCATACATATGCAGAATGGTAAGAAACTCTGAACTTTGGGCACATAGCCTAAGAAATTCTAGAAAAAGACATGCAGGTACCTGAAGGTTTACAATAAGAATTGAAGGGACTTCCCCAGGTACATTTATTGCAGGAATTTGTATAAAGCGAGCAATATGATCAATTTTTCGAGGAGACAAAAAGAGGTCAGCACCAAGAGGATAGAAAGCAGCACTGCTTGGAGCAGAATCTTTCTTCTTATCCCTGCCACCCATGCAACAAATGAATTATGGCATTATCAGAAATGGAACAGTGCTTGATTGTTAACGAAATGAATGACATCTATTCGAGGGGCATCCCTAGCAAAATGTTCAATCTCCAAAAGAACATTTAGCACAAATTATGAACTTGGTGCCTACCTTAAGTAGTTTTTGCCTCTGACTCTGAATGAACTTGCCTCAATTTGCGACCATGAACCAGGGGTTTGCTTCTCTATTGCACAAAATGGAATCGATGAACCGGCCAAATGTTTTTGTTTAAATGCCTTAGGGGAAACTGCAACAAAAGAAAGCCATGAATTAGTCAAATAAAAGAACTGGCACCAAACATCTAAAATGGGAAAGTGCATGATACAGCAAATTCAACAAGAGCAAATTAAAGTTTTTACATATTCTTTCGTGTTTACTATGCTGTAAACATGGCAGGAGAAATAAAATAAGATCCACTCAAGCAAACAAGGTATCTTCACTTTCACAATTTCACAGTTGTTGTAAGAGTCTACTTGATCTGAGAAAACATTTTCTGTTTTCACAAACAATTACTGAAATATCACCTTATTGTTTCCTGTTTTCAAAGATTTGTTTACGAAGCAACGTGCAACCAAAGAGACATTTTCGTAATAATATATGAACACACAGAACAAAGCAGAAACAATTTCCTGAAATAAACAGATCCTAGTTCATTCATTTGCACAAAGTTGGAAAGCATGCAAACACTGAAATACAAAGCAATTCTTGCAGGCAAAGAAATATGCAGAATACTCACGTAAAGTCATATCCGAAGACCCTTCTCTCCATTTGAAGGATAGTTTGGAAAGCGACTTTCTCTGTGAACTGGGTGTATCAGGACTCATTGGCCTTCTTTTTTCAACAGCAAGTGCACTAGAAGAAAGGCAAGGCAAACAGGTATTTGGCAGAATCCCACAATGATCCAGGCTCAGCTTTCTGTCCTCTCCAATTTCATCTGCGTGACCTGAAGATGCTTCTCCTGTCGAAACAGAGTTGAAATAAGCTCGAGGGCCATTTGATTGCAATGTAGAATCTTTTGGTTTGACTTGATTCTTAGCAATCTTCAAAGAAGAATTGCTACAAAAATAATTATATGGGTGCACTCTTTGTTTCTGGCTGTGGTGGTGGGGATCAACAAACACAGGATCAAACTCCTTTAGGAGATGAATAGTTTGGCCTTGACACAGTTTCACTCTCATTCAAAGACACCTAATCTACCAAACATTCATGTAAAAAATATATAACCACACTGACAAGAAAAACAAACAATAATAAATTGAAAATATAATCAAGGTTTCAAAAAAACGGCCTACAGATACAATTTCAGCATTAACATCAAGGATTTCGGACACTCTGGCCACAAAACACTGCTACAATTGTAGCTACATTAGTCACATTCATCAACAATTTCCCCCAACAACTACAACTGCAGCCCCATCGACCGCATTTATCTGTAATTTCCCACAATACAAAGAATTACAACAAAATTGCGAGCCCTCTGCTCTGCCCCAATTCAGAACCTAGAATTTGAATATCCCCAACCACAACCGACCACAATTTCACCCGTATGAGCCATATTTGTCCCCAGTTAACCTCAATATCAACGATTATACCAAGGGCTCGGCAACCCCCATTTAAAAACCTGAAATTTAAACTCCAAATTTACAGAAAAAACAGAAAAAAATAATAATAATTCACTTACCATCATAGACACTGTAAAATTCATCATCACACTCAGAATCCAAGGCCGAAGTAGAATCAAACCAAGCAGCATCTAAAACAGAAGAAAAAAAAAATGAGGATCTCCACTTCAATGTTTATCAAACATTCATTAAAACTAAAAATCAATAATAAACCTCAATTAAGACTAAGTCCACATACATGCATACCTAAATTAAAACCCAGCAGCATTCATTAAACTCTGGTGTCCAATTTTGCTCTCATATAATGTAAAACAATAAATTCAAATTTTAAGCAGAAGAAAAAAAGAGTCCACAGAAGCAGAAGCACCTGAAGCGCGATTAGAAGCTTGCAAAGCGGAATTAGAGTGAGCCACGTTGTTGGCTTCGATCTTTCTCGAAGAGACGCGTCTTCGGAGGATTCTCCTCCGTCGTCTGCGGTGGTTCTTCTTCTTCGCGGCGAGGTCCTCGTTCGCCTTAGGCCTCGACGCGCAAACACCCATTACTTCTTCTTCCTTTCTGGCGCCGACCCTCTTCGCTGATAGCGCCGCAGTGCTAAAAAATCGGTGCTTTACACAAAAGGGTGTTCAAAGAATGAAGATGGAAGATAGAAGACGAAAGATGAAGAGAAGAAGAAGAAGAAGAGATGGGTCACCAGCAAAGCATCGTCGTTGAGCAAGCTGGTGAAGGGTCATTCATTAGCTTTCATCATGATGCAAGTGCACTTGAGAGTGTGGGGTCCACTCCAGGATTTGATCAGACGGCTAAGGGAGCACCACGTGGACAATCGGAGGAAGAGCAAAGGTCGAATTTATGATAAATGATTATGAGAAGGAAAATAAAATAACACCTTTTCCATTTTTTTTAAATATGATTTTATCCATTAACTTCAACTGATAATTGAAATTACTCTCTCAACATTTTAGTTTAATTTATTTTTTAATTTTAAAGATATTTGGATTTAGTATTTTTATCAATTTTTATTAAATTTTTTTAACGTTCTATATTTATTTAATGTTTACACTTAATATATTTTCATTTTCATATTAGTTGAAAAATATTTTTTAAATATCAAATAAATTTAATAAATATTGATTAAAAAAATTAAATTCACACATTTCTTATAATAAAGATTAAATTAGTCTAAAATTAAAAAAAAATAGTTAAATATATTTTTAGTCTCTTAACTTTGAGTAAAAATTGGAATTAGTTTATCTCAAAACCCAACATAATTTCTAAACTTTAGAAATGTATGAATTTAGTCCTTTTAACAAAATATTATTAAGTTTATTTAATGTTTCAAACGCTTGTCAGCATAAAACGCGTTTCAAACACTAAACAAATTTAACAATATTTCTTTAAAATGACAGCATAAAACGCGTTTCAAACACTAAACAAATTTAACAATATTTCTTCAAAATGACTAAATTCACATATTTATAAAATAAAGAAATTAAATTGAATGAAAGTTTTGAAAATAAACTATTTTTATGTTCCGTTAAAATTAAAGATAAAAGATATATTTAATCCTATTTGTCTTTAACTTTTATAGAAAGGAGAAGATAAAAAAAACATATTTAATTTTTTTTTATGTTTCTATATTTATGCCAACACAAGGGTAAATAAAAGTATATGTATCTCCATTAAACAAAAACAAAAATAAAAGTGTATTTTAAATCTTGGGAAGAGTTATACTTTTTTATTTGTGTTTACTTTAAATAAGCAAAATTACACCTGATAAAAATATATAATTTTTATTGAAAAGTTATAAATGATGTGTGCAGTTAGAATTAAAATTATTTAGTTTTCTGATTATAATATTTATTAAATGAACCAGTTTAGGATAGTGATAAAAAAAACATTGATTTAAAAGATTATTTTCTTACATTTGTTAAGATAAAATTTATTAAGTTAAAAGTCTACCAAATTGAATGAAATTCATTTTTGGATAGACAGTGAATTTAGTTTTTAAAAGTATAAAGTATTTTCAATCTTATTTCTTAATTAAAGAATTTATTATCCTTGTAACGGAAAGGTATATTCTCCATTTGATCCTACCACTATCCCTGCATGCACATGTATGTGTTTCTTTATATATATATATATATATATATATATATATATATATATATATATATATATATATATATATATATATATATATATATGTGTGTGTGTGTGTGTATCTATTAAATTGTTAAAAAATGAAATTATTAAACTATCATTTTCATTTTAGTATTATTTGTATTATTTTGATCCGTAAATTTTTTTTTTTAAGTTTTAATTAAACTAAATTATACATTGCATATAAATTTGTAGTAATGTATTTATTGTATTCTCTCACTTATTCAACCGGAAGTAATTTATAAAACTCATGTTAATTAACAATGTATATTGTATATTATGCTATTTCAGTTAAATTAACATCTTAAAATATATTAAATATTTGTTATCACAAATAAATATTATAATAATAATAAAGCATGATGAATGAAAACAAATCTATAAACAAAAAAAATATGACAAACTTCTTTTAGAATAAATTAAATGACACAAGCATTTTATAATTATTATGGAAAGAATAAAAAACAATCTTGGAGAATATAATATTATACTATGACAAATTTTATTTTCTAGTTTTAAAAAGTCAATTTAACAATAAAAAAAGTTCGTTTTATTTTTTTTAACTTAATTAAAATTTTGTAAGAACTTTCAAGATAAAAATAATAGTAAAATTAGTAGTATAAGGTTTAAATTCAAAATGGCATATTATAACATTAATAAGTCTTAAGAAAATATAAGAAAAAAAAACATTTTATTTTAATCTATTTATCTATCTACAGTATCATGTGTTATCCACATGTTCGTCCTACTTTTAACACAAAAAATATAGTTTATACATGTTTTTATATTTTTAAATTGGTGAAATATTAAATAAATTCAAGACGTGGATGAATGTAAAGAACAAAATTGTGGTCAAAACGTTTGCAAAAAACAGATAAAATAAAAGGAAGCGTATAAAAAATAAATTGTGGTCAAAATTTCAGAAAAAATAAAAAGTAAAAGAAGGAAAGCGTGTGCTTGCGTTTATTGTGGAAGTGACGTGCAGACATTTATGTCAGAGTTTCCGACATCGGATACTGTTTCCACGTGTTCATCTCCCTTAATTTAGTTTATATTTAACTATTGTTTTATTTATTTTTTAAATGATTAAATATGATTTTGTCTTTTTTTAAGTTTTAATAAATTTTAAAATTAATGTTTCTTCCAAATTTTTTATCAATTTAATCTTTTATATTTTAAAAATATGTAAATTTAATCTTTTTTATCAAATTTTATAAAGTTTATTTGACATTTTAAACGTATTTTATGATAATATTTAAGTTAACATTGAAATGATATGTGTGAAACGGTAAATGATATAAACAATTTAAATACTACCATAAAATGCGCTTGAAACATCATATTAATTTAACAAAATTTGGTTAAAAGAACTAAATTTACACATTTTTAAAGATAAATTATTAAATTGGTGAAAAGTTTTAAATATGAACTAATTATAAATTTCACTTAAATTTGAAAGACCAAAAACATATTTAACCTTTTTAAATATATAACAGTTAAAAATATTTTAAACTTTTAGAATATAAAATTAATATTTTATTTTATTTTATATTTTAATACAGTTTGAATTTTAATTTTTAAAGATAAATAGATTATTTTTTAAATAATTTTTTTAAAATGTTAACAACAATTTTGATTGATGTTAGAATGATTTACATTATTTAACATAATTTAAATGTAAGTCTAAAATATTATTTAACATCTAAAAATATAATTAACGTTATTAAATTTAAATAGCCATATTTATTTAATTTTAAAATTTAGAAATGAAGATGTATTAAATTTTAAAAGATAAATAAATTTTAAATTTTTATATAAATTTAAGAACTAAAAGCATATTTAATTTAATTTTTAAATATAATTAAATTAGTACTTTTAAAATTATAGTAGAAAAATATTTAAAAAAATACATTTTTTCAATTGTTTAAATGATCGCATTTTAGAATTAAAGTAGAGAAATATAGAAAAACTCGTTAAAAAATTTATACTCTTTTCTAAATTATAAATATTCTTTCACCATTTCCATTTTTAAACAAAATTAGAGAAAAAAAAGGTAGTCTCTATTTATCTTATCTCGGAAAGACTTGGATAGGTGATACAAAGAAGCCGTCAAATTCAAAATAATAATAATAATAAATAAATGATGTTTTATTTAATTTAGAATCCCTTTATTTTAATTTGTACAATTTTTTTAATTTTTAAAATCTTCCTTTTATTTTCTTCTCTACATCAAACCAAACCGAATAAAAGAATTGTCCTCTTTATGAACAAAAGGACAAATCAATCCTCCAAATGGTCTTTTGTTCTTCCTTTTCCGTTTATTTTATTTTTTTTCATTCGTTTTTTTTCATAATTTTATTTATACTTTTCTTTATAAGATTATGAACTTATAAGTGTGTGTATTTTTTATATTACATTACTTATGAATTTCTTTTTCTTTTTACAATTTCAACATTTTACTTTAATTTCTAAAAAATAGTATCATGCCAATATTTACATGTGTTAAAATGTGAATTAAATTAAAAAAAAAATCATATGACCATATATTATGAACAATCTAGAAGTATAGAAAGGTATTGGAAAGTTATGGAATTCTGCAAAATAATTTGAGTTTACTATTAAATTATCGTTATCTCATAAATTATCCACTTTTATATTTATACTTAAAATAATGGTTGTAGGGCAAAATGGATGAAAATTTAGACTAAGTTCTGTTTTTGTACTAAATTGAATAGATGCACATCTTATCTATTTAAATTTGAGTTTATAAATACTAAACTTGGAATCTAAAATACGTTTAAAAAGTCATTTTGATATATTAAATTTAGAGTTGGAAAAATAAGTTGATGTGATATACCGTTTTGAAAAAGTACATCAAATAAGTTCAATAAAATAAAATAAAATATGAAATTAAATTAAAAATGAATCAATTTTGGTTGTGCTAATTTATAAGTTTTTGAGGTGTTTGGTCTTTTAAAAATAATAATTATAATTTAAAAATGATTAGAAAGTAATAATAAGTATCACATTATTGTATCTTAAAATTGAAATTAATTTTATTTACGTAATTTGGTTTAAAAAATATATTTTTTTAAATATATCATATTTTGTATTTTATTTTCAATAGAAATAAAATCATCTATTAGTCATCTAGAGGATTAATGACACGAAATTATTTTATTCGTTTAAAATACAAGTTTAACTGAGTCAACACAGTTTTTTATTGACTTTTCGAGTCAAACTGAACCATTTTACTAATTCCACTTCAATTTCTGATATAAATAAATTCATATAATTTTTTATAATTAAAAAAAGGAAGAAAGCACCATAATATATAATTCTATAATAATAATAATAATAATCAAATTAATTATACAAAGTAAAATTACTGAAAAAAGAAACACCGTAATAGATATCCTATTACTCAATTATAATGTAAAGTTTCATTACCATATTTATAACACAGTTCATTATATTTTATCATAAAATTTATTATGGTGTGTTCCTACAAAATTTTACTTATATAAATTATTTTTTATTTTTAATTGATGTATATATATATATATATATATATATATATATATATATATTAATAATCCTCATCTTTTTGTCCCTTTCTCAAATCATCTCAAATTACAAAATTGATTTAGCTACCAACCCAAAATGAAATTAATTTAGGGAAAGTATACTTTTAGAATGAAAATAGATTTTTGATGAATGATACTTCTGGTGATTTACTTTCTAAAAAGGTGATTTCTCAATACATGTAGATAAGCATTGAAAGGTTGTTGAATTAAAATGAATGTTAATAATTTGATTCTTAGCCACATAAACATTAAAGGAATCTTATCTAGTTTGTATATAAGTCACATAAATGTGGACAATTTTCTTTGCCATGGAGCAACTTTTGGCACTTCATAATACATGTTGCTTTGTTTAGAAATGTGATGTAGAATCAGTGCCACTTTTCACAAACACCTCATCTTTTCTCTTTGTCTTTGCTTTTTTTTTTAGGTGCTTGCTTGTCCTTCATCATCTCTTCAACTTCATCTTACTAATTCATCATTATCCACTAATATGTTATATATTAAAAATTAAATATGTTTTTTTGTCGTTTAACTTTCATAAAAAATTAGAATTAGTCTCTCTTTAAAAATTTAAATTAATTAAGTTTTCTGTATTTTGAAATGCGTGGATTTAATACTTTTAATCAAATTTTGTTAAATTTATTTGACGTTTCAAATATGTTTCTCAGCTAATATTGAAGCAGAAATTTGTGGAACGAATAAAATTAATAAAATTTGGTTCTAAAGACTAAATTTACACATTTATAAAGTTGAAAGAATAAATTGAGTCAAAATTTAAAAAAGAAACTAATATGAATCTTCACCGAAAATTAAAGGATAAAAAACATATTTAACTAAAGGGTTAAATATATTTTTGGTCCCTCAAGTTTTAGTGAAATTTGGAATTAGTCCCTTTTCAAAATTTTTGACCAATTTAGTCCTTCATTTTTAAAAATGTGTGAATTTAGTCATTTTAACCAAAATTTGTTAAGTTTATCTAATGTTTCAAGCGCATTTCATGATAATTTTGAATTATTTACACCATTTAACACATTTTCGCTTCAATGTTAACACAAATATTATCATAAAATATATTTAAAATGTCAAATAAAATTAACAAAATTTAGTAAAAAAAATTAAATCCACTCATTTCTAAAGATAAAGGACTAGATTGATATAAAAAAATTTCAAAGAATAACTAATTTCAAAATTCACTTAAACTTGAGGGATAAAAAACATGTTTATCCTTAACTCAAAACTAAAAGACATGTCAGTAACTATTTTCTAACAATATTCATTTTTTAGTAAAAAATAGTGTTTTTTGTGTCTCTTTCTTTCACTCCATTCACTCTTCTTCAATATGAAAATTCCATTTACAAGCTTTAATTATTAGCTGTAATCACAGGTCGCTTGTGTTTCTAAGTTTCTTTATGCAAACTTAGTCAACAACAAAGGGAAAAAACAATGATGAACATATTGAAAATTGCACTTGAATAATTTTCCTAACAATAGTGAAGATGTGTTGTGACAAAACACAAGCTATGTTTTTGGTATTTTGCACAATCCAAACCCAAAATAGATAGATGTATAAGGATAAGGGAAAAGGAAATAAAATCATAAGTAGGTTGTTGGATTCTTAGACAAAAACTTTTAACTTTAATATAAATATATTTATACATATACATATAAGAATTTATAAGATTTGTGAACTATTATGTATGATATATATGAATTCAAAAAATAAACAAAATTATTCATAAATTTTGTATACTAGCTTTGAATATCTCAGAAAAAAAAAAACTAATGTAATGTAAGAAAATTTATTAAATTATCACAAGGGGGAGCAATTATCCCCAAATTATAAGCATCTCTAATTTATTGGTACATAACAATAATAAAATTAGCACAAACAATGTTATGTATGTAACATAGGGATCGGAATTCATTGCAACTATCTAAACTAAAAACACCACAAAGTCATAATATCTACGCCATTGAATTAATCCTTCGGGTCCTATTTTATTATTTTTTTTTAATTTTTAAAATTGAAGCATAAAATGGTGTTGACTTTTTAATGTTTAAATTTGAAGTTATAAGTAAAAAATAAATTAAAAGATTAAATATTATATTGTAAAGATAACATAGTTGAATTATAAATTTGTGTGTTCACACAACAATTTTCTGTGGATGATTCACCACTTTAATGATTTCTCAATCACTTTTCATAATTGGTGTTTCAAATATCTAATCAAGCTTAAATTGGCATGATTATTTGAAATCCCTTATCTGTCATATTTGACATTACTTGCCTCAAATCATGGAAAGTAAAACTCGATCTTTTTTTTTTTCCTTTTTTTATCATTTATTTCGACTATATTTTGTAGGTTAAATATTTTTTTTTAATTTTTAGTAAATTTTGAAATTAGTCTATTTTAAAATTTTGAACTAATTTAATTTTTTACTTTTTGAAATATATGAATTTAGTCATTTTAATCAATTTTTTTAATTTTATTTAATATTTTAAATGTGTTTCATAATAATATTTGACTTAATATTAAAACAAAAATGTGTCAAACAATATAAAAAATTTAAATATAATTTTAAAATACGAAATACGTACGAAACATAAAATAAATATAATAAAATTTGATTAAAAAAATTAAATTCACGTATTTTAAAATATGAAAAACTGAATTGGTTCAAAGTTTCGAAATAGACTAATTCTAAAATTGACTGAAAGTTAAGAGATAAAAGATATTTAGTGGTATTTATGTAAGGAACGTGGTTTCCATAGATGATATAATTTATTTTTTTTACACCTTTATAAAATAATGAAGACATTTATTTCTGTCACATATTCTCTTAAATATTCCACTAACCAGACATTATTATGTGAATGTGACTATAGCTGTTTCAACCAAAATTACCACCACACAATCTTGTTTTAGCTATAAATATGATGTAGATACATCAATTATGGCTATTTATTTAATACCTAACAATTTATTCATCAGGGTTTGACAATATGATGTAGATATCAATTATTTCTGTCAAGGTTTACACCCAGATTAATAACATATTATGATATATTAATTCATCATTAATATGATATTAATATGATGTTATGGTATTTTAGGTCATCTTTAATATAAAATTTGTAATGAAATTTTTATTTATGTTTTTGTGATCTTTTTGTCATATTATTTTTATTTCAATATTAACTCTGGAACAAATAGAAGCAACCATCAACCACAGCATATATGAAAAAACCTAAATAAAAAGTTAGTGCTTTAAATAATAAGTTAAAATATTTTCATAAATATTAAAATTAAAATTATTTCATTTTATTATTATTTTAATTTTTTGTTTTATTATATATATATATATATATATATATATATATATATATATATATATATATATATATTCACATTAAATTATGTATATAATTTAATGTGAATATACAGTTACTCACTAAAATGGTTGCACCTGTTCTTCAAAAAAGGAGAGTTTTTAAAATATTTATGACTTTTGAGTAAGTTGTGCTGGAACAAGATAATTTCACCGACAGAAATTATATCACATGAACAATTTTGTCCCAAATAAAATGAATCGAAGTCTTAAGGTTTGTTGTCGACTTTAATTTTTTTCCTGTTAATTATATTTTTAATTTCTAAATTTAAAAATAAAAATAATTTATTTTTTTTTACAAAATTTGATATTATTTATTCTCAAACTTTAAAATAATAGATATAGTGTTTTTAATATAATTGTGTAAAATTTCTTTTACTCAAATAATGTTTGAGGAGGACATTTAATCTCTTTTGATAAATTTCAACTTAAAATATTATTTAATATGTAAAAAAATTGATTTCGTTAAATTAAAATGACTATTTCTATTATTTTTAAAGTGTAAAAATCAAGATATATTATACTTTACAACAGATAGAAAAAATTTGACGTCCAAATTTAATAACTATAAGTGCTTAAATGAATCACATATACAACTATTAAATATTAATCAATAATAAATAATTATTGATGTATGAAGGCCAATAAAAATATTTGTAATTAATATGTATGTCATTTAATATATATATATATATATATATATATATATATATATATATATTAAATCTCAATAATTTTTATACATATTTGTGTTAAAGTAAATTATAACTAATGGTGAAATTTTATTTTTTCTTTTAGTATATTGTCATAATTTTTTTACTTTATGTAATTATAGAAATATAATACTATTATTTAAAATTAACTAATTTTATCATACTGAATCTATCTATTTCGAAATAAAGTAATATCTATTTGGTTAAATTATTCATTTTGTCCTAATTTTTGTATGTAAATTTGAATTTGGTTCCTCAATTTTTAAAAGTGTTGACTAGGTCCCTAATTTTGATAATTTGTTTCAATAAAGCCCCTTTCGTTAAAATGACAGAAACGGCGTTAAGAGCACAGTGATGTGGAGATGTTAGATGGATCTGAACAGTGAAGTGACACATTAAATGTGGTACACATGGAAATTTGAATGTTGTAATAAATAAATAATTTCAAAAAAAAATGGTGTGCATTTAATATGTAATAAAACAGAATCAGCGTCTGTGTTAACCAGCAAATTGGGGATTATTCTAGGGTTTGCCAGCAAATTGAGGATTATTCTAGGGTTTGCATTCGTGGCTGAAATTGGAGGAAGGAAGGGTTGTGAAAATTAACGAAGTTGAGGTGGAACTGGTGGAGTATGATTCTTCTAGAGTGCTCAAAGCTGAAGAGGTTGAGATCTTGCAGTTCAAAATAAACTATAATCAGATTGATGAATCTGGTAGGAACGAGGATATCAGTGAAAAAAACAAGGACTTGTTGGAGGATGAGGATGATTGGGAGGAAATAGAAAGAACTGATTTGGAGAGGAGTTTTGGTGTTGCTATTGGATCCTGATTTCTTTAAATACACTTCTAATGATGATGAGTACACTTTGTTATATAACTGCGGTTTTCTTGGATATACGTCTAGTGTGAATATTGGAGGAGCAATAGCATTTAATTGCCTCGTAGATGGTGGTCTTCCTGCATTTTTTGTGCTGAGTACTGAAGTGGTTAATTTAAATAGTTTGGGGTGCAAGAATAACATCAATGTTTCTGTTCTAAGAGAGGCTGTGAAGGTTGATTCGGTTGTGGAAATTCAAATGTGGGGTGCAAGAATAGCATCAATGTTTCTGGAACGTGGAATCAAACAAGAAATTCATCCACTCTGGTTTAGGCAGGTTGAGTTTCACACTCTGCGGCAAACCCTAGAATAATCCCCAATTTGTTGGTAAACCCTAGCATAATTTTTTTCTTTCGAAATTATTTATTTATTACAGGATTCAAATGTCTATGTGTACCACATTTAATGTGCCACTTCACTGTTCAGTTCCGTCTAACATCTCCACGTCACTGTGCTCTTGACACCGTTTCTGCCATTTTAACGGAAGGGGCTTCATTAAAACAAATTTTCAAAATTAGGGACCTAGTTAACACTTTTAAAAATTGAGGGACCAAATTCAAATTTACATACGAAAATTGGGACCACATGAATAATTTAACCTATCTATTTTTATAATTTTATATTCATGATTAAATATCGTTCTAAAATGTATAATAATTTGATTTGAACATTATTTCATTATTATGATTTCACTTATTTTATTATGTATGTTTGAAATTTATCTATTTTTCTCTTTTACCGTATGATTATTTTTTAAGACTTGAAAGATATGTCTAAGAAAATTTTAAATCAAACTACTCGACTAAGAACACTAACATATATTTCTGAATTAGACAAAACCCATGAGAAATGAAAATCAAATGGCTAAGTTAAGAAAACAGAAAAAAAAAAAACACACACCACTTTTGAAGATTGAAATGATAATTACAACGCTAGTTTAAACTTTTTAAAGTAAGAATTTAAGTTAAGAATATAAACTTTTAAGACACTTAATCATACAAAATCAAATAAATTCATATATCTCACTCTACAAAATACAAGGAAAAACTTTTCCATTAAATAAAAAGTGTATAAGAAAATCCATTTAACTAATTATAGGAGAGACTAACTAATCTTGCTCGATAATTGTATATGCATGAATGTAAAAGGAGTCGCAACTATTTTGGTTCATGCAATAATTAGGTAATTAGGTACATGCATATGCTTTAATAATAAGTAGTTGACGTTAGGTTATAATCATTCATCAACACCAAAATATTAAGGGAGTGTTTAACTTTAATTAACTCAAAATCATCATTATAAACACAATAAAACATTTACTTTTACTGAATTAATGTTCAACACATGTCACAATTCCATCAACTTGCATATTGATGCACTTATTCAAATCTCACAATTAACTTAAAGAATGCAATTTAATTCTACATATTCAAATTTCATACATGCAACCTTATTATTACTATTTTTCCAAAATCCTTCCAACTAAACAAATACCTCATTCCAATTCTAACACCAAATATTATTAAATATATTTTTTCTGACTTGAATATTACCTACTTAACAAAAATTCTAAGCAAGTTTTCACTACAAGAAAATTGACTATTATTTAGAAAAATTTATCTGTGAAATATTTTTTGTAGATAATTTTATTTTATCTACGAAAAGTATCGTAGATAATGTAATAGTTCATAGGTAAAAGAAAAATAAATTACGTACGAGAATTTCGTAGATAACCATGACTCACTTTGGTGGAAAACTTTTCTACAAAGTGTTACCTATGAAATTCGGCGTAGATAACAAATATCATAATATATATATATATATATAAATTATTTAAAAAAACTTTATCTACGAAAATATTTCATATGTAAAAATTATATTATTTTTTATTAAAAATACAATATTTTAAAGTTACTACGTATTACCCAATCGTTCAAACAATTTTTTTTCTTAGTTAGAAAGAAAACCCTCACACTCAAAACCTTAACTCAGACTCACTCGAAACCTCACCTCAAACTCACTTGAAACCTTTGTCAACAAAAACCTTCACACTCATCGAAAACCTCCACACTCGAAACCCGTCACTCCGTCACAGACACAAGAACTTGGCAGCAACCTCCATCCCACGCAGCAACGTCGACCTTCATCGTCGACCCAGACAATGTGACTCCATGGCAGCAACGCGTCCCAACGAGGTTGAGGTTCATGCTCCAACCCTGGCCAAAACGACATTCATGTTCACAAAGCAAAACTCCCTTCACAAACCATAACTTTGCGCATAAGAAGGAATCAAAAACCCTCCACGAATTGGGAAAGAATTGTAAGTGATGAGTTTAGGGTTTTACATTTTGGGGATCTATGTCGGTGGCTAACTGTTTTCTTTCAATTGATTTTGTCTCAATTTTTTAATTTTCGTAAATAAAGTTACCTACCAGTTCAATACCTACGAAATTTACTTCGTAGGTAATTTATAAATACCAATACATTATCGGTAAAAAGAAAACATTACTTATAAAAAAATGGCGTATTGTAGTGCTTGATTTTAACATAGAAAACTTAATTCTACTCATAAAAAACATTCATCATCAAAGTATCATTATGATGTAACCTAATAGATATTAATCTTTTTCTATAAAATTAGACATGCCTACACATAATTTTTGGAATGTAAATCACCGAACATACAATCAATCAACCTAAAAGAAATAGATAAAGAAAAACTTGTTCTAACGCAAAACTAATTAGTATATTATGTTTTCTTTTCAGTTAATGTCGTCATAACAAGTTCGATCTTAAAATTAATTACAAAACTCAAATAAAACTAAAAAGAACCTAAAATAAACACATTTTAGAGAAATGATAATTTTATAAAATAAAGTTAAAATATTTTTATTTATGAACTTTTAACTTAATTAATAAAATATTTCAACTTTATTTCGTTTAAATGATTTTTACTTTCTCACAAATCTAATTTAGTTGATACACTACTCAAATTATTCAAAAATAATTAAATTTTAAACAAATTAAACTAAATAACATTCCTTTAAATATGTTGTGTAATTATTTATTTTCATCAACATTTACAAATATCATAAATTTTGTTTCAATTTATTATGGTCATTATTATCAAAAGAAAAATATTTTTGTGTTTCTGTTTAATAAATACAATAAGAAGAATAGAAGTTAAAGAATAATGAAGTAATAAGAAAAATAGAAGTGTTTTTATGGAGCTACTCCTAAAGCTTAAATAATAAGAAAAAAAATAATATTAAAAGTTAGTATACAAATCAAAGTTTATAGTTTTTGTTTGTTTTAAAATCTTTTACAACTTTTACTTCGATACAAAACTTTCATATTATCTAATTAATGTTTTATTTATTAGTAATTGAAATACACATTTCAAGATTTTTTTATTAAATTTTATGTTGTTAATATATTTCAATAAATATTTAAATTTATAATTATTTTAGCCTCCTTTTTTAACTCACCTAAGCTGCAATCAGTAACAACATTATCACGGTACCTCTCTGAAACTTATCTCTGTTTTTTTTTTCTCTTTCTCTTCATTCAACCCCTTTTTCTCAAACTCCATTGTTTGTTATTTCTTCCAACATTAGCAATGGCGGTTTTATCGCCTTCAACACTGTCGCCACTGCTTCTCAACACCAACTCAGAGTTCGGTTCACCACCATCGTTTCCACTTCTCACCTTCTCCTCCGCACCCACCACTCGCTCCTCCTCACCCCTCTCTGTCTCTTACAGTAGTAAGTTTGTTCTTGCCACTTCACCCACATGGAAAGTATTCAATTTTTATGTTCTGAGATAACTGGAATCTCGTCTTTCTTCTTTATTTTGCAGAATCCGAAAATGGGTTGGCCAGTGAGCAGAAAAAAATCTTGCTTGAGCGCTATGGCTACGATATTGATGCTGATGAGTACTTTTCTCACTCGTCTTCTAAGGTCCCTCTGCTTGAAAATTTATGTGCCATATTATATCTCAATAGGATAACTGCCAATTTGGTCTCAAGATATTGCCATTTCTCTCAAGTGGTTTTTAAAGCAATCGAATTGCTTAAGTAATTCTCAAAGTATTGAACATTTATCACTTTAGTCTAAGTGCATGTTTTAGTTTCAGTTAGGAGAACTCAAATGTACTTTTACCCTGGCAGCAACAAAATTCAGTACATGTTTGATTAGAGTTACATAAATACTTTGGGGAATTTCCTTTGCAAAGTTGTGTGTTTCAATATATGAATTGATAAGGAAACATCCGTTGCTTCTGGAGTCAAAATATTTTTGAATTCTTGCAACTCTAGTCTAAACATACTCTTGTTCATATTGTGCATTGGAATTTGCCCAACATTTGCCAATTTTATCCAAACATTGTTTATGTTTTTAAGTAAAGCTCAAGGACCCATTTGAAAAGTCCTATAATATTTGGGGACTAATTTGGTAATTTCTAATACTTTACTTAAGGGACACTTTGGTGAGTACAATAGTTCAAGAATGAAACTAGTGGTTAACTATCTTAATGAAGGCTTTTGAAATTGTGTTTTGTAAATTTTGCTGTGTTTTCCCTTTTGTTTTAATCTTCTGAATGCAACACTTTAGTCCAAGAGGAGAAAGGAGCCTCTAAAAAGAAGGGGAGGGAAGCAAGTACAGGATCCACCGGAGGACCCCAAGCCTCCTCGTACTACCCATAAATTGCTTCAGGTATTCTCATTTTAGGACTTGCATCTTTTAGAGTGCTAATTGATGATGAAAATAGACTGCTAGTGCGCAATTGTATTTTGTAAACAAAACTGTGTAAGTGATGCATTCCAAGTAAAATGCGCCCAACACTCAACAGTTGTTAATTTAACCCCATTTTCATGCTTGGCTTTACTTTGTGTATGATGAATTTCCTGCATTCCTAAAGGTTTTAACATAATAGATGTTGGGCTCTCCTTTGAGTAGACATGCTGGGGAGAACCAGATCCGATGGGTTTCAAGCCATGAATAAACCCATATAAGAGACTTGACGTCACTTCTAATCCAAAATCTTAAGGCATTGTTTATGAGTCTTTTTCTTTATATATTGTTCATTTCACTTATCTCCACTCAGTATGGAACTCCTGACTCCACACTTGAATTCCTCACAATAGAGATGAATGAAATTTCTTAAAATTTGAGTTTGAACTAAGCTTAGCTTGAAAAACTAGATAATAGGGTGTGGATTGTCATCCATTTTTGTATACACTATTTTGACCTTATTACTAGTCAATGTGAGATCTTCATTAGACTCCATCACACCAAGGAGCTAAACATCTCAAGTGTGAAATTCTGGACTAAACAATGCTATTGTGAGTAGTCTAATGACCAGTCCAATAGGACTTTTGCAACAACCATTTAGACAGACTTTTTCTGTACCACCTTAGATTTTAGACTTAGGACCAACTCAACCTCAAAAGCTAGTTTATAGGGTGAGCGTTTCCCTCCAGTGATAATATGTACATCACTAGTGACTAGCCAACGTGAGATTTCCATTGGGATTTTATCACTTTTATGTTATAATACCCTCCCATATTTATGGGCTTCATATTTTCCTCTTTGAAGGTCATTCTTGATTTTAAAGAGTAAGAATAAAAGACAAGCTTATGGAGTATATCAGTATGACTCTACCATATTCAGTTCATAACTCCTTAAAATCTTTAGTTGGTTATTTATTAGATGGAAATGAAAGTTATGACTGGTGGTATGGTTATCAGCTCTGTTTCATCTAAAAAATATCTGAAAAATGGTATGGTAATTTTACTCCATTTCTTTCTTGCACCCATTGTTGCCTAGATATGTTCATCTCTCCGATATTAAAAACTTAGCGCTGCCTCATCTATTTTTTGTTGTGAACTATATCACTTGAACATTTTATTGTTTTATTTTATTTTGAATGTTGTGTTCAAGTCGTTATCGCTTAAAGTAGTTAACTTGTACAGAAAATTAATGCAATGCGTTCAGATATTTAACTGTTGTCTTCTTTTATAGATTTTCATGCTTTTTGTAAAATAGTCATGTGCTTTTTAGTTTCACTTGCCTCAAGACATTCAAAACTTAAGGGGATATGACCTTGATTTACTGATATTAAATTCCATAACAAATAGTATTTGAAAGTGATGAAACCTTGGCCTTTTCTTCCAGTACTACAAGGCTGGTTAGTTGACTTCAAAACAATGGAGGAGGGTGACTAAATCTGAGTCCTACAGTAATAATGGGTGTTTTTAACTTTGGTGCAAAATAATTTCTTAATCAACTTTGGTGCTGATATGATTAATTATGAAAAAAGTGAATTTTTTTAACTTTTCTATTGGCATAATTGATTTTGAATGTGAAATGGACCCCACATAGGTTCTTGGAGGAACAGCTCGGAGAGTGAAGCTACTCTCACCAAAGGGCATGGATGTACGCCCCATGATGGAAGTGGTGAAAGGTGCAGCCTTTGACATATTACAGGTACCAGTTTCATGTTTATCTCCTATGCACCACACTTGTTCTTTTGCTAATTATGTACAATTCTGTTGCAGCAGATTTCCTGTTTATGCTAATAATTTCATTTTCAATACTAAGGCAGCTGGTGGCTGTCCTGCAGCGTTGAGACCTGGTCGGTGGTTAGACTTGTATAGTGGCACAGGTTCTGTTGGAATTGAAGCGCTTAGCCGAGGTTGTTCTGAGGTATTAATGTTTTCAGTAACAAGCTTATTACATGCACTATAACTATAGATAATGAGTTTTTCAAGAATTATGATCACTGAGCCTTCTGTTGAAAAATGGAATTAGCAGATTTTCATCAAGTTCAGGGAGATGCACAAAAGGATTTTCAATAATCTGTTTTTACATTTTCCTGAACAAAATAATACTTCTTGCTGAAGTCCCTTGTTTATATGATGAATCAGGTGCATTTTGTTGAGATGGATCCTTGGGTTGTATCAGATGTTTTGCGTCCAAACTTAGAGGAAACTGGTTTTCTTGATGCTTCAGTCATACACACTGTCCGTGTGGAAAAATTCTTTGAACGTGCAGAGCAATTTGTAGGCAAGTGTATCTTTTCCTTTCAATTCCATTGTAATCATTAGTGTTATAAATGATTTTGTACCACTATAATTTTCATGTAATTTAACACCAAAATTTACATGTAATTTCTTCTGCTGCTGTGAATTTGAATTGTTTACATGCAGGTAACAGTGGTCCATTTGATTACATTAGTGTCACCCCTCCCTATACACAAGTTGACTATGGGGTGCTGATGAGGCAAATATCAGAATCACCATTGCTTGGAGAGAATACCTTTATTGTGCGCACCGTTTTCATACTTTCAATATTTGTCACTGTATTGGTCTTCTTCTCACGAATTTTTATGATCTGAATCAGGTAGTTGAGTATCCTTTGAAAACTGACATGCTGGATTCTTGTGGAAACCTTGTAAAGGTAATTTAAGGAACCAATACTGCATCTTCATAGCCTTATATATGTACTAATTGTCAACCATTAATTTTTCTTAACATTCTTTTACCCTGATGGGGTTCAGAACATGGGACCTACATCTATGAATTTATGTTATGCAATACTTGTAGATTTCAATGATATGCAAGCGCGGCTCAAGGATCTGGTAGACCTAAAACAAACTTAAGAATTAGACATTTTTTTTTCTTGGAGGTCTAAAACAATTAGTACTAAAATTTTGTTTTTGAGGTTTTTTTGTTCAAAGCCTAAAACAATTAGTACTAGAAAAGTTTTGTTGAGATCCTTAACAAGGATTTTACCTGCTTGAACCTTGAGCCGACCCTGATGATATGCACTCCAATTTGAGCTGTTTAAGGGGATGTGTGTACATACAGATAACTGACAGACGGTTTGGCCGCACGCTCTTGGCGATTTATGGACCAACATGGTCCCAGAAGAAGAAGAGATGACACATTCATATGCCACAGTTGCAGTAAAGGCTGAAAAACATGCTGATGCAATATTTTATCTGTTACATGGATCAACAGGATTAGCTTTTGGCACCTATCTCACTTCTTCAAAAGCTGTTATTGTACACAGTCTAATGTTCCCTGCAACAGACCATGTTATGTCATGTAATGTGGTGAATTATAAGAAAGAACCTTGTATTCTTTTTCATTATGATATGTGATGATTCTCTTCAGCTTGAAATTACTTTCTTGGTTGTAGTTTAAGGTTCATTGGCCATAGCAGAAGTGGATTATGATTGTAAAACGAAAAAGGAAAACCCCTTTTCCCCCATAAGCTTTTTGGTATTTAAATTTGAACAAAAGTAAGAGATTGATCATGTATGTGATTGTGTGTTGAAATTTAGCATACAGTGTAGTGACGACAAAACCAAACAACATCACGTGTATGCCGTCAAACAATGTAATCACAACAATTACGTAACCTTAGAATCACGGGAAGAAAAACATAATCTGTCAAAAGATGCTTTTCTCATCTTTCTTTAAGAAAAATCATCCCCTTTTTCTCTTTGCACTAAAATATTTTTGAATATATATATATAAACATATACTATTAGTACTGATACAAGTTATGGTAGAAATACTTGCATAAATACTTCAATGCTTAAATTGGTAAATGTCTGAGAAACATTTGATCTCTTAACATTTTCTTTCTTTTCTCATCATAGTAACCTATCACATGTTTTCAGTTTTCCTTTCAATTCATCATCATCTCGTGCGTGGAACTAAAAATTAGTGAATAGTCTGTTAGTGGCCCAATATCAGGTGAAATAGAATGTCCAAAAAAGTTTGTTAGGATAGACTCTAACTTGGTTCTGATACCATGTTAGAAGTGGACTTTAAGCTTAACTTAACTTCATAAAATCGACTTGTAAGGTGAGGTTTACACACTTATATAATGTGAATTGGCCTTATCTCTTCCAACATCACCCCATATCTTTAGCAATAGTTTATCATCCAAACACCAACCATTGTAAACATGATAAAGCTTGATTAAGATCTCAAACCAAAAAAGATAACACAAAAACAAGAGACTTGTGTTGTTACAAAAAAACTCATGGTCAAAACTAGTGGAATAAAGTTTCTCACCCACTAACACTTCATTCATTGAATTTAGTCTTTCTTCACATTTGAAGGTGCATTCATTTGTTTTACAAACTATGAAATGGCAGATCCAAACACCATGCTAAATAGAATAACCATTTACACACCAAATTCTGTCTTTAATTTTTAGTGATTATCATTATCATTTATACCATTATATAGAATAATATACCTTTTTGTAATTTCTTTTGATGTCATATTTTTATTAGACAATTTTATTCTTCCATAAATAATTATTTTTATTTAATAAAATAAGTAATGAAACAACTTCTCTCTACTTTAAATAATTAAGTACATTCTCTATTTAAAAATTACTATCAAATACATTTTTAATCCTATTATTACGTACTTTAAATTTTATTGTTTTATTTTTTTTCAATATTATTCTTACAAAATAATTATATATATATATATATATATATATATATATATATATATTTTTTTTTATTTTTTTAATGTAATAAAAAAGTGAATATACATATAAGTAAGCATATGTATTTTTGCTAGTTATAGATAAAGGGAATACTAATTTCAATAATAGTATTAGGTGAATAAATTATTTTTATAATTTTATCCTTATTGTTTTAAGAAAAGTTTCTTTAATGGCAAATGTTATTTTACTGTGATATCTATTTCTATTTCTGTATATTTTAAATTTTATACAATAAATAATGAAAATAATTACATTATTTTTTATTCTTTCTTATATAAATATTTTATATGAGAAGTGTATAATTGATTAAATTCTCAATTCAGGTCTACCCATAAAAACTTCTTGAAAACTTATTTAGTATGTATTTTTAGTTTGGTTGTTACAAATTTACTTTAAAGTAGCTTTATATCATAACACATTCTTAATTTGCTCTCCATTGTAAATAAAGATCCAAACTAAAAACATGTTACATGTATAAAGAACAAATTAAGAATACATAGATCAAAGTAAATAATTATCAGATGATTGGAAATAAATTAATAATTTTTAATTGTACATAATTTTTTTTAATAAATGTTTACATATTAGGACCCATTAAGAAATATGCAGACAAACTCAATTATGCATTTATAAACTATTTGAAAATAAGAAAAATAAAACTTTATGGAATTAAGAATGAGGGCAAAAAGTAAACATAGATAACTCTTTTTTGTTTAATTTATTTAAACTATTTATATTTTGGTGTGTAAATAATACTAGTCCTTCTACCCGTGCAACGCACGGGTTTTTTTTATATGTAATAATTGTGGTCATAGCAATGGGTTTTTGGATATTTAATAATCTATATGATGATAATCTAATGTTTTAAAAAGATGTTGACCTTTATCAATGGAATAGATCAATTTAGAATGTAATTAAAGTTGTATGTCAAGTTAAGATTTGATTTCATTGAATATTGTCGTCAAGCACCAACAACAAAAATATGACTAATACAGAACTTTGTTAATATAAGAATTAAAAAAGAAAAAATTACATACCTAGAATGTATCCTTTGGTATTGAAGTTCATAACTTCCTTTTGTACACAATGACTT
>Ga0214542_1003630_pt1 | contig 31279 bp, 15 predicted proteins | sample CNSS1metaG_FD_160096 | JGI IMG/M metagenome (GOLD analysis project Ga0214542, IMG submission 160096) | Root nodule microbial communities from cowpea collected in UCLA plant growth center, Los Angeles, California, USA - CNSS1 | ecosystem: Host-associated > Plants > Roots > Nodule | place: USA...
ATGTCATAGTATGAATATGATGAAAATGTTGAATTATCAATTTATCATCTAATTCCCCAAAGTCTTTATTTAATTTTGTGAACTTCTTAAAGTTTCCCAATTTTTAAACATTGAAAGTTTTATCATAAAAAAAAATTAAAAAAAATTTAAGAAAAAAAAACGGGCCGGCCCGCGGGCCAAGAAGTATGCGGGCGGGCCAGTGTTTTCAGCCCACATAAAGTATATGGAGCGGGGCGGGCCAGCCCGCATTTTGTAGGCCTTATGCGGGCCGGGCCTAAACGGGCCAGGCCGGCCTGCATTGCCACCCCTAATAAAAACTCATGGGCCCTCCCCTATGCACCTAAGTAACATATGGAATTTAAAATTGCAAACATAGATGCACCTTGTAACAACAAATGGACTCGCGCCTAAAAGAAAATAGAAGACGAAAACTGAGCCTGCAACAATAAACCCACACACAGAATGCATAGACTGCACTATATATATATATGTGTGTGTGTGTGTGTGTGTGTGTGTGTGTGTTCTGACGTTGCGTCATCGCAAAACCAAAGGAACTAGGAAACCATGCAACCCAATGCATGCACTTGATTATTAAATTTTTTAAGGACCCTAACTCAAGGTATGAAGACATACAAGTACTGCCACAACATGGACTATAGCACAATGCAATAACTTAGGGTTAACACCGCAAAACGTAGAGTAAGAAAGCATCATCCAAGGCAAGTCTACAACGAACTTCTCTCCCGGGTGAGTTTAAACAAACGCAAGGGATTCACACCATGCCTCACGTAACACATGAACACAACCCAAGAGTACCATGTGAAGGAAGAGAAAGAGAACAATAAGGTTGCTGTAAGACCCTAGAAATTTAAATAATTAAATAAATAATTATTTAATAAATGCGGGTAGTAGGAGCCTTTATGGCATTTAATGCGAAGTGTTATGACGTGGAAAAGTATTAGCTTAACTGGTTGAGAGTACTTGGTTGTTGCGGGAAGACTTGGGTTTAAGTCGTATGTGTGCCAAATTATGTGTTATTTTAATAAGTGCATTATTTTTAATGTTATGTTTGGATGTGATTAGTGATAATGTAATCCTAAAATTATAGGAATTATCATGAAACATTAATTGATTAAATTGGTTGTGCACTTACCTTGTGATTAAATGGTTGTGGGTTCAAACCTTGCTAAGAATGAAACAAACTTTCTTTTTGCCTAATTTTCTTTTGGCAAGAATATGAAAAGGGAGAGAAACCCTAGCTGCAAGATGGGTAGCCTAGGGGGCTGGGAAGGCAGCCACTAATGGCCATTAACTCCACATTCAAAGCCATTTTCGTTTTCATCTCATTAACAAGCATTAAGGCTTAGTTAATGGTCTAATTAAGTTGGTTTTTGGAGAAGAAAGAGAGAAAAAGTGATGGAGCAAAAGGGCACACGAATTTGACAGTGAGAGAGAGAGAGAGAGTCTGAAGGTGATTTTGAGGGGAATTGAGCAGAGCATGAAGTGCATTAAGAGAAGTCCAAGGCTGGACTAGTGGTGGCACAAGAGAAGTCCTAATTCTTCCAAGTGCGCAAGAATTATCCAGGTTAGGGTAGTTCCTCCACGTATATACATGTTTTATGATTGTTTTGTATTGTAATGTATGTCATGATGCCCTGCATAATCCCAAATCGTGGTGTTTTCGAGTTTCTTGAAAAATTCCTAGAAATCGCCTGACGGCTTTGAGTGTGTCGTTAGGTGACGCATGAGTGACAACCCAATTCTGGGTTTTTTGTGATGAATCGCCTGGCGGCAAGGGTGACTCTGCCAGGCGATGCGAACACTGTGCAAAAAACGCTATTTTTCATATTTTTCGCACAGCAGGAACTGTCGGGGCGTAGGTTTTATACCGCCAGGTGCCAAGCTCTTGAATTCTGAGCACTAGGCGCCACACATTTTTCTAATTTGTGCAGTTTTTGTAAAACTGCGTTTTCTGATTCGTTAACCGTCCGATTTAAGTGAAATTTTGACAGGAGATTCATAACATGTTGTTATTCACTTTGAATGGTGGAGATTTTCATTAGATGTCTGCAGCTAGAGATATACATCAATCATTATTTGGTTGTTTATTTATCTAATTGACTGAGGATGTTTACCTATTCGTGATAATTTGATGATTTGGGGTTGGATGCAACGTGTGTTGTGCAATTTATTACTTTGGTTGTTTTCAATGTACTTTTGATGTCTTAAAACTTCTTGTGGAGCATTGGTCAAGAGTGATACTTGATGGTAGTTAACTGACATTTAAAAGCAATTGGATATGTGGTATAATGTTAAATTATTAATGTAAGATTTTGGGTTGGGAAAAAGAATGGTGATTTTGATTATCAGTATTAATTATTATATAGAGGGTGAACACTACTTGTGTAATATGTTCCTTGAGTCATATATGAATTTGGCCTAATTGCACGATAAGAGTTGGGATAGATTAGGGGCTGTCATAGAGATATAGGGAAATTTGGGTTTCTCCAGAATCTGATACGCTGCCTGGCGACACATGATCTGCCGCCAGGCGATGACTTGGTACTTTCCAGTTTTAGCGTATGGCTGCTTGGGATGAAAAAGGGGGTGTGTTGTGATTTTAATATAAATCTGTATCGATGGGAATTAGGCGAGCAAATTTCGGTAATTTGGAATGAGTAAGGAATAGGATATGATGGTGTTTTTATGTAAGGTGTAGGTGTGAATTGATATTAAAATGGTAATTGAAAATAGGATAAAAGAATAATGTAATGGGAATTTTAGGCTCTGGAAAACATGGTTCTTTAAATTTGTATAGCTGGGTACTAAGTGATTATGCAATATTGGGGTAGGTATCACTCATGATTTGTATAAATGTAATTTAAAGGATATTTGAGGGCAAGTTTTGGATCTTTGCAGTGCAGTAGAAGTAGGGTGCTTGAAGTTTTAAGATAATGGATTGGTGATCATTTTCGTAAGCTTGATTGAGCTATTATACAATGATAGAGTACTTGGCAAATTAGAGGCCTTGAATAGAGGAATTGTGATAAGAACCGGTGATGTTGAGTGTGGTATGTGGTGAGGACTTGGTGAGGTTACTTTGGCAGTTTGGAAGTAATTAGATAATAGTGATGTGTTGGTATATAAGATTGGAGGACAATAGAGGTGTTTATATGTCTAAAGTTAGGCAATACTTTGGGGATATGTTACAAGGTATTGGGATGTATTATATCAAATTATAGTTTGTTATGGGTGCTAAAAAAATAGTAGCTGGTGCGCTACTAGTATAGCGCCTGGCGGCACGGGAACGACCACTAGGCGATAGGACCAACAGGGTGTCCTTGCACCGCGTGGCGCCTGGCGGCAAGGTGAGCTCCGCCAGGCGATAGACATGTAACAATGGGTCTGTGAGAGGCCTGGAGCCTGTCGGTGAGGGTGTCCTACCAGGCGGTCTGCACAGGCATTTTGCTTGGCGACACTTAGGCTGCGTCAGGCGATAGTGCTGCAGTTATTGGCTTGCGTGTGTTGTTTGTACGCATTGATGCGAACTTGGATCAGGAGATGTTGTGTCATGAGCGGGTAGGTTCATGAATGGTGGTGAACACATGACGATATGAGCGGGGAGGTTCATATCATGTTACTCTCGTGTCAAGATACGAGCGAGGTAGGTTTGTATATTCCGTGCTCACACTTGAGAGATGCTGCGTGCGGGGAGGTACGTAGTTGGTGGATCACATGTGTTGGACTACGGGTGGGCAGGTCCACATAGCAAGACTACGAGCGGTCAGGTTCGTAGAGCAGAACTACGAGCGGGGAGGTTCATAGAGGCAGGACCACAAGCGGGCAGGTTCGTGAGAGCATCATAAATCCTGAGTCAAAGGCTAACTATTTGTGTGATTTAAGGTTGAAAAGCCTTGGGGGTTAAGGTCTCGACCAAGAACTAACTAGACAAAATTAGTTGGGTAATTGATATTAGTAATGTATGTGTTATTTTCATTATGAGCTTACCCTTTCTGTTTGTGTTTGGCGATGATCGTGTGATTCATTACACGGGAGCAAATGATATTACAGGTGATGTTGGCGATGCATAGAGACGGAGAAAGGGCTAGCTTGGGGACTTGAGCTAGGAAATAAATTATGTTTTCTTCTATTTTGTCGGATTTTGAAAATTGTAATAAGATTATTACTTTAGTTTTAATTGAATTTTGGCACATTGAGCAAAAGTTTAAATTTTCCCACATTTGGAAATAATAAAATTTTGTCGTTTGTTCTTCATTTCTTATTTATTTATTTAATTAAGTAATTTCCAGTAGGGATGTTACGGTTGCCCCACCAATAACTAAAACATTCACTCATGAAAGGGCCATGCTCCTAATACAAAGACAGCAAGAGAAAGAACCATAGGTGCAAGATTATCCCCTAGTTATCACGGAACACACCACCACCATCAAGGCTTCAAGACCTTAACGAAAAATAGAATCAAATGATAACAACACGCGTTGAACCACAAGCACGAATAACATACAAGCCTTAGCAAACTAAGTAAACCCACAAAGCACCGAAACAAGCAAGATAAAAACTAGTACACAAATATCAACAATCAAACTGAGAGTTTACCCACTACGAAAGGGACGTAACCCATCTGCCAAACTATGAGCAAGGTTTCAAAGACAACCATTCATACCATCATTAAACTTTCAAATATTATACCAGTCAACTAAGCAAGAGTAACAGACCCAAAACCAGTGGAACCTCACCGGTATCACACATAGAAAGGAAAACATATCATTCAATTACCAGGGAATGCGTGAATCAGGAACCACAACAAAAAAAACCTCTTCATCAGGTATACTAATGCATTCCTACTCTCCACCCTTCATCCTTTCGTAAGTCAGAGAAAACAATTAATAGAAAGAAAAGTCGTGGTTTAGCTTCCCAGTACAAAACCTCATCGGAACACCAACAACAACATATTATTCAAGCACCACGGAAATAAATATCATATACCAAGGAACATTAACAATGATGTAACCTCAACCACCACATCATTAACCCGTGAAAGACCCCTCCCAGAACTCAAACAATGATCACACAAAAAACACCCAAAGGTTCAACTTCATTCATCAAGAAACAATAAAAAGCTTCCCTTACCTGGAAATCCTGCTAGAATTACTCCACTAGCGATCTTCTTTGCTCTAACTTTGATCTCCACCCTTAAGACCTTCTCCCAGCCTTTCTACATTCTCTTCATTCAATCTTTTAGGGTTCTGTTCCACTTTATTTTCAGCCACTTATCTATGTCCAGATTCGTAGAACCTATCCCCAACTTTTCATCTACTCAAATTCGTCCCCAAGGCAAAAATATACAATGTTATAATTTTATTCTAGTCAAGGTTCGAACCCATAACCTCCCAATTACCAAGTATAATGCACAACCATTCAACCAATTCATATTTCGTGACAATTCCTATACTTCTAGGAGTATATTATCACTACCTATGGTCCCCGTGATATTATTAAAATAATAAAACAATTAAATTCACACACTAATAGCATCCATAGGACTCAAACCCAAGTCTCCTCATAATAGCCAAGTACTCTCAACTACTTTAGCTAGTACTTTTCCATGTTTTCTCTCTCCACATTAATTAACTTAGGTATTTCCGCCCTCACATTTATTAAATAAATATTTATTTATTTATTTAATTTTTCTGGGTCTTACAGTGACCCTGATGGATAGCAACGCTACAAAGGTAGATGTGTTGGAGGATAAGGGTGAATGACTCCTATTGTGCAGTTTATCCAAGATGGTAACGGGAGCGGGGAAGACAACCCCATCATACGTAAGAACACTTCTCGATTCATGTTGATTGGTGGAGAATTGTAGAAATGAAGTTTCTCCAACCCTTTATTAAAGTGTGTAACGAACTGTCAAGCTCAATATATTATGGAAGAGTTGCACACGGGGATTTGTGGCTTACACTAGGGGTCTCGAGCCATGGCAGCCTGGGTATATGAGTAGGATATTACTGGCCGACCGTAAAAGAGGACTACGACAAGTACATCAAGAAGTGTGGCCAATGCTAGCAGCATGGTAACATGATACATCTCAAATTGAAAGAATTACATGGCATTACATCTCCTTGGTCGTTCGCCAAGTGGGACATGGATATCTTGGGGCCCTTCAGCTGAGGGAAAGGTCAGGTGAAGTTTTTGTTGGTAGTCATAAACTACTTTACCAAGTGGATCGAGGTAGAACCCCTAGCCACAATCACGGCTCAATAGGTACATAAATTTGTTTGGAAGAATATAATATGTAGGTTCGGTGTCCTGAGCATCATTATAACAGATATGGCAGATAATTTATCAACAAGGGGCTAGCCGAGTTCTATAAGAGACTCCATATCCGGCATATCACCAGCTTAGTCGAGCACCCCAAACGAATGGGCAGGTTGAAGCAGTAAACAAGGTCATACTACGAGAGCTTAAGAAGAGGTTGGAAGACGCCAAAGGTAGGTGGGCTGATGAATTACTAGAAGTCCAATGGTCATATTGTTACACCCCTTAGTTTACAACACAAGAAACATCCTACAGCCTGACCTATGGAGTATATGCAATGATCCCTGTCGAAATTGGGGAACCCACCTTGCGGAGACAACTATTCGATATGCACCTTAATGAAGAGAGTATGCTGACAAGCAAGAACTTCGATATCATGTACGGGTTCGTGAGGAGGCATGCAAGCTGAGAGCCCAACGCCGCTACAATGCCAAAGTCAGACCTATGTCCTTTCACTAGGGAGATCTAGTGTGGCGAATGATGAGTGCTGCCCGAAAACATAAGGGGAAATTTTCACCTAATTGGGAATGACCATTTCGTGTTAAGAAAGTTGTGGGTAAGGGTGCGTACAGATTGGAACACCTATCGGGTGTTCATATTCTAGTAACCTGGAACACCTCACATCTCAAGTTCTATTACAGTTAGTTTGTTAGTTGCTTGTTTTTAATTTTCAGATTTTTTACAAATGATTTGTAGATTGATTATGTAATAAATGGTGTACTCTTTCCTACCTTGATCTTTTTTTCCTAAGGAGTGTTTTGGTCAAGAAAGTTTTAACGAGACATCATAGCAATAAATAAAGCATAATTTTCCATCATTATTATTATCCTATGATTACATTTTCCATCGCTAAAGCACACACACATTTAAAATCATGCGCATCAATCAAATAATTTTTAGCATTTTCTCTATGGGAAAGGAAACTTAATCAAACTAGATGATCCCCCATATCTGTATTAATGGGAAAGGAAGTTTCATTGCCCTAGATGATCTTTCCACACACTAATAAAATAAATATGGCAAAAATGACACACAACAATACACAAAGGCAGACTTAGTGACCTAGGAGGGCAAAAGGTCAGCCACATCCTGGCCAGGATTGGCCAGGTACATCTCGATCAGGGTACACGTTGGCAACATCATGGCCCCTTGATCTTGTTTCAACCTACAAGTCAATATTGGTACTGCAATATCATGCGACAGTTGCAAATCAAGCGACAAATGCTAAGCAAGAAATCAAGGTCAATACATAAAGTCAAGACATACATAGCCAAATCTGCATTAGTATAGATAAATATCACAAAGGGCGACTATCACCCCCACGGTACACAACAACAAACTAAGTTCACAAAATAAAGACAACACAAGTGACAAATCAATTATCTGGTGGCATGGAATGGATTCGTTGCTCGTTTGCAGCAAGGGTAGTGGAGATGTCTTCAACAGCCATGAAGGTTCCCTCATGCACATCCTTGTCGATATCAAATCGTTCATCCTTGACATTAATATCGAACAAATGTGAGGCCTAACGCAGGGCTTTGTAAAAGTCATCCTCGTGTTGTGACATCACGTATCCGTCCAACTGGTAAATCCGACTATCCACCTTAGCATTCTCTTTCTTTGACGTGGCCAACTCCACCTCTAGTTGCTCAAAGGCCGCCTAGGACTCCTCATGCTTCTTCTCTAGGTCCTTACAACGTGCCTTCAAGGCATTACGTTCCGCCAGCAATTGCGACCTCTCATTTTTCACGTTACCCAACTGTAGGGAAACCTACTGCCTCCTGCTGTTGGCCTCTGTTAGCTCCCTCTGCAGGTTCTCTATCTTGACAATTAACTTGCTTGTGTTTAGAAGTTGGTTTAGCACCTCTCTAAATTATGACCCATCACCATTACTCTAGCCTGGAATTTGTTTAGTGTGTAAAGCACAGTCTCTGGGCGCATAGCTGAGATAATCTTGACCTCCTCCGACGATAGAGAAACCTTTATGCCCTCGTTGATTTTAAGTTGTGAGTCGAACAATGCTGCCAAAGAGTCTGTCGGGCCATCAACTAACGAAGTGCCTCGTGATTTCTTAGAGGAGATAGTTGAGGAGTACTCGGTTTTGCAGGGCAGTCCTTACGTCTGCTTTTCTTCTTCTTGGCAACCGAAGGCATCAGATCACCCCTCTAAGATGGCACCTTTGTGGAAGGACGCCATGAACTTTCACCTCTTTTTCTCTTCTCCTCCTCTAGCTTTTTTTCCTCAATTCCAAAAACACTTCCTTACTAGAGGAGCCAACAATAGCTATGATGTCTGCAAGCAAAAATAAAGTGTTATATAAGAATAAGGGTCAGCTAGCTACATATGGTTAGTTGAATGCACATACCAAAAAGATCATCGTGCGAATGAGAGGACCTAAACACTTCAATAATTTTCTTGGAGGAGAGTTTCTTGGGCACTTAGTCCAAATAGGACAACACATACAGGTTTTCCTGGGTGAGGGATGTTCTCGGCCTAATTTAGTCTAGTAGAAATGAAATTTGGGTGTGCCATTGTCAAAGTAAAAATATTCAGCCCCAACGGACCGGATAACTACCTTAAAAAATCCAATTTTAAACCTTTTAAAGGATTGAGTATAGGACGCCAACAGACATTGATGGCTTTGGCCCACTAGTGACAGCCAACTGAGCAATTCTCCCGATCGTGTGCAATAATATTGTAGGAACACTTGTGGGGAGGGTTTCAAGTGGAACACTCGACAGATCAATCGAAAGACCTGAGGAGATGTCAAACTATTGGGATGTAGTTAGTTAGGCGCCATGTTCAACACCCTCAAGATTCCCATGCTAAAATCATCAAAAGGGAGACATACATGCAAATCCGAAATTAAGGTCCAGTACATGTAGAAAAAATCATGCAAATGACCCTCCCGACCATGATAAACATTGTCCTCACTCTTGGCTCGCTCTATACTAACAAACGCTCGTCTACTATGTTAGCTATAATATCATATGTTTTGCGAAATTAACTATGACAGTGGACTTGCCAAACCTAGACAAAGGGAGTTTCACACGGGGTCTACCCATTCATATCCTGGATGGCACAGGGCCGAAAACTCCTTAACACTAGTAGGGTCACTACAATCCCTTTGAGAACTATCACTACTAGGAGAGTAGGATAAGGTCCACTCTTCCTCCAAATCACTATGCCTACTGAAGGATAATAAGCAAAGGAGGATGGCATACCTAGAGTAGTGCGGTCCGGGATATACTCGGCTGAAGGCTGACTCAATTCTTAAATGGATCCTCTATTCCAACATCAAGACCCTACCCCTATTTATAGTGGACCACCTTTGCAAGGACATGCATCTTTTACACCATAAGATCCAACTCCATCTAACGGTTGTCAGAACACTTCTTTTAAATCCCCCACCTACTACATCCCATCATTATGACAATTTACCTCGAACGACGAGCCGAGTCAATAATTTTTCCTTGCCCCACACGACCATTAAAGCAATGTGAGAGTGGTTGGGAACATCTCGAGCCGAGTCATAGCCTCTTATGAAACTTCATTCACTACGAGCCTAGGGGGCTGGTATAAGTGTAGGCCGGTACCATCTCGGCCCAACCAATGTGTATGTGTGGCCGACACTATCCCAGCCCAAATAGTAAGGAGGGCCCGACCTCATCCCGACCTCATCCCGACCTCGGGTAGTGGAAGGAAATCTTTGCACTCCAATAAAACACAACAACCCAATAAAATACAACAACTCGACAAAGCACCATAAGAGGTTGGCAAGACAAGAAGGTCGGGTATATCTTGGCCCATTTGGCCATGTATATCCTGGCCTAGTGATGCGATGGGTGAAAAAAGGGGACTAGTTCGCAGATGTGCAGATAAGACACGTGCAATGTCATTCAAATAAGGAAAGAACTGACGCACACAATATCAATTAATAAGGAAAAAACTGACGCACATAATCTCAGTCAGAAAGGAAAGAGCTGATCCTCGAATACAAATGGTCCGCAAATAATAATAACAGGTATGCTGAGTAAATAATATAAATTAGGGTCCAGTGACTACAAAGAGGTATGCTTTTCTCACTTTCCTACATAAACCTCATATCGAATATCTATTTGACTTGAACATCGGAGTGCCTGCATGTATCCCACCCTCGGAGTTCACGTAGTGAGTAGACCTAAGGAAAGTCTAGAGAGGAGCGAAAAGAAGATCGACACAAAGTTCTTGAGATCATCTGGTTTTATACTAAAACAGTTTCGATCAGATACAAAATATATATATATATATATATATATGGATAGATTTAAGTTTTAAATTTTTAACTTTTATTTAAGTTAATTTTAAATTATGAAAAAAGTAATTTTATTATATTTTATTATTTTTCTCCTAAAATTTTGTATATAGAAATCACTGAGGAGAGAGACTATAGAAAGGAGAGGAGATTTTATGTTGTCAGAGTTTTTTTCTTTTCTTAATATTTTACATGATTTTATAATTTCAGTTAATACTTTATGACATTTAACCCTTAATTAATTAGTGATGTATAACCTAAATTTCTTTGATAAATTGTTTCTAAATAAATATTATTTTTTATCTAATATTAATACCTCAAAATTTAAATAAATACCTCAAAATTTACCTAAATTTCTTATTATTTAATAAGTAATATAATATTTTTAACTCACAAAATTAAATCAAATTTTAATTAAAATACCAATACCACCCGTGCAAGACATTTATTGTGTTATAAATAAATACCTTAAAAACCAAAATTACCTAAATTCTAATCGATTAAAATTACACTCGCAAATCTATAAAAGATAAAATAAACTATAGCTAAAATTATATTTTTTATATAATTAATTACTCTTTATTTTTAAGTACTATTATTGATGTTATTTTTTTAATATATAAATTAAATTAAATTCTAAATAAAATACTAATACAAACACCCAGTAATACAATTTTTTTAAATATATTTTTAAAAATAATAAATAAATTCAAAACAAAGGAGGACAAATAAGAAAAGAAAAAAGTGAAAGGACTCAAAATCACTCGCGAACCATAATATTTTTCACCCAAGCTAATGCAGTTGCTGCCACCTTAAGAAACCGACACCAACCGTCACTTTGCCAAACCCCAAACCAAACAAAACAACACTGTTTTTATTTATTTTTATTTTTATTTTGGTTTTTTCCCGTCAAAAATTAAAATATTTTTTGTGAAAAATAAAAATCATGTTGCTTGATTCGACTCTTGAACCAGCGAGAAAATAACGCTTCGTTCAGTTTAGATCTGAAAAACGCTGCTACCAATTCCACCACATCATAGAAACTGAGAAAGAAAGAAAGAAAAAAAGAAAGGAAGGAAGAAAGAACGATTCGATTTGCAACCACAGCCATAGCCACTGCGAACCTCACCTCACCTCGAATGATATGCTACGACGACGTCGTCGTCTCGTACCGTTCAACAACTCTCAATCAAGTTCTTCTCTCTTCCCTCTTAAATCTTTCGCTATTTATTTGTAATTTTCATTTCTGTTTTTTCACTGTTATTCTCTGCGTTTCGAATCAGGTGGTTAGGTTATTCGGTGTTTGGTTTGTACGGAAATAGGAATAAATTTTTGACACCTTCACGCACGACACGAACGCGATTTGTGTGTGTTTTATGAGTTTCAATTTGGAGGATGTAAGCTGTGAATATTTTAGTTTCTCTATTCTTGTTTTAGATTGTGAGGAGCGTTAATGATTGTAATTGTGTACAAATTTGATTTGATTCGGTTGGTTTTTTGGGTTGCAGTTTAAGAGGAGGATCTGAGCGATGACCAGGGCTCAATTTTGGTGATTCCTGCGGTTACAGTGGGGAGTAATAACGGGGTGGATCGGAGAGTGGATCGGAAAATGGACCGAAACAAGAGCCGTACCGATCTACTCGCAGCTGGCAAGAAGAGGGTATATGATGTTTTCACTGATTTTCAGTTCTTGCTTTGATAAGTGTGTATCTGTATGTGGAGTAGGTGAAGTGAGTGTAGCTCTTGTTATTCTAGGGTGTGTTTTTGGTAATTAGAATTTGGTTCCTATCAGAGTTAGGGAATTGTGGTGTAGGGTTTTCGTATCTGAGAAGTGTGGGGTGCTGTACACTGTACTTTAGAGAGCATGTAGATTTGATAACCAGTGATGAGTTTATTAGGTGTGAATGGCTTAGAATTTAATTATGTAGTACGCCCAGACCTAGAAAATCTGTATGTGAGTGTGTAATCCCTTGTTTCTCGTGAGCAGTTACTGTGTGTCTGAACTTGCCTATAGGATCCAAATTCATGTAAGAAAATAGTGCCAAGGACTGTACGCTGTAGCATTCATTCCCCTGTTCATTTCATTTCTGAAGGCTGATGTTGAAACTTGATTGGATTTGTTTTATTAAAATTGTTATTATTAATAAAGAATTTGATGTTGTCTTTATCTTCCTAGTTGATTCATTTTATTATATTGTTTGAACGCATATAGTACAATTGACTGGTTATAGTTCGTAATTATTTTTCACTGTTCGTCACTTCAGCTCCAACAGTTTCGTCAGAAGAAGGACAATAAAAGTGGTAGTAGCCGTGGAAAATCATCAAAAAAAGCTGGTTTACCTCAGCTAGTTGATTCTGATTCTGATGCTGCAAGTAGTGTCTCAGTTTCAACAGCATCGTCTCAGAGAACTGATGGAAATGTTGAAGACGACAGTCACTCAAGTGTGGTTAATACAGAAACATCAGAGTCACAGTCTGTGGCAAACTCGTTACCTCCAGACAATATTGATCCATCTGTTGTTTCATCATCAGTCGTCACTACATATAATACGGGTGATGAATCTGTATTGGATTCTAATGCTGAGCCAGCACATCAGGTTCCTGGGATCTGTGAGAAAGATAATGAGTCATCTGCCCAGGTTCAAGGGAATATTGCTGAAGACATTGAAGCTGATGTGGCAGAGAATGTGTCTTTGAGTACTTCAGGTAGCTTGGTTCCTGAAGGAGGAGAAACACATGATCATACATCTGCACCTGTTTCCATTTTGTCCCAGCCTGCTCCTGGTACAACTGTTGTGGGTGAGTCTGTTTCAGAAAGAGAGGGTGAAAAGAGGGAAGAATTGTTGCTTTTATCACAGGGTATTCCGAATACATCTGTGATGCAAACAAGGGAAGATCAGGTAACAGATTTAGGTTGTGCTCTCTCTCTTTCTCTGTTTCTGTACCTCCATTAATGTTATACCTTTATGTTTGATTATTAGGATATTAATTAGGCAGGCTGGGAAAACTAATAAATGGTTTTTGATTTATAATTTAAATTCTCATTTGTTGCTGGGTAGGGGCAATGCAGGAGGCAGATGGTTTGGTCATGAAGAAATTTTTTCAAAGCCCTGATTTGGTGATTGATGGTCAGAGGGAGCTTCTTTTGTCTGAAGTTGGTGAGAATGACCAGTCTCTTCCGGGAATTTCTTTGGAGAAAGCTAGAACTGAGGAGGTGTCTCATGAAGCTGAACAACTGAGCAAGTCAATTGAATTGCTCTCTTCTCACGAGGACATTGTGTCAGATAAGCTTTCTGGTTTCGATAAAGGCCAAGGTGATGATATTGCAGCATCAGGGACTTCAGATCTGGAGAGAGAAGTATTACCTAGTTCACATCATGAAGAAATTTTCCTCCAGTGTAATCAAGAACAGAATAGTGAAGTAGTTCTCATTGAACAGGATGGGGGACTTCCGGAGGGGTTTAATCAGCAATGGCCTCGTGATGGACTTGCAATTGAGGATCCAAAGTCAAGGGGAGCTCATGAGTTTGATCCATCCAGACCATTGGATGTGCCTTCTGTTCTTGATGCAAACTCCATTAACCTGTTGCAGCTGGCTGAAATTATTAAGGGGCTTAATGAAGAAGAGTGTCAGTTTCTGATTGAGGCAAGAGTAGCAGAGACTGATTTGGATCCTTTAGCCAGTCGTTCAATTCTATCGGACCATGACATTTCAGAAGCATTTCAGAGTCTCAAAGAAGAATTGTTTCTTGAAAATTTAATGAAAAATATATTTAACACTCAACTAGCTGAACTGCTGGAGTCTGATAACCAAGGTCACCAGTTGGTTGATGAAATATATCAGCTTCGTGCTTCTTATAATGAAGTTAATGAGAAGAATCAATACCTTAGTGAAGAACTTCATAATAGCCGTGTTGATCTACAAGATATTTCTAGCAAAAATGTGGAACTGCAAAATCAATTTAATGCTGCCATGGCTGAGGTGGAAGCTCTTTCTGCCAGAGTGCTTGAGCTGCAGAATAATTTTGATATGTCTCAAAAAGATTTTCTGGAATTATCCAAAGAGTTGGCTGACTGCAGAGGCTTGATCTCAAGTTTACAGGTGGAAAAGAAGGGCATGAATGAAACTCTTGATTTGACAAATGGTGAGAAAAGTAAACTTTTGGAGGAGAAGGAATTTCATCTATTTGAAATTAAGAATCTGGTGACTGAATTAGCTGACTTAAGGGGTTCGATGGAAGGAGTAAAACTTGAGAAGTCTAACTTAATTGACAGGATCTCTTCTGTGACCGAAGATAGGAGTAAGATTGAAGAAGAAATTGAGCATCTCAAACATGAGATTGATAGGCTGTCATTAGATTTGGTTGAGAATAAAGATTTGGTGGCAAGTCTACAGGCAGAAAATTCCAACTTAAATGGGAACCTTACATTTTCAGGTGATAAGATGAAAAATCTTGTAGATGAGAATCATAGACTCTCTTCTCAAATCATTGCTTTAAATGAGCAATTGTCTATTGAAAAGGGGGAACGATTGAGGTTTGAAGGTGACCTTAAAGAAGCCACAATGCAGTTGGAACAAATTTCCAAGGAAAATGTATTTCTCAACAACACTTTGGATATGCATAAGGCCAATATAGAAGACACTGGAAAGGAACACAGTCAACCACTATCTCAACCCAGGGACCTTGGGCATCAAGGCAATGTTGTATGTGAACAAAGAAAGGGCGTTGAAATTGCAATTACTGAAGATTATCTGCATATAGACCAGGAGCCTGATGAAGGTGCACCAGTGGGGCCACATCTGAATAGACATGAACGTGAAGTATTTGATGATGATCTTGGGTTTGTTTCATTGAAGGAATGCTTGGATGAGGCAGAGAAAGTTTTGACTATGCTTGAAAATGCAGTTAATGAGTTGCATTCTCATTCAGTATCCTCCAGCAGATCTGGTGAAAAGGTTTCGTCACCTGTGGTTTCAAAATTGATACAGGCTTTTGAAACAAAAGTACATGAAGATGAGCATGAAGGGGAAACAAAGGATTCCAGTTTTCTTCAGTCATCATCAAACTCATTTAAGTTGACCAAAGAACAAATTGAAAATTTGAAAAAATTGCTTTCGAAGTGGAAACTGGATGTTCAGACTGCGGGTGCATTATTCAAGGGGGAGCGAGATGATCGGAAAGCTGGTGATGCAAAATACAGTGATCTTGAGGACCAGTTTGAACAATTGAAGCAACATTGTTCAGATTTGGAAGCATCCAACATTGAACTAGTTGTTCAGTATGAAACCATGAAGCAACTTCTGGGTGATATTCAAGGACAGAAATCTCTTCTTGAGAAACTCTGTGACACTTTAAAGCAAGAAGATGCCCGTCTCAAAGCCAAAAATAATGAACTTTATGAGAAGCTTGGACATTGTCAATCATCAATTAGTGAATTGCATACTGAAATGAATGATGTGAAACAAATTTCAAGTGAAATGGCTTCTAGTGTTGGCAGTCAACTAGAAAATTTGCAGAAGGAGGTGACAGAGAGGGCAACCCTACTTGAGCAAGGCTGGAATATGTCCATGGCCCAAATTGTTGAGTTAGTTGGGAAGCTGAAAGAATCAGTTGGTGGAATTATGAGCACAACTTTCTCTTCTGACACCCACAGTAACCTGGATATCACTCATCAGTTAGAAGTTTCAGTTCATGCTGCTGCTGAAATGATTTTTGATCTGCAGAAGAAACTTGAATCTACAAATTCAGAACATGAAATAATGTGCACATCATATAAAGAAATGAGTTCAAAATGTGATGATCTGCTTGGGAGGAATGAATTGGCTGTTAGTCTATTGCATAAGATGTACAGTGACCTGAGTAAACTTGTACTCGGAAATGGCAGGACTATGGATGATAAGATAGATGTACAAAGTGAAGTGCTTCCTGAACTACTGAACTATAATAGCTTTCAGCCCATATTGAAACGTATTGGGAATATATTGAATGAGAAGCAGGAACTTGAGTCTGTTACCAAGGAGATGAAGTCGGAATTGATGCATAGGGAGACAGAATTGGAAGAATTGAAGATGAAGTGTGTTGATTTAGATTCTGTTAGTAAGCTAATACAAGATCTGACAGGTGTGCTAAATGCAGATGTCCCAAAGATTGATATGAATAAATCTCCCCTTTCATGGTTAGATTCTTTAGTGTCTAGTCTTGTACAGAAAATGCGAGAGGCTGAAATCCAGCATCACACGACTAAAGAACTATATGGATCCAAGGAGATGGAATTGGCTGAATTGAAGGAAAAAATGCATTATCTAGACACACTTCGTCTTGAGAATGAAAATGAAATCCATGTTCTGAAGGAAAGCTTATATCAGGCTGAGGAAGCTCTTGTTGTTGCTCGTTCTGAATTACACAAGAAAACAAATGAACTTGAGCATTCAGAACAGCGGGTGTCCTCCATCCGTGAGAAACTTAGTATAGCTGTTGCCAAGGGGAAAGGGCTGGTTGTTCAGCGAGATGGCCTCAAGCAGTCCTTGGCGGAGACATCCAGTGAATTGGAGAAATGCTTGCAAGAGTTACAGTTGAAAGATACTAGACTGCATGAGCTTGAAACAAAACTTAAGACATATGAAGAGGCTGGTGAACGTGTGGAAGCTCTGGAATCTGAGCTTTCTTATATACGGAATTCATCTAATGCTTTGAGAGAGTCATTCCTCCTTAAAGATTCAATGCTTCAGAGGATAGAAGAGATAATGGAAGACTTAGATCTCCCAGAGCAGTTTCATTCAAGGGATACAATTGAGAAGATTGATTGGTTGGCTAGTTCAGTTTCTGGAAACTCATTGGCAATGAATGATTGGGAACAGAAAGATGCTGTGGTAGGAGGCTCATACTCTGATGCTGGTTATGTAGCCAGAGATTCGTGGAAAGATGACAGTCAGCTACAACCAGATTCAGATGATTTTAGAAAGAAATTTGAGGAGTTGCAGAGTAACTATTATGGGTTGGCTGAGCAAAATGAAATGCTGGAGCAGTCATTGATAGAAAGAAACAGCTTACTACGGAGATGGGAAGAGCTTGTAAATAGTGTTGAAATGCCTTCACATTTGCAGTCTATGGAGACGGAGGATAAGATTGAATGTATATGTGCAGCACTTACTGAGGCTAATCGTCATATAGATGCTCTACAACTGAAGATCGAAAAATATGATAGTTATTGCGGAATGCTAAATACCGATCTGGAAGAATCTCAAAGGATGGTGTCTACTTTTCAAGAAGACCTTAGTGCTCTCACATCTGAGAGAGGGAACCTTTCTGAAAAAGTAGAGTCTTTGGTCCTTGAGAATGAGAGACTATCATTGCAAATAAGGGAGGCTGAACTTGAGAAAGAAAAGCTGATTAAGGAAATGACTATTGTGAAGAACAAGTTGGAACACAAAACTGCAATTGAAGAACAACTTTTAACTATTGATGGCAAGATCAGAAAGTTGCAGGACTTGGTTGTTGATACCTTATCAGAATCTGATACACAAAATATGGGGTTTGGTGATGCAAATATTGATTCCTTGGAAGAATTGCTGGGAAAGCTCATACAAAAGCTGAAGATGGAACAGAAACTGTCTGCATCGACAAGAGAAACTGAACTTGAGAATGAACGGCTGCTTATAGAAATATCTGGTTTGAAGGACAAATTGGAACACAAAACTGCTATTGAAGAACAAATTTTCACTATTGATGGCAAGATCAGAAAGTTGCAAGACTTGGTTGGTGATGCCATGTCAGAATCGGATACACAAAATATGGTGTTTGGTGATGCAAATATTGATTCCTTGGAAGAATTGCTGCGAAAGCTCATAGAAAAGCTGAACATGGAACAGAAACTGTCTGCATTGACAAGAGAAAATGAACTTGAGAATGAAAGGCTGCTTAAAGAAATAACTAGTTTGAAGGATAAATTGGAAAACAAAACTGCAATTGAAGAACAAATTTTCACCATTGATGGCAAGATCAGAAAGTTGCAAGATTTGGTTGGTGATGCCTTGTCAGAATCTGATTCACAAAATATGGTGTCTGGTAATGCATCTATTGATTCCTTAGAAGAATTGCTAGGAAAGCTCATAGAAAAGCTGAATGTGGAACGGAAGCTATCTGTATTGACAAGAGAAACTGAACTTGACAATGAAAAGCTGCTTAAGGAAATATCTAGTTTGAAGGACAAATTGGAACACAAAACTGCAATTGAAGAACAAATTTCCACCCTTGATGGCAAGATCAGAAAGTTGCAAGACTTGGTTGGTGATGCCTTGTCAGAATCTGATTCACAAAATATGGTGTCTGGTAATGAACCTATTGATTCCTTAGAAGAATTGCTAGGAAAGCTCATAGAAAAGCTGAAAACAGAACAGAAGCTATCTGCACAGACAAGAGAAACTGAACTTGAGAATGAAAAACTTCTTAATGAAATAGCTATTTTAAAGGATAAATTGGAACAGAAAGCTGCCATTGAAGAACAGATTTTCATCATTGATGATAAGATCAGAAAATTGCATGGTTTAGTTGGCGATGCCTTGTCAGAATCTGAAACAGAAAATCTGGTTTCTGGTAGTGAAAAGATTGATTCCTTGGAGGAATTGCTGAGAAAGCTTTTACAAAATCATGCGAATCTTTTGTCAATGAATCCTGCATATGGGGTTGTAGGTGATGGACTCCGTTCACAAAAGGATGATGGTACAGTTTGTGAAGAAAGAAGTATAGATGTGCAGGATAAGGAGGCAAGTATTGATAGATATAAAATAGATCTGGAGAAGTCTTTGAATGAATTGCTGCATGTGAAGGAGGAGAGAGATAGATTTTTTGACAAACAAATATCTTTATCTGGTGAAGTTGAAGCTATGACTAAAAGAATTGAGGAGTTGCAAGGGCTTCTTAATCAGGAGGAGCATAAATCAGCATCTCTCAGAGAGAAGTTAAACGTTGCAGTTAGGAAAGGGAAGTCATTGGTGCAGCAGCGTGACAGTCTAAAACAAACTATTGAAGAGATGACTGTTCAGATGGAGCACTTGAAATCTGAGATCAGCAACCGGGATAATACACTTGCAGAGCATGAACAGAGGTTGGGACAATTATCAACCTACCCAGATAAGTTAGAAGCTCTTGAATCAGAGAGTTTGCAACTGAAGAAACATTTCGAAGAAACAGAGCACCGTTTGCAGGAGCAAGAATATTCTTTGAAACTGATTTTGAACAAGTTAGGTGAGATTGAGGTTGGTGGTGAAGGTTATATTAGTGATCCAGTGAAGAAGTTGGAACAGGTTGGGAAACTATGTTCTAATCTGCATAATACTGTGTCATCTTTAGAACAAGAGTCCAGGAAGTCTAAAAGAGCATCAGAACTCCTACTGGCAGAGTTAAACGAGGTTCAAGAGATGAATGATAGTTTTCAGGAGGAGCTTGCAAAGGTGAATGCTGAACTTGTGGATATCAGAAGAGAAAGGGATTCAGCTGAGGCCTCCAAACTGGAAGCACTTGCACATCTGGAAAAGTTATCATCCTTGCACGAGGCTGGAAAACAGAGCCATTTATCTGATATCATGGAATTAAAATCTATTCTGAACCTTGTCTTCAAAAGCTTTGGTGAGGTTCACAATTTACTGACCAATGCATTTATGTTTGATTTGGAATCTTATCGGAAATTGGAGGCTGGTCTTGAGTCATGCATGAAAGGAAACAATGCTACAAATATGGTGGATTCATTCATCACCAGAGAACACTGGGCATCTTCTAATAAGGTATTTATATAACACATGGATATTGAACTACAAAATTATATTTTACATCATGATTTTACATTTTCTGTATTTCTATTTAAACTTTCTTTCACACTGTACATAAGAATATAATGTGAAAGTGAGAATAAGAAATATAAGATAGAATGCAGTTTGGCCAGTTTGTGACAAGGATGTGTTAGTGTAAATTCTTGTACTTCAAATTTTTGTAGTTTTTTTTTTTTTTTTTTGTAGTTTGTAGTTTCAGTTTGTGACCGGGACTGCTAAGTGGTGGTCTTTATTTTATTTTTGTTGTAGTTTCTGTTTCCTCAATGTTGGTGTCTTAGATATTTTTAAATGAACAGAGTTTTTAAACTAGTAACAATTGAGCAGTGGAAAGTTGAGGTGTTTTTGTCCATGTTTATCAGTATCTTAGTATCTTTACTTTCAATCGCCTCTTTATTGAATGCAATTTTATTCCCTTTTTGCATTATATATAGAATGTTGCAACTGCAATGCCAGCACAAAAACTCTCCCTCTATTTTAAGTTTATGGCTCAAATTTTATTCGTTGCATATGTGCCTTGTGGTTTGTCTTTGGCGTAAATGCATTTTTAATACTATTTTTGGTAATGTGACCTAGTTTTCTTGTTAAATACTTGTGATATTTGTTCCAGAAGAGCTCTGTGCCTGCAAATCCTTGGGAAGATTTTGACGCAATTGATCAGTATGATGATGATACCTCTGTTGAAAATCTTCGTCTATTTGGTCATCAACTACAAGAGTTCATGACGAAGGTCAGTTCTCTTAAGGATAAAATAAACATACACTCAAGTTTGGCAGAGGAACTAGACAAAACTCTATCTAAACTAATGGCAAGTATTCAAAGGGAAATGACTTCCCAAAAAGAGTCGTGTGAAACCATGAAGAAAGAACTAAGTGAGCATGATGAGAAACTCGTTGCATTACGTGGGATCATTGCTTACCTTTATGAAGCATGCAATAACTCTTCCATTGTACTTGAAAATGAAAAAGCGGAACTGTGTGGGACGAAGGTTGAATCTTCAGATCTAGGGATGAGCTTGGAAACTCCTTCGTTTAATGATGACATATCTGAAGAATGTATTAAAACCATGGCAGATAGATTGCTGTTGACTGTGAAAGGGTTTACTAGTATAAAAGCTGAATTTTTAGATGCTAATCAAAAAGAAATGAAGTCTACTATAGCAAATTTGCAGAGAGAGCTTCAGGAGAAGGATGTTCAAAGAGATAGGATTTGCTCAGATCTGGTAAAACAGATCAAGGATGCTGAAGCTGCTGCAACCAGTTACTCTCAAGATCTTCAAGCTTTTAAGATTCAAGAACATAATTTAAAGAAAGAGGTGGAAGCAATTGAGGCAGAAAGGAAGATACTTGTACATAAAGTGAATGAGCTACAGGATAGGCAAGAAACCACTGCTGAATTAGAGGAGAAAATGCGATCTCAGACTGGTTTACTGGCTGCCAAAGACCAAGGTGGGTTTTCTCTGTTTCCTTGTTTTTTAAGTAGTGAACTTGCCAAATTTCTTTTACAAATGAGAAACTTACAATATTTCTGGACCTTACTGGTTTAATGCAGAAATTGAAGCACTAATGCATGCCCTCGATGAGGAAGAAACACAAATGGAAGAATTGACAAATAAGATTGTTGATCTGGAAAAGGTTGTGGAACAAAAAAATCAAGAGATTGAGAACCTTGAATTTTCTCGTGGTAAGGTTATGAAAAAGCTTTCCACAACTGTCAGCAAGTTTGATGAGCTTCACCACCTTTCGGCAAATCTCCTTTCTGAAGTTGAAAAGCTCCAATCCCAGTTGCAAGAAAGAGATACTGAAATTTCATTCTTGAGACAGGAGGTTACCAGATGCACTAATGATGTTCTTCTTGCATCACAAATGAGCAATAAGAGAAACTCTGATGAGATCTTTGAGTTCTTGACATGGGTTGATATGGTTGTGTCTCATGACGGAGCGCATGAACTACATCCTGATATGAAGAGCAATAGTCAGGTTCATGAATACAAAGAAATACTGCAGAAGAAGCTTATGTCTTTATTGTCAGAATTGGAAAATCTAAGGGAAGTTGTAGAAAGCAAGGATGCGATGTTGCAAGTAGAAAGGAGTAAGGTAGAAGAATTGAATCACAAAACAGAAACTCTTGAGACGTCCTTACACCAGAAAGAACTGCAATTGAATTTGCTTGAAAGCGTGGAAGAAACTGGAAAGGGAGCTAGCACAAGCTCAGAAATTGTGGAGGTAGAACCAGTGGTGAGAAAATCAATTATTTGCTTAATAGTTGGGTCATTTGCATTAGTACAAAAATCCTGTAATAAATCTGGATTAAGTAAACTTTTTTTTCAAATTAAAACCTTAAATTGAATAAAACATGAAATGCGTCACTGTTTCATTACCTTGTCATGATGAACAACATTCTCAAAAATTTGTCAACTCAGTACAAACAGTCAGTTTGAAAGTTGGGTTTTATGTTTTAGTTATCTTGGTTAAGATATGTGTACTCATTCTCTTCTGTCACGACCATTTTACGCTGATTAAATATGGTTGTTAATACTTGCTTTAAAAAACAATAAATAAATAAATAAAACAGAGTGGTGGTTAAAGAAATTAAATATATTTTCATTTTGTTCGTGACATTGACACAGTTATTGATTTAAATTTGAAGGGATTGAATTCATTTTCTCCTTTTTAATAGATGAACCGTTGGTCACCATCAGGTGCTTTTGTTGCACCTCAAGTACGCAGTTTGCGCAAAGGCAACAGTGATCATATTGCCATTGCTGTAGATGAAAACCCTGGGGGTACTAGTAGGATAGAAGAAGAAGAAGAGGATGACAAAGGTAATTCTGCACTAAACCTTTGTACTGGTTTCTGACGCTTTCAGCAATGCCTTATAATTCCTTTTAGTTAATTCTTGGTTGGCACTTTTGTTGCAGTCCATGGTTTCAAATCCCTGACTTCATCCAAGATTGTCCCAAGATTTACTAGACCATTGACTGACTTGATTGATGGCTTATGGTGGGTATATTTTCCCCATGCTTTCATGGTTTTAAATTCGTGTGTTTATTGAATGGTTTTTCATTCGTATTTGTGCAGGGTTTCTTGTGATCGGACTCTAATGAGACAACCTGTCTTACGGCTTGGAATTATATTTTATTGGGCCATAATGCACGCACTACTTGCCTTTTTTGTAGTTTAAGGTGCGGAAGTGCCACCTTTTATAGATTGGGGTTTACTTCACTTGAAAAAGGATTCAGTTAAGTTGTACAGTATCTGTGTCTTCCTGAGGAAGTTATAGATATAATAAAATTAAAAGATGCAGCAGCTGCCACAATGAGTTACAGGCAGAGAGAGCATTGAAGAAAAGATGAGAAAGCAGATTGCTCAATATTTGGAGAGCAATGGTTCTTTTTAAAATATACCTTCAACAAGATTAATACTATCTATTGGAGGATAGTTATTGAGCCTTGAAAATCTTGGACAGTATGACTAGTTAGGTATATAGGAAACAATTCTTTTGAGAACTTCGATTAAGCTTTTTTTAATCTGCTTAGGCATTAGAAATTTCTCACTTGCCATTCTTTGTATTCTCACATCAATCCTAGCGTTGTTATGAATTTCTTTTTTTTGGCACTTTCTCGATCATTATAATATATAGTACATGTAAACTACAAATATATTTTTGACCTTTGGACATGCTTGCGTCCTTTGCTTATAAGGAGTAAATCAGCGTACGATTCTCCAATTTTTCTTTTAAGCATTGATTGTCTACAAAAAATAAATTAAAAGTTGTATCGAATGAGATTAAAGCAATTGTATGTGCATATTTTTAATGGTTTACCAAAGAAAAGTAATATCCTTCATGTTTGTTTGCGACACTTACCATCATGTATTTCACTTTGGTTCATTCCGAAAATACTCTCTTGCATAAACATTTCCTAACCGCATTAGTCTCAATTCACTTTTGGAAATGTCTTTCGCCAAAAAAACCGCTTTACGTTCTTATTCTCGCATTCTCTGCATTCTCTGTTGTCTGTCTGAGTTTGTTACATCACCGTAAATAATTTTAGTTTTACTACACGCTTATATAAGAGAAAATAGAAGCGATATATTTCTTTACTTATCACAAACAATAAACCAAATTGATAACAGATAATTGTAACACTATGTAGAAAGATGATGCGAATGAGGCACAAGATCACAAATTATAGATAACATGGTTTAATTGAAGCGAACTTCAATATACATCGACAAAGCCAACCTAACTAACTCAAACTTTGTAATTGAATGAACTCTTTCAAGGTTCCATTTATAGGCAAAGCCAACCTAACTAACTCAGAGGACACAGACAATGGTGCTCATGCTTCATCATAAAACTAACAGAAAGCCACTTCAATATACACTTTTTTAAATAATAATTATTTTAGATATTCACAGGTAAGAGTCATTTTTATTATACAAAGTTTTAACAAAAAAAAAATAATGATAATAAAAGGGTGAAAGAAAAATACTAATAAAGGGATAATGCAAATGAAATACCATACTAGGGGTCAGGACTAAGCATTGATAATATATTGAAAAAATAATAAAAATAGTAAAAATTCTAAATAAGTTCTTATTGAGTTATGTAAATATAAGAAGAAAAGCTTTAGATTTTGAGAAAGGTGATGATGTACTTTTTAGGTTAAAATATATTTTTTGTCTCAATTTTCGTCAAGTTTTGTCAAATCAATCATAATTTTGTTTGTGTTCAATGTTCCAATTTTCGTTAATTTTGTCCAATTTGGTCCTATTTTTGCTAACACTGTTTAAATCATTGATGGTAATGAACAACGATTATCATATGTCACTTTGTGTTTTTTTTAATATATTTTTTATATTTTTTTAAAATGTTCATGTGTCAATCTAACAGTGTACCACGTGTCGATCCAACCATGTGCCACGTGTCAGAGTCAATGTTTTCTATTCAATTTACTCTCTATATTTATTATTTTTATTCAATTTAGTCCCAATTTTATTTAAAACTGAGCAATTTTCTTCTTCTTGAAATTGAGACCAAATTTAATTTTTATATAAAAGTTATAATGATGTTTTTGTTAAAATTTACATTTTATTAAATATTTTTGGTTTAAGGTTACAATTAGTTTAAAATTAGAACAAAAATTTTAAGAATGAAAACTAACATCATTGATCTAAAATTTAAAAATTAGTCGTTATGGTTAAAATTTTCGTTATAATTTTAAACTAAATGTAACCCTAAACAAAAATATTAATAAAAATGTGAATTTTAATATAAAACATTAACTCTGACACATGACACGTTGTTGGGTTGACACATGGACATTTAAAAAAATTAAAAAAAATATATAAAGTGACATGTGACCGTCAATGTTCATTACCCTTAATGATTTAAATTGTGTTAACAAAAAGGGACCAAATTGAACAAAATTGATGAAAATTGAGACCTATTTGAATACAACCAAAATTATGACTGATTTTATAAATTTTGACGAAAATGGGAAAGTATTTTAACCTATTTTTAAAAGCTTTATCTCTTAATGGCGTTGGAAGAGCCTTACAAACTAAAAAGTTGAGGTCAAGATTTGTTGGTACTTTGCAGAATCATGATAGAGTTGTCCCAATAGCTTATAGATTTGTCGTACTAGTGGCCTTGTCCAGTATTCATAATATTTTCCTTGTTTCTCAACTTCAGAAGTGCATTACAGACCCATCATATCTTATTGAACCAAGATTTCTTTAGTTAAAACCAAACCTTAGTTATGAACTCGTGTTTTTTCAAATTGTTTTAAAAACATGACCAGTGTACTTCTAAAGGTAGTTTAAAAGGAGATTTCTATAGAATAAGCTGCTTGTGAGAAAGATGATACGAAATCTTGCTATTCTTATATGTTCGAGTGACAAGTATGTTTTGATGGTATTATGAGATTGATAGAGAAAGATAATATAAAGGAGAGCTAAAAAAATTTTATGGGTGTATGTAGTTTTTTTTTTTTAAAAAGGAGAACCAAAATTGCAACAATCGATAATATTTTTATTAATTCAAAACATATATAACCAATAAAATAATTGACCACCACCAACACATGTTTTGTAAGGAGACAACAAACTCAAAAGATGAAACATGTTCAACTCCTAGAAAATGTAAGCTGAATTTTACTTATTCAAAACATAAATAAATAATAAAATGGTCGGGCAGTAGCGGGGAGGGAAGATTACCACGTTCTTCTTTTCCATTTTTTGTTTAGTTATGGGGAGTATGATATGTGGAAAGTATTTCAGCAATGGAGAAGGGTCACAGAGGTCTTCATCTCGCGATGTCTAGACAAATAGGGACATAGGTATGGTTTTGTTCGGTTTTTGGAGGTGCAGAATGAGCAAAGACTCCAACGTGAGCTGGATTCAATTCAAATCGGATCAACCAAATTACATGTCAACAAAGCTAGATATGGAAGGGAAGAGTGGAAGAAAATAACTAAGCAACCAAATACCTCGGAAGGAAACAGGCCAGTGCAAACTCGAAAGGTATAGAGAGAGGTTAAGCATTATCAGTCTTACGCTCAAGCTGTAAAAGCATCTACCAATACATCCCAACAAACCTTGAGAGGTATCTCCTTTGACAAGCCCAATTGCACCTTCAAGCCCAAGCTCAAGCCCAAGCCCATTAAAAGGCCCAATTACAAGATCAATGATGAAGAAGATTCAAAAGGGCCTCCCATTACATGATCACAAATTTAATGGGCTTCTCACATTCTTTACATGGGCCAAAGAGATCACAAAGACTTGAAGAAGTGCATGTAAATCTAGTAGTGTAGATTTACATTGGGCCATTGTTTGGGCTTTGCTTTCCAATAATACATAAGACATGAAAGGAACATAAGATGGGGCTTAAATTGGGCTCAGCCCACTTCTCTTCATACATGGCCGAGAATAGCAAGGCAAGGAGGCTCCTTTTTCTTCATGGTTTGACTAAGGTTGGTCATCACATCTAAAGGCTAAGAATCCTTCTTGTTCTTCAAGCCAAGATCCAAGGGGCGTGATCTTGCCTCCTTCTCCAAGCTTGATCTAAGGGCCAAGATCAAGGCCCACTCAATCCAATGGCTCTCCTTTCTCATGTGTAAATGGCTTCATATAAAAGCCAAAATTTCACTCATTTGTAGACACTCTTGAAATTTTATGCAATAGATGCTACTTGAGAGCACTCCTCCCTCTATTGCCTTTGAGAGTCACTCTTTCTAAAGATTTCCTCTCTCTACCTCTAGCCACCTTCCTTAGGCTAGCCTAGATTAGGAAATCATATCACCTCCTTCACTCTCCATAGCTTGCAAGTGCCTTCAAAACTTGCCTCCATTCCTTCATCCAATTCCCGTTGCCCATGGAGTTCTTCGGGCACCTTTGGAGCTCCACCATAATGGTATCAAGAGCCATCAAACCATGGTCTCTCACGGTTTGGTAAGGTTCTTTCATAGTCTTGTGTTTCCTTCATTTTTCCGTCTTGTTCTCATCTTCTTCTCCTTCTATTTTGTTTTTCTCTTTCACATTTACCATTCATTGTCTATTACATTGTGTTTCTCCATTGATTCCATGCAACTATGAGACTACAAGAGTGTTCTACACTCTATTTGTAGATTTCCTTGCTTGTTATGGTTCACATCATTTACTAGCTTTCCTTTACATTTCAACACCATTTTATTGCTTCCATTGTATTTCTTGTCATTTTTTATTCGGTGATTCTTTTTTCTTTTCAATTTCCACCGTTCAAGTTGTGTTCTATGTCTTGTTCATGCTTTATTTTACATGTTTCTTCAATTTTCCACCGTTTACAATCATTTTCTGCACTTGCTTGAGTGAAACCGTGCCAAACTCCACTCAAAAACGCAATGAAGCTTCATGCTATGTGTGTGGTTGTTTGAGTCAGCTTTCCTCACTGTTTTAATGCCCATTTCACCGATTGGTTTGTGCCTTAGAGTGTCCTAAGATGTTCATCTTCATCTATGCTTAATTCTATATCATAATCAAGCTCCAAATCGAATTGATTTGTCTATTGAACATCTTCCACTTTCACGCTGCTTTTGCTTCAGTTTTCAACCTTTTTTTCCACTGCACACTTTCTGTTTGAGAAGTTTCACGAGTGACTCAGTGCACCAAATTTTAAGCTGATTGTTGCTTCGAAAAGCTAAGTCATAGACGAAAATTTTACAACAAGAATCATTCAATTATGTTGAGAATTGGATTCTATACAAATTTTTGAAGTAGAGGCAACTTTCTGCGTTTTTCAGTGCCAATTTGTTGTTGTTTTCACTTGTGTCCTGACGCACACTTTTCTTGTGTGATTTAACTGGAACGATTCATAGCACCGAATCACCTTCTAATTTTTGCCTAATTTTCTTAACATCTAGACGAAAAATTAGCAAAAAGAATCATTCAAATATGTCCAGTACAAAAAATATGATAAATCTGCAAAGTTAAGGCATCTGTCAGCGTTTTCTGGTGCTGTGTTTTCGGGAAAATCACTGTTTAGTGCGTTTTTGGTGTGTTTTGCTTCATAATTTCAGTGCTCTTGCTCTATACATTTGCTTGTTTATGTTGTATTCCATATTTCCATCAATTGCTTTCATTTGGAATGGATTACTTCCCTCACATTGGCACACATGCAATGAATACCATAAGCATTTTATGAGCACTACAGTTTCTATTTTTGGTTTTTACTCCATTCTAGTTCCATTTTAGGATTCATTTTGCTGTGCTTTCCTTTATTTCAAGCCTTAATTTCTTGCTTGTCCTTGTTTTTGGCTATTCTATTCAGTCTTGTCAAATCATATTCAATGTGATTTAGCTTTCTTAATTAGCTTTTCTTGTGTTATACATTTCAATTGGCAAGTAATGTTGGCTTCAATGCTCTTGATTGTGAATTAAGTGATTTTGTTTTCCAAATTTGTTGCTAGTCTAAGGTAGCATTTTAGGTGGTGGTTGAGAAGTAAAACTCTAGAGAGTGTGCTTGATTTCTTCCTCTCACCTTCACCATATTTTAGAAAGTTTTAAGCCATCAATTTCTTGCTTGAGTGAGAGCTAACCAATGCTTTTGGCATAGTTTGTTTGCTATTTTTGTTCATTATTTTGGCCAGGTTTTGTTGTTGTTTGGTGTTGCATTTTGCGTCCATAAGGGGTCCAAATATTCCTCCAATTGGTGTATACTTCAAAGCCATCAACTAAGGCTTCATTTGGCACCAAAGTGCTCTTGGGAGTTCATCACTTTGCTGTCCAGAATTGTGGTGTTCAAGTTGGCCTCGGGAGTAGCTTCCAACACCAATTTCAAGCATTTTTGTTGGCCATTGTGGCTTGTAATTGTTGCATCTTTTTAGTTTACTAGTTTTTCTACAATTTCGTCACTTATTTTGGTCAATTTGGAGCATCCTTTGTGCCTTATTTTCTACTCAAAGTTCTCTAAAAGTTTAGTGCTCTCAGTTTGGTCCTCTTTGCCTAAATTTTGAGTACCAATTTTAACTCTCTTTGAACTTGTAATTTTGGCCTACTTAGGTGTTTTGAGGAACCATAAGGTGTTCAATCCCATCTCCTAAGTAAAACCTTTATCCTCCATTAGTAATTCACTTTTAGTTGTAAGTGTGTTGAAAGTTCTAAGTGCTTTCTCACCTTACATTAGGCCGCATAGCTTATATTCAAGTTTTCACGTTGTTTAGTGGCTTAAAATTTTTGAGACCCAAGTCTCTCCATATTTTGGCCAATTAGGGGCCCATCTTTAGTGTTTTATAGATTTCTTTGTTCTTTGTTCTTTGTTGACAACTAGTGTCTAGTGATTCTCATCATTTAGCACTTAGTCATTGTGTGAATTTATTTCAAACTTGCCCAAGTTTGCCTTGGCTAGGATTGGCTTTGGTTATTAAGTGATCTTTTAAGACTTACCTCGCCTACCTGGAGGTTCACCTGTGTTCTTAAATCTTTTATTCACACTTTGTCTCAAGTGCTAGATCGTGTCAATCATGAGCACTAGAAGGGCTACACGTGCAAGGGTGCAAACCCAACAAAATTCACCACAACCCACACAACAAAATTCACCCCTCGTATGCTTCACAAACTCACCAAAGAGGTGAGTGATATCAAGGATCAAATGGCTGCCATGCAAGCCAATTTGCACTTCATATTTGAGCAATTAATGAATCCTCCACACACTCACCGTGCTTCTCCTAGATCTTCTTGCCCCTCATCAAGACATCATCATGATCTTAGTGGTGAGGAGGAGGACTTACAACACCCCTTTCCAAGGCAATCTCCTCACACTAGGAGACAAAGGCGTGTTCCTCCTCACCCAAAAGAAACAAGAATAGATTTGGCTCCATTCCATAGAAAATACAATGTTGAGGTATATCTAGATTGGGTGAAAAAAGTTGAACAACTGTTTGACAGCCACGTGGTTGAGGAAGAGAGACGTGTCTCTCTTGCTGTCCTTAGCTTCCAAAGTCATGCCTTAAATTGGTGGACAACCCTTGTCCTCCAAAAGCGTAAAAAAGGCCTTCCCGAGATTGAATATTGGTTTGATCTCAAAGAGGCCCTCCATGCTCGCCATGTTCCTTCATACTACAAAAGAGAGCTTATGGATAAACTCCAAAGGCTCTAGCAAAGAACCATGTCTGTGTAGAAATATAGGCAAAAGATGGAGTTGTACATCTTGAGGGCTGGGATAGATAAGGAAGAAGATCTAACCATTGCTAGGTTCTTGAGTGGTCTAAACTACAACATAAGAGATAGAGTTGAGTTGCTCCCATATCAAAATTTAAATGAACTTGTTCAAATGTGCATCAAAGT
>Ga0214542_1003632_pt1 | contig 31267 bp, 27 predicted proteins | sample CNSS1metaG_FD_160096 | JGI IMG/M metagenome (GOLD analysis project Ga0214542, IMG submission 160096) | Root nodule microbial communities from cowpea collected in UCLA plant growth center, Los Angeles, California, USA - CNSS1 | ecosystem: Host-associated > Plants > Roots > Nodule | place: USA...
CCCAACCCTTTCATATTCAAATCAGACCCAAAAATGCCCAAAAATATAAAAATTAATGTGAGCTCTCCAAACCTTGAACCCATAACCATGCAATTGCCAAATCAATATCAAACCATCATGCCAATTCCTATTTCATGCTAGAAATCACAATTTAATTATCATAATATAGAAGAACATGTTTTCATAAATTTAAATAACAAAACCATAACATCAAAAGTTAGCATACATAGGACTTGAACCCAAGTCCTTTCGCACAATCAAAGTGCTCTCAACCACATGAACTAGCACTTTTCCACGTCATACCAACCATAATTTAATGTCATAATTATTACCCCTCCCGTATTTATTAATTAATTATTTATTTAATTAATTAAATGCCACGGGTCTTACAGAAGGCATCTCAGAGTAGACAAAAATTCTATGCTGATCGGAGGAGAAGACCTTAGGAGTTTGAACCTGGAGACCATGTTTTCTTGAGGATTACCCCAACTACTGGTGTAGGAAGGGCTATTCGTTCAAGAAAGTTATCTCCTAAGTTTATTGGTCCATATCAGATTTTGAAGAGAATTGGAGTAGTGGCTTATGAGAATGAGATCACCCTGCCTCCTCCGTTGGCCAACCTCCACTCTGTGTTTCATGTTTCACAACTACGGAAGTATGTGGCGGACCCCTCTGATGTGCTTGAGGTGGAAGACTTGCAAATTAGAGAAGATCTCATGGTGGAGGTTCAACCTGTTGGTATTAGTAGTACCCAGACAAGACAACTCAGAGGGAAGTCCATCAGTCTAGTCCAAGTCTTCTAGAACAAGAGAATGGGTGATTCTACTTGGGAATTAGAAGAAGACGCAAGAAAGTCATATCCACACCTATTCTCAAGTAAGTCTCAATTTTCGGGTCTAAAATTTTTGTTGTTGGGGAGAATGTAAAACCCTTTTTATTTCCTTTTCTCTTCTCTCCACTGACTACACACAGAAGCTATGCTCTCCTAAATGCTCACTCTCTGCATCCACCTTCAAAATTTTCCAATCCTCTCTAACCAATTTATTGCAAATTCTCATTCTAATCCACCCTCTCTTCTTGTTGCAGCCAGCAACACTGGATCTGGAACTGAATTTCTCACTCAAGTTGTTCTCCCCTCCCATTCTTGTAAGTTCACTTCAAGTCTTTCTCTTTTCTCCGCAAATTCGAACAATGGATCATCTCCTTCTTTAAAGTCCAAAATGAAGTCCTATTCTCACTCTAAATTTATACTTTCCAGCTTCCTAGGTTGTGTGATTGAGGGATTCCTTGGTTGAAAACGCTTTGCTTCTTGGGGATTTCATAAGGTAAGGGAACTAGCCAATTTTCTCAAATTTTTGCATAGAAGACTTTATAATGGTTTGAAAGTTCATGATTTAGGGCTGAATGAATGTTTGATCGATATGATTGAATGTATGAGTGATTTGTGCAAGAATCTGGTGCTGCTGCATGTTGAAACAGATTGGGACCCTGGTATTTTTGCCTAGGCGAGTAGCTCTCGCCTGAGCGAAAACGCCAGGAATTTACCCCCTGGAACTACGCAAGGTCTCGCCTGAGCGAGAGAGACACTCTCGTCTAGGCGAAATAGTCTAGCCTGAGCGAGAACTCGCCCAGTTTTAGAGTTGCCCATTGTTTGAGTCTCGCTCAGGCGAGAGTGACCCGCCTAAGCAAGGATGACCTTCCCGCCCAGGCGAAATCCTCTAGCTTGAGCGAGTCCTTCTGCAGAATTTTGGTTTTTCCTCTGTTTTAGATTATTGAAAGTTACCATGAATAAAATATTGTGATGTCTGATGTACTATGCTTGAATTCCTGTGATTAGTAGAATCTATAGTAGAATTGAATGAAAACAGATTTTCGGAAGGTGTGGTAGCACTAGAATTCAAGGGAAATTCTAGAGGGTAAGTTATTGTATGTAAGAACATGAGGACTCCTAAATTGGTTGGTATCCTGAAACTCCAATAATCATTCACGCTCAGATAGAGCATAATGGATTATGTCGTGAGGAGTAGCAAGAGGTCCTAGTCTCTAGACTTGATCAAGTCTTAGACGCGAAGGGAACTTACCCTGTGAGCGGTCGGGTGACATGTGTCCATACTCTGAAAAGTTTGGGAACCGTTACAAGTGTAAGCCACTGAGAGCTCCAATGTCCCTTACATCATCCGGATATTGAGTCTAGAGTTGTGGGTATTATACTATATCATGAGAGCCTAATTAGTTATGATGGATGTGATGAGTTCTGATTTATGCTTATTATCAAAATGCATGATTTCTCTCAATTAAGTTAGCTTACCCTTTCTTGCATATGTTTGTTTCCTCTGTATTTTTCCTTTTCTTTTGCTATGATCGCCTTTTGGTGTGAGCAGACACCAGTGCAGGCGAAGATACTCATCTCCGTGATAGGAGTTGATCTGTGGTCGCAGTCATATATTAGTAGTTGCTACCTTTTGTTCTGTTGAATTTTGGCGTTTTGTAAAACCCTTTTTACTAGTATTAGTTGTAATATAACTAGTTGGGTATAGTTAAATTTCTTTGGATGACTGTATTGGTATTATACTCATAGTTAAACCTCCTCTCTTACTATCTGCTTTGGGTTATCATGATATGATATTTTGTTTAGTAGTAAAAGGCTATTAAATGGGATGTTACATTAGATATTACATTATAACTAAAGTTTACTAATATTGAAATATTATGAATAAAAAGTTAATTAGAGTTTAAATTAATCTTTATCATTAATTAAATTTTTAATTATTTACTATCATTTTAAATCAGTCTCTATTTATACATTAATTAACTAAGTTTTTAGTTACTTTCCACTATTTAAAATTATACTCTAATTCACAGTATAATTTTTTATGTATAACAAAATACCAATAACTTTTAATCTATATTTTTTTATGTACAAGATTCTGTACTCTGATGCATTTATCTGACCAAGTTATTATATTATTGAGTCACTTTATCATGATAAGATGTAGATCTATGTTATCATACAAATGATCCTTCTCCTTTTCTCATCATATACATCCAACTCTAAGACCTCACTACCTTTTATGCTTTCTCTTTAAGCTGTGCCTTCATCATGTGCTAAAGAAAAATCATACTAAACCAAAAAGTTATGCATATGATTAATGGGATGCAAGAAACAAAGCAGGGAAAAGAAAAGTAGAAAAAGAAAAACACAAAATAGAATCAATTAATAATGTAGCAAATGTAAGGATAGGGTTTCGGTGCAATTTCCATAATGGTCAACACTTTCTATCATGGTGTAAGATTTCATTTGCCAGAAGAAAAACAAATACATAAAACAAAAGTTAATGAATAGATAGATCTTGTTTACACGTGATGTCCATTAATATTTGATCATCACACATATGAGTGACATAATTAAATCTCTTTTTTTTTTTAGTTTTACATTAGTCATGAATTATATATAATTTAGAATTACAAGTGTTATTTGGTCCCTCAATATATTTAGATGCACATGGGGGAGTCTGAATAATCTAAGTCAGATCAAATAGAACTGTTGAAGAAAAAAAAAAAACCCTAATAACAAATATATGCACTTGATAATTTGTACAAATATATATTTAGTTTGGAGAAAGAGATATCACATGATTGGAGAATCATAACACACCATCATTTTCATGATAACCAGTGTTCAATGATCATCTGTGGGATAAAATTGAATTGGCAAAATCTATGAGTACTGGCTAGCTGGCTTGCACATGATAAGGTTGTTCATAAAAAAGAACAGAGTTAAGGTTGTCCTAATAATATCCTAAGAGAGAAAGTAATTGATTCTTTACCATTCATAATGGTAAGATTAAGATCAAGATAAAATTTTGTACTTATATAAGTATGCACAATTACATGGTTATTATGAGGGTAAACAAGAACAGTAAGTTTGTAACCCCTGGGAAAGTTAAATTCTTTTGAATACCTGTGGGCCACAGAAGTTTAGACTTTGGATAAAAACATGAGCTTTGGGAATATAATATGCAATGATGTGATTTAAGATTCCAGAAATTTTTTATTGTTTCCCTGATGAAAGTAATTATTGTGTTTTCTGGTAATGAGGGAAATTGATGCTAATGATGGTAATTGATGATGCATCTGCCACTGAACTAATCATTTTTTATCATTAGGTGAAGATAAGTGAGAGAGCATAGCATACATCTTTCAGAATGTTGACTTTAGCCTCTGAAATTTTCCATTACAATGATGCAGGTAACGCTAAAGTTCCTCTGCATCACACTGGGTCACAAGAGCGACATTAGAAAGATAAAGTTAATCACACTTTTTTTTTTAACATTTTTTTCCTAAGTTAATTTTCGAAAATAAGTGAAAAGATCTAATTTACAAAAGGAAACACGAAATTGAGAAAATTTAGATTGTGGACTTTGAGCTTAATTTTTTATGTTTATATTTTGACCTGTAATTGATGCAAATGAAGAGTTACCGTTTTGGTTGGTGTTTGGCTGTCATTGGCGTGAAGGCATTATTTGTGTTCATGAACGCTTTTTTTGTTGGGTATCAATGAATGGCGTATTTGTCTCTTCTGCTTTCAACAGTTGAGTGAGTGTGATGTGAAAATTTTCCAACTGCATCCATCATTTTGGTGCATGATACATGGGAAAGTGTTTATAGTAATATTATTTAAGAATCTTTTTTGTTTTAATTTTAAAAAGTATATCTAAGAATCTGAAATTGGGCATTCATTGGGATTTGGGATATATACCACCTCAATTATTTATGATAGAACACTCTGCAAATGACAGATTTCACAGCATCACCATCTATTAATTAGATTAGATTAGATAAGATACTATTTTTTTTCTGGTTTTGGTGTAATAAAAATAGTGAACGAACACATGGTCCTTGTAAGCTTGAGTGTGAATTACATTGCTTTTAACAGTCTCCGGAATAAGAGGGTCATATTGACATTTGAGTAGACACCAAAAACTGGAATATGCTTTGTGATTGCTTGCCATTGTTACAGGAGCATTAGTCTTTTTCTCTCCTTGTCTTTTCTCTCTCTCTCTCTCTCATACTCATCATCTTAAAAACCCTTTACCCACTAATTCCCACTACTATTACTCCATGTTTCCTCATTGCATTACCCTCTTTTTGTTGTTATATAAAACAAACCTCGTTAAACATTACCACATGTCACACACACCTCAACCATGATTCTTCCTCACCTTCTTTTCTTTCCACCAAGCCTTTCTTTTATTTTTATTATTATCATCACCCTTTTGTCATTCTCAGAATCTTTAATTGGTTAATGTCCTATATGCTTCTTCTTGCTGTCACTATATGCTTATATATATACACTGCTTTGCTTTTAGTAACCAAAGGTTGAGACTTTAACAATGTCTTCTTCTGGTTATGCCACAAGCAGTGCTTTGTTTTTTCTGTTTCTGGCTGTGCTTGTTGCGAAAGTTAGCTTTTGCTTCTCTACCAAGGTAAATTCTAACAGTGGTGATTTTGTGTAGCATTTTTGGTTATGGTGATCAGTGGATTTATGGATTCTTAAGTGAACCGTGGAATGTGGATTGGATGGCAGGTTTATGTAGTGTACATGGGAAGCAAAAGTGGGGAACACCCAGATGACGTTCTTAGGGAAAATCATCAAATGCTTGCTGCTGTTCATAGTGGAAGGTCAGAGCTAAGAACACCTTTTTCATTTTTTGGCAGATTTTCTGCAAGTCTTTCATTTAGTTGCGTTTTCTTTATCACCCCCCTTGTTTTAAGTAAATGGTTTTCTCATTTTTTTTTTCCTCATTGTAATGTTTTGACAGCATCGAACAAGCCCAAGCCTCTCATGTTTATAGCTACAAACATGCTTTCAGAGGCTTTGCAGCTAAGCTCAGTGATGAACAGGCTTCCCAAATTTCTAGTATGTCAGAGGAAGTTTTCTGTTGCATTTTCTTTTCTTTTTCTCAACTTCATAATTTCCAAATTGTCCAACTTAACCCCTGGTGCTAGTTGTAATGGCTCTGTTACTTGTGTGTTCAAATTTGACCAGAAATGCCAGGAGTGGTTTCTGTTTTTCCCAATTCTAAAAGAAAGCTGCACACAACTCATTCATGGGATTTCATGGGACTTCTGGATGACCAAACCATGGAGACTCTTGGTTACTCCATCAGAAACCAAGAAAATATCATCATTGGTTTCATAGATACAGGTTAGCAGCCTTACCAAGAAAATATCATCATTGATTATGAAGCATAATTGCATATATTCTTCTGTTCACAAGAATCTCCATTTATTACTTTAGAGTGGCAGAGTATCAGTTCCTTTATTCCCCTTCTTTTAGCAGTAGCAGGCATAAGGAAAGTATAATTAATAACATTGGAAATTACACAATGGCTTTGCTGTTGCAGTCAAATTCTTCAGTGAACTCTTTAAGTTAATTAAAGCACTTTCTGTAAAGAAGCTAAAATAGAACCTAGATAGATATGTTTTATTCATCATCTCCTGTTAGTCTTTTCACATTTACTGAACAAAACTAGTTATTATTCCAAATATGCAATAAAGGACTTGGATTTTGATAATGAATGAGATTGATAATGGGTCATATTCACATTCACTATTCACTATTCACTCAGGAATTTGGCCTGAGTCCCCTAGCTTCAGCGACACCGACATGCCTGCAGTGCCACCAGGCTGGAAGGGCAAATGCCAATCAGGGGAAGCATTTAATGCCTCATCTTGCAACAGGTTTGTGGCTGAACCCTATCTTTTCATTTTCACTTGAAGGAAATTATTCTGAATTTGGTTTTGTGATCTTCCATAGGAAAGTGATAGGAGCCAGATACTACAGGATTGGATATGAAGCTGAGGAAGAGTCAGATGCGAAAATGTGGTTCAGATCTGCAAGGGATAGCACTGGTCATGGGAGCCATACAGCGTCCATAGCAGCAGGGAGGTATGTGGCAAACATGAACTACAAGGGACTGGGAGGTGGAGGAGCAAGAGGAGGTGCACCAATGGCGAGAATTGCTGTGTACAAGACATGTTGGGATTCTGGTTGTTATGATGTGGACTTGCTAGCTGCCTTTGATGATGCCATAAGAGATGGGGTTCACATTTTGTCTCTTTCACTGGGTGCTGAATCACCTCAAGGAGACTATTTCAGTGATGCCATTTCTGTGGGGTCATTCCATGCGGCTAGTCGTGGGGTGCTGGTTGTTGCATCAGCTGGAAATGAAGGGACTGCTGCTTCTGCCACAAACCTTGCTCCATGGATTCTCACTGTTGCTGCCAGCTCAACTGATAGGGATTTCACTTCTGATATCATATTGGGAAATGGTGCCAAAATCATGGTAAATCAAACTTGTTCACTGTTGGATTAAATACATTCTTGCCAGTTGCAAGAAAAAAAAAAAACATACTTTTACATCAACAAAAAACACTAGATTTTTAGCCAGTCTCTTGAGATTAAAAATATATGATTTTTTTGAAAATTCTTAGGTTAAAACTTAAGGAAAACACTGAGAAGTTAGTAACCTTAGAATAATGATTAAGGAATTAAAAGTAAATTTCTTATAGCGTGTCTAGTTGCCCATCTCCTCTGAAAGAAGCTACAACTTGTAATTTTTCATCAAATGTTAATTTGACTTGATTTATTCCATCCCAGTGCATTTCCAAACACCAGGTATGTAGAAAAGTGTTACCAATGTGCTTCCACCATACCATAATTTTAATGAAAAATTATTTACGGTTTGATTTTCTTTAAAGGTAGCATTTTGGTATACTACTGGCTGATTAGCTTTCCATAATTGAAACAGGGTGAAAGTCTCAGTCTCTTTGAAATGAATGCCTCCACAAGGATAATTTCTGCTTCTGCAGCCAATGGAGGATACTTCACTTCTTATCAATCCAGGTGAAGCAAGGTACTTAAAAGTGAGAACTACCTACGAATCAATGCAAAAATGTGACTCTTAAGTTATGTTTTCCTTCTTTTATTGGCCTCTGTAGTTACTGTTTGGAAAGTTCTCTGAATAAAACAAAGAGCAAAGGCAAGGTTCTGGTGTGTAGACATGCAGATAGTTCAACAGAGTCAAAGGTGCAAAAGAGCAAGATAGTGAAAGATGCTGGTGGAGTTGGCATGATACTTATTGATGATAGAGATCAAGATGTTGCCATCCCATTTGTGATCCCTTCAGCTATTGTTGGAAAGAAAGCAGGAGGACAGATTCTATCCTACCTCAAAACTACACGGTTTGTTTTGTATTAAGAATGAAAAAGATTGACTTTCTGTAAAGTATTATTCTACTGCCATTCTCCAAAGTTTAAGATTTCATCCTGTGATATACTGAACAGTAAGCCTGTGTCAAGGATATTTGGTGCAAAGACTGTTCTAGGAGCTCGTCCTGCCCCAAGTGTAGCAGCTTTTTCCTCTAAAGGTCCCAATGCTTTAAACCCTGAAATTCTGAAGGTGACATTCTAATTACTTGCAAATGAATTCTGTATTCTGGATTTGGCTTCTTCATAATACTCTCTGCTCTCTCTTTTTTTTTTTCATTCTGATTGTGTTTCTGTTGTTACACAGCCTGATGTGACAGCTCCAGGTCTAAATATCCTTGCAGCTTGGTCTCCAGCAGCTGGAAACATGTTCAACATTCTCTCCGGAACTTCCATGGCATGTCCTCATGTAACAGGAATCGCAACCTTAGTCAAAGCTGTCCATCCTTCATGGTCTCCATCTGCTATCAAATCTGCCATCATGACAACTGGTAATACACTCATTAATATCATTTTCCAGAGGCCTATATATAACTATGTTTAGAGTCTTCTTAGTCAGACCAATTGAAACAAAACTGTAGAGTAGGTAAAGTTCGATTAAATCATTCATTTGTATTACATTTTCTCCTAAATAGTCTCTGAATTAAATAAAAACTGTATTGGTAACCCTTCACTCAAGTATTAAATATTCATCAGTTTAGTCCCTATATTGATTTATTAACATTTAAGAACCAATTTAAAAGGTTTTCAAAAGCTTTGAAGTTTACTTAAAATGATTTCTAATGTTTTGGATAATTATTGTAATATAGTGTCTAATACACCTTTTCTAACATACTCTTACATTACAAATTGCGTTGAATGAAAGCCATTAAACAAGGGTGAAACTCACATTTTTTAATAGGAGTTCCATGAATTTCATCCAATAATAAGGGGAATATTGGAAATAATATATTAAAAGAGTATGCTAACATTTCTCATGATAGTGTTAACTTTCTTACAGTGCACTGGCTTCTCTGGTTCCACTGGAGAGACTAATCATGAACTCTTTATGCAGCTACAATATTGGATAAGCACCACAGACCCATCACTGCAGATCCAGAGCAAAGAAGGGCTAATGCATTTGACTACGGATCAGGGTTTGTAAACCCTTCTAGAGTTCTTGATCCTGGTCTCATCTACGACTCAGAGCCTGGAGATTATGTTGCATTCCTGTGTTCAATTGGTTATGATCAGAGGTCACTCCATCAAGTTACAAGAGACAACAGCACCTGTGATAGGGCATTCAACACAGCATCTGACCTCAACTACCCATCTATTTCAGTTCCCAATCTTAAAGATAACTTTTCTGTTACTAGAATTGTGACTAATGTTGGGAAAGCAACAAGTGTTTATAAAGCTGTAGTGTCTTCTCCACCTGGTGTTAGAGTCAGTGTTATACCTAACCGGTTAATTTTTACAAGAATTGGGCAGAAAATGAATTTCACTGTGAAGTTCAAAATAACTGCTCCCTCAAAAGGATATAAATTTGGGTTCTTGTCATGGAGAAATGGGAGGTCACAAGTCACTAGTCCTTTGGTTGTCCAGGTTGCACCTGGAATAAAATAGGTTTCTGAGATAGCAATGCTTGTATATACCAATATTTAGCTTAAGAGCTTCTTTCAGAATTGTAGTGACCAGAACAATGATTCCTATTGAAATCATGATGCAACAGATGATAGCTGCCAAAATTACGCTCATTGTGTGCTTGGAGCAGCAACAGTTACCAAAGTATCCAAAGAGATGTATTTAAATTACTATGAAATTCTTTATTGATCAGTTGTTGCAACATATTCGCTTACACTTTATTTAAAAGTTAGTCACTTCCACATGCAGACATCTGAGATGAGCTATGTGACTCAAATATTTAAAAAGAAGTTGAAGTTCATGGGGAGTTTTGAAAATAAAAATTCTGAAGTATATTCTTTCACATACCAAAGCATTGAACTGTTATGTCTTCTCTCTTCTTCCTTTCTCTTCCACACTATTTTGGCAATACCAAACAGGATATAAGATATTTTCTTTACATATAAGGGTTAATTATGTTTTTTTGTCCTTCAACTTTAGGTGAAAATTGAAATTAGTCACTCCTCGAAACTTTGGTCCAATTTAATCCCTCAACTTCAAAATTGCATAGATTTAGTTCTTTTAACCAGATTTTTTTAAGTTTAGTTGACGTTTCAAATCTGTTTCATGATAGTTTTTTAGCTAATATTGAAACAAAAATGTGTCAAACGGTGTAAACATCTCAAATGTTATCATGAAATGTGTTTGAAACGTTAAATAAACTTAATAAAATTTGTTTGAAAGAACTAAATTCACAAAATTCTAAAGTTGGGGGACTAAATTGGGTCAAAGTTTCGAGGAGGGACTAATTTTAATTTTCATTAAAAATTGAAGGACCAAAAACATATTTAACCCTAAATATAAGGTAAACATTTATTATCGAAAGGATTAAATATGTTTAGTCTCTAAACTTTAACATAAAATTAGATTTTGGTCATGTTTGAGACTTTGATATAATTTGTTTCTCAAATTTTAAAAATGAATGGATATAATTTTTTTAATCAAATTGCATTAAATTTGTTTGACATATCAAGCGGTGTTTCAGATTGGTATTTGAGTTTTTTATATCATTTGATATATTTTAACTTAAATGTTAGTCTGAAATACTATTTAACACGTAAATAAACATTGACATTATTGGATTAAAATGACTCATATTCACTTATTTTTTAAATTTTGAAACCAAAATGTATTCAAATTTCGAATAATAACAAGATTCAATTTCTGTGTCTAGATAGAAACTAAAAAAATAATTAACCCTTATCGTATTAAGCATAAGAGGTGATCATCAGAAGGAACGACCTTTACAGCATTTCAGCAAACCATTGCTGTGATAGTATCCATAGCAGTTCCCACAATTTTGTGTGGCACAGTTCTCAAATCAACTCTCTCATAATTATTATACCTATTTGGTCCATCCCCTTGTCTGAAAGCTCCTGCTTTATTTCTCAAATGCAATATTTTAGAAAACGGACCCATCATCCTCTCATCTTTTCTTGTATATCTTTCTGGGAAGAATAATTCTATAAACACTCTCTTTGTCTGAACAAAATTTTGATGCAAGAAAATTTTTCGTTCACTTAAAAGAAATATAACTTTTATTTTATCCTTGAAAAACATAAGATTTTAAAAATATGATCTTTTTATCTAGGAATTTGATAAAGTTATGTTAGAAACGCACTAACACGTCCTTTTCAATGCACTTTATATTATTAACATAAATTATTAAAAGTGGTTCACATTCCTATGCTGAGCGAACAATTGTTGAGTGTGACAGTGAGTGTCCTTCTGGTACGAAACATTGTATAAAAGTAACGAGTGTCTTTAGTCACACAAGATTTCATATCGCTTGTTCTTAATTTGATTATTGTCTGAATGAATCGATGTGTATTACAAATGATATGGTCGAACATTTTAGAATTCTCACACCAAGGAGAGATAACCAAGGAGAGATAAGGTAATTTCATAATATATAAATAAAATGCAAATCTTATTTTATAAACTGATTTTGTAGAGTTGAATTAGACTTAAAAACTCACTTCTAACTTATCATAATATTTTCAGAAAATAGCCAAGTTCCAAAAAAAAAAATTTCTTTCGATTACAAGCTTGTTTATAGCAATCAACAAAAATTGCATTATTTTTTTTATTTGAAACCATTGATTTCTCAAGTAACTAGGTTTCCATTGTAATTATATTTGGTGAATTCTTATTCAAATACTACATTCCATTTCATCAACTCTCACCTTTGGTGAATTCTTCTTCAACTAAAAACTAATACATTATCTTTTAACATCTCATTCTTCTCCTTTTCCCTTTCCAACATCACACTTTAAATGCATTCATTCATTGTAGGATCTTTGAGAGCAAAAATTGGAGTTCCATTTCTCATTGAAAAATAGATTTTCAGGTCCATTATAACCTTGGTTACTATATAAATAATTATGATTATTTAAATTGTAATATCAATCAGTTGACAATTTTAATTAATCAAACATTTTATATCAATATTTTTTAAATATGCTAAATTAAAATCAATCTCTACTCCTAGCACTAATTTCAATTAGGTGTTATTTCAAACATCTAGGTTTAGAAATCATTTTTCCCTGTCAATTCAACTCCAATTAATAAAGTAAAAGGTATTCAAATTAATACAAGAAGTATAGAAAATGACAATGTAATTAAATTAAGCATTTAATAAATTCAAAATCAAGTGTTTACATGAGTTTGAGTCTCATTATATTCAAACCTACCGAAATAGGAAATTAGTCGGCTTATAAATCTTGCGTAGGGTTGGGCAAAATAAACCAAACTGTACTGCACTGCACTACACTACCAAAAATTGCACTGAACTGAAAATTGTTCGCATGAACTGCACTGAACTGAAAAACAGTTTAGATGAACTGAACTGAACTGTTATTCTTAAAAATAAACTAGATTGAACTGCACTGTACTAAACTGCATTGCACTATAATATAAACTGAACTGAACTATTTTATGAACTGCACTACGTCAGAACTAAATTGCACTATTCTTGAACTGAATTGCACTAATTTTAACTTAACTACACTGTTTTTGAACCGTTTTTGAATCGAATTGCACTGATTTTAAATAAACTTCACCATTTTTTAACTGAATTGTACTATTTTTGAACTGGATTGCATTGATTTTGAACTGAATTGCACTATTTTTGAACTTAATTACACTATTTTTAATCGAATTACACTAATTACATATGATTGTACTACGCAATATATAATTTGAAAGTGCTTAGGAAATAATACTTGAAATATGCATCATACTTCAATTAACATTTTTATAATTTTTTTTATTTATATTAAAGTTTTCCGTAACTTAAAATGTAATTAAAATATTAAAATTAATATAATAAATATAAATATCAGTTATTAACTTATTATTCATATTTTAAAATCTTATGTAATATTACTTTTTAGTTTTACAATGTTTATTATGTTGCGTCAAATTTTTTAAAAGGATTTATTTTAGAAAATTCTCAAAATTAATATTTTTTTTAACATTTGTATTCATTAATATTTGTGTGAAAAATGTTCTAGAAATTTTATGAAGTTCTAAAATATATTTCGTGAAGCAACAAATCAATAACTTTTTATATTTTTTAAGAATTTTTTAAAATAAATTCTCTTTAAAAAAGTTGACGGCACATAATAAATATTTTAAAACTAAAAAATAATATTACATAAGATTTTAAAATAAAAATTACGTTAGTACCAATATTTATATTTATTATACTAATTTCAATATTTAAGAATATAAATAAAAAATTATAAAAATGTTAGCTGTCACAAAATTTAATTTTTAAAAATAACTTCTGTAAAATCATAACATAAAAATAACATTACATAGTAAAATTCATTCAAAATAAAATAAGATCTTGAATTAATTTATAATTTTTTTTAATAAATTAAATATAAATATTTTATATTTTTCTCAAAGAAAGAGTAAAGAAAAAAAATTAAGACAAAATAAAATAAATATTTCAATATGAGAGAGAAAGAATAGGACGTAAACATAAGTCCAATTCTTATCCTAATACCAATATTTTATTTGAGGTATTTTGCTCTTTCAATCTACTATAGTTCAATAGTTAACTTAGTTAACTTAACATAAGTTTAGTTTCTTAAAACTGAACTATTTTATAATACAGTTCAATTATTATTATGAATAGTTTAGTATATTTTAGTTTAATATAGTACAATTAACTATAGTTTAGTATAGTTTAGTAAATTATGCCCAGCCCTAATCTTACGTTTGAATGAAGAATTTTACAATTTTTAAGATATTTAAATGCATTAAATTTGAATTGATATTTTTTAAATTGTTTTACTTTTTAAATGTATTGATTGGATAAGACAATTCAAATATACTGAATTTTAGTTTTTTGTTTAGATAAAATATTTCAATTATTACCAAATTCAAAAAACTATTTAAATATAAAATAATTGTTAAAAATTAAAAAAAATATCAATATTGATTACCTTTTGTAGTTGGTCTTAATTAATGTTTTTTTTAAGGTTCTTCAAAATTTTGTTATTTTAAAATTGTAATTTTTTTCTCAATTTACGTTAAATGAGATTTGGGCCAAATTGACCCAAACTAGCTCTTCTCAACATTTGTTTTGACTTCAACCCGAACTGATTCATCTCGACTTTCGATCAGAATTAACTCGACTCTACCTTTGGCATGAGCTGACTCGTCTAGACGCTTGGTTCGAGCCAACTAGTTTTTACCTTCAGCTTGGGCCAAATTAGCTTAACCTTTGGTCGAGACCAACTTATCTTAACCTTCGACCACGACCAACTCTTCTAAATCCTAGGTTTAGGACGGCTCATTGACTTTCGGCTCAGGCTGACTTATCTCACGATAGCTTGTCCTGACTTTCTATTTGACGAACTCATCTCAGCCTTTGGTCAAGATTGACTCGTCTTAACCTTCGGCCTAAATTGACTCATCTCAACCCTAGGCTCGAGATTACTCGTCTCGGCCTTTTACCTGAGCCAACTCATCTCGACCTTTGGCTCAATCCAACCTTTGGCCTAGTGAAGTCATCTCGACCTTTGGCATAAACAAACTTGTCTTGACCTTTAGTTCGGGCCAACTTGACTTGACCTTCAGTTCGGCCAACTTGACTTGACCTTCAGCTCGAGCCAACTTGGCTCAATCTTTGACCCTGGTAGATTTGGTGACCTTCGGTTTGAGCAGGCTCGTCTCAATATTTGATTTAGACTAACTTAGCTCAACCTTTGACCCATGCCGAATCAACTCGACCTTCGACCTAATGAACTCATCTTTAACTTTAACCCTTGCTGACCTTTCTCGACTATAAGTTGAGCTTATAGCTTGGCTGACTAAGCCGAGCCTTCAACTTGAGTTGACTCGGCATGACCTTCGTAAGTGAGATAAGTAGAGTGAAAATTAGCAGAATTTCTAATTACTTATCATTTTTAGGATAATTGAAACTCTTCAATTTTTTTCTTTTGAGATATTCTTCAATTTTTCTTAAATTTTAATTTCATTCTAATTATTTTATCCAAGAAAATTATTTGAATATAAATAAATTTAAATTCTTCAAATAAATAAATTATTCTTCTAAATCCCCTTATTTAAAAAAGAAAAAAACAATTTTCAATTTGTATGATTCGTAGTGAATACTGGGAGTAATTGTCATTCTTAAACTTCTGAATATATTTTGTTCACCAAAAATTAGTTTAAACTAGGGATGGCAAAGGGAGCCAGTCTGGCCCGTTTTGGCTCGTCCAGCGTTTTGGCCCGCAAAGTGTGGATCGGGCTGGCTCACACCGCAGGCTGACCAGCATTTGTGATTAGCAAAATATTTTTTTTTTGTGATGAGTAAAATAAAAACTTTTTTTAATTTTTTCATAATAATTTATATTCATTTCCTATCGAAATAATTTCAGTTTGTCTAACTAATCAAAGACAAACATTAGCAACGAAGATTATAACTAAAGTACAATAGTCACATACACCTTATAAGACAAATACAAATTTATTAACCTAAAAATGCATTAAAAGATACTTTATATTCGAGAACTAAAATCATTATCTAATATATAATTATTATACATAACAATAATAATAATAATAATAATAATAATAATAAGAACTTACAAAAAATAGCATGATAAATTATGTGATAACTTAAAAAAAGAAGAATATTTAATTTTATTAACATGCTAGCAGGTCAACTTACCTCGCCACACTTTTAACACACACAGACTACAAGTCAGGCTTGTACTTGCCAACAAGTCAGGCTTGTACTTGCCAACGGGTTCAACATCACATTCCGCATTTTTTTCTGCGTGTTTGTGGCTCACTCCAAATTACCATCCTAATTTAAATCTCTCTCCAAATCTTTCCTTCCGAAAAAATTTATTAGACTCAAATATAACATATTATTAAACCCTCGTCTTGATAGCTCCTCTCAGTGACTAACATATTTCACTTAAGCAAAGTTGACATGCCTTCACGGCTTCACTTAAGGGATAGTTTCTTTTATATCTTGTTTGTAACATAATCAAATATTTAGGTTTAACCTAATTCTAACTATTTAATCTAACTTTTAAGAAATCATCAAAATTACTTCATTTATCAACAAAATACTATAAAAATATTTTTATGACAATAAAAATATCAAATATATAATTACAGTTAAATAATTAGAGTTAAATAGATAAAGCCGTAAACATTATATTGTATAAAATTGTTGAATGATATGAAAATATTGTAATTATCAGTATGAGGTGATATAAAAGAAGGCAGAAAATAACAGAAATGCAGAGGTGTAAAACAATGTAGTTCCCATTTAAGAACTCGAGAAAAATGGGGTTTGGTATTGAATCTTAACCAAAAACTGGTGCATTTTGAAGGTAACAAATATTCATTTAGAATAGTGAATATAGTTGTATGTGTATGAGTCGAAAGTATTAATACTATGTACATAAATTTCATCTATACAACCTACATGACTCCTCTAAAAAGATATACAAATTGATCATGGGAAATGATCGTTATGCATTCCAAAAGAAAACAGAGACACTATTCTCAATCCAATCTTTTGTGTGTGATCCTTTACCTATTGCCACTACCATTTTCTTTAGTTGGCCTTTCATCTTGAATTTCTTCTAAGTCTTCAAACTCAGGTCCTTTACCAGCTTGCTGTTTCCAATATGCAACCAACTTCTTCAGCCTTGCTATCTCCTTTGAAGAAACATTCTTGCTGGGGTCATTCACAATGGATCTGACTCGGGATGCATACCTAAAATAAGCATACAAGAATAGTGTTAGAAAAAAGAACAAGAGAAACATGAGTAAAATGAAAAATAATGGAAGAAAATGACAAAGAACATACATGAGAGAGTTATGTGTCTCATCCAAATTTGATTCTGCTGGAGAAACATTCACAAACATTAGAGTTTTGGCATTACCACCAAGTGAATCACTCATCAACATGGTTAACTTGTGATTCCTGTATGGTGTGTGTTGACCACCAGAAGACAAAGCACTGATAACATCTGCAAGTGCTGATAATGACTTGTTAATGCTTTGAGCTTCCTTCAGCTGACTCCCCGTAGAACCTGACTTTTTCACTCGTTCTGAACCAGCAAGATCCACAAAACTCAGCTGCATATTGAATTCCACATAAATAAGTAAAGCACTAGTTACAAGCACCAATGGCCAAATGCCCCACTAGAACCACGAAAATTTGTTTGATAACAATAGTTTTTGAAAACTGTAATAGAAATAATATCACTAAACTATTTTCGTTTTCTAATTTCATTCCTTTGCATCCTTCCCTCTTGATTTAGAATAGTGGAGAAGAGTATTTAAATAAAGATCATCTCTTTCTATGTCTTCTACTTTTTCAAGTCCAATTCCTGAAAAATGATATATACCTTTCCCCTTGCAACTGACTGACTTTGAAGGTTGGTACTTTCAATTACAATTGATAGAATGAGATGAGATCTTGAACTTTCATCATTCATTTGGGTTCCTGATATATGTCGCCGCTCAGATCCTCTTTGTATTATGGTATTCAATTCTTCAATTGTAGAAATTGACATAACTGTCACATTTTCCACAACTACCATTCCCTAATCATCAAAATAAAACAGTTACGATTGTTACTTTGAGATGTTTCCAAGCACGCTACCTGGACAATTGTTAGAAATAATGGCTAAATGGAATGTGAATTTTTTTAAACATAACCATTGGTCAGTAAATTTTCTTACTGAGCAATCAAAATCAAGCAAACATATAAGCACCTTTATATCCTTCTTAATAACCGGTTTTAAATATAATCCAAACAATAAAATTTCTAGAAGCTGAAATTAGCAATGACAACAGAGATGGTTACCGTCGAATCCTTCTTGATATCCAATTTTAAATGTTTTCCATTCTTTGGTGCCAAAAGATCTATGAGGGTATCTTGATACAATTCCACCATGTATGTCTGCATTAGTGGCATCAGAAGTCAGCATATGAGATAATAAGCAAAGTTTTGCAGAAATCTTAGACAAAGACAATACAAAAAGCCAGTGAAAACACTTTTACACCAACGATGCATTTAAATTAAACTCTAATCATTTACACGTTTGAAATATTTATTTGTACACTGACTAGAGTTAATGACAACAATTCTAAACGTAAAAAGATGAAAAAATTTTAGTTATCTCCATTGTAGAAATGTTTACCTTCAAGGAAAATGAGTACTTGTTATTATCTCTTCTTAAAATTCTAAAAAGTTCTGCAATTGCACGAGGGGTAAGCCCAGGGTTGTTGTCTGATCCATAGATTGTAAATGTCTTTCCAGAGCCGGTTTGACCATAAGCAAATATGCAAACATTATAACCATCTACAGCAGATTGCACCAAATACTGCATTGCAAATAAAAGAAAAATTGGTGATGAGTTTAAGTTATACATGTTTCCACAAGAAGAAATGACAATGATGTATGACTTGCCTTTGTATCCTCAAATACACTTTCTTGAGTTGCAACAGCATCAAAAACACGGTCATATATGTACTGCTTTGGCTTGTCATCTTTCCATGGATATTCCACTGTAAACTCATCTACTGCAGTGAGAGCTTTTCTTTCTTTCTCAGCGATCTCTTTCTCATTGAGAGGCCTTAGTCGACAGTAAACTCTAATCTTGCCTTTCATGTCTGAAATAATTGACAGTTGTTTGTAAGTCAATATAAATTCATATAAACTTAATTCCAAATATAAAGAGTTTCTATCACCCACCTTCTATTACATTAAAATAGCGCTTCCTTAAAACTTGTTCTTCCTTATAAAGTGTTTCCATTTCAGCTAATTGAGCTCCTTGCATTTTCAGTATGGCAGCTGTCTGTTCATTCTTTCTGTCAATATCCTGAATCATAAAACATGATCATATATTTTAAATTCACAATGAAGTGGAAATAAAGAAAACATTGAAACTCTGTTGGTATACAAATGGAGCAGTGAAATTAATGAATTAAAAGTATTTCAAACCTCTTTCATTTCTCTCAATTCTTCTAGTTCCTTCAAATTATTTTGCATTGAAACCAACTCAGAGTCCTTGGCTGAAATAGTTGCCTTAGCAGCCAATAATTCTTGTCTACACCCTTCTAGCTTTCTTTCAAGCTCGTATGCTTCAGACTTAACAGCTTTGCGTTCTTGCTCAAGTTTCCATTGAAGGGAACTAATCTGCAATACAACAACCACCGTCATCTAAAATTGATGATTTTTTTTAACAGCAATTTAAATTTTTTTTATGCTACCTCTCCGGCATTCCTCTTTTCAAGGGCAGACAAATTCTGTTCCAAAATCATTATTTCATTTTTCAAGCTTTTGATAGTCTCATTGGCTGCAAACAGCTCATATTTACAAACTTTTAGCTCATCTTCAAGCTTTTGAGTCACCTATTGGTACCATAGAAAGCCCATAGTTAATGTTTATACATCAACAATAAATAAAATCAGCAATGTTTATCAGAAAGATAGCTTTGAAGGCATGAATTACAGTTTCGTAGAATATCTTACTTGTCTACTTCCAGCATCAGCAAGATCCTTTTTGGCAGTTTTCTCTATCACCGCATTATTTAACTTGGCCATCCTGGATTCCATATTCCTTTTGTCTAGAATAGCAGCCTGCTAGATTGAACAATCAGTAAGACACATTGATCAATAACTTAGAGAGAAAAGATCAATTAATCTCTACCTGTAGTTCCTTATCTTTTGCATTGCATAATGATCTAAGTCTATCACGGTCACGTGTAACAGAATCTAGATTTTGCTTATCAGCTTTTAGGGATTCTTTCAAGCCATCCAATTCTTCTTGCATTTTCTCTTCTTGTCTTTGCTTCACACGTAATTCTTCAAGCAACTATTCAAGAACATTAAAGATTATCATTATTACCCCCGAAAGCATGTATTAGACATCGAATATGAAATGAAAATAAAACTTTTCCATTTATCTTCAGAACTTTAACCAGGTGCAAGCTTCTTTATTTTCTACCCAAAGGTAACCAGTATGAAAGAGAAGCAAATAGATTTATTTACTATGCAACAAGCCATAGAAACTGTCCTCTAGGTTTATTAGTTTAGTTTGGTGTTTGTTGTTAACCTGCACAGCACATTATATCATAAACTACGTTTAGACATACTTGATCAGCATTTTTCTGAGATTCTTCAATTAGTTTTGACAAGTCTTGGACACGCTTCTCATATAATTCCATATTTGGAGGTTTAGAAGAATTATTAGGAATAGCTCCATTCAAAGAACCAGCACCAGCAGCAGATCGTGCTTTCGAATAGCGGCGCAGCATTACATCATTTATATGAGTCTGAAGAGCTACACAAATTTCCTCTCCCTACAACAAGGAAATAAAATAGTGAGGGAAAATAATTCTAGATCAATTAGGTCTTGCGTGACATCAACAAAGGTGTTATATACCTGCTTGGTTTCAAACTGGAATATGTGGAGAACTCCTGCAACTCTCATTTTAAAAAAGACCGCAGTATTGCTGCTCCCAAATTGCATTATGTCTCTCAACTCAGCCGAGTGCAAATATTCCTTAGGAACTGGGCGGAAAAAATGAATCTACAGCCAATTGATTGAGAAAAAGCACACAATTAAAAGCACAATCAAATTCTTAATAACTGTACTAGTAAATTAAATAATAGAGTTAACTAGCTTCTTTTTTGTGTATCATACCCCTCTTTTATTAATTCCCAAAATTATCCGACCAGGTAAGAGTCCAATAGGGTCATCAATCTTGCGAACATTGAAGAAAACAGAATTTCCATAAGGAAGTGCTCTCAATATACGCAGAAATTGTTGCCGCGCATCATCTTTTGTCAGATTTTCCTATTAAAAGAGAAGAAAATCTTACATAAGTGGATATAAAGTATATGCTTGAAGAAAATATGAAAAATTATTTTAAAAACTAGCACAAAAGTGTATAACTAACAATACAAATTAAAAATTGACTTTCTCATAGTTGTCACTGGATGAAGATCAAAGACAAAATAAATAGATGGTTTTCTCATACCAACGAACGATAACGAGAAATAATGTCATACTCCCATTCCCGTTTTGCTCGTGTCATTGAAATCTGTCTTGGCAGGAAACGCTCAAGAAGTGAATTCCAGTCACTAAGAAATGCAGCAACTCCATCAGTGTCAACAAGGATATAGGATATAGAATTTGACAACTTCACTCACAAAACACTATTACAAATGCACACTGAAAATCACTTACGTGCATGATTCTGGTGTGCTAAGAAAACCAATCTCAGCCAAGATTTGTAGAGCAGAAAGCTGAGCGGCATCATCTCTTCCAATAGGGTAATTGCCCAAAATATAATCATGTTGCAGCTGTAGAGAACGTCCAGCATCAGCAAATCTATAACTTAAAGGTAATTGCAGCCTCGTACAAAAACTAGGTATACTTGTCATCACACATATAAGGTTTCATTACAAAAAGACATACTTGTACGTAAGACAATTGCACAAACATTGGTTCTGTCACAGCTTCATCTGACTCCCGAAATAACTTTTTCTTGAATATCAATTTACAGTGCAAGATTTCTCCTTTACTTCGATCCTTCGCAACTTTGAATTCTGCCAGCAGATCCCCAATATATTTGTTCTCATCTAACCCAATGTACTCCTCTGAGTAACAAAGAAAGGAGCCGTCAGATTACTGAGCTCAGTTAGATTATAACATAACAAAAACAAGTGAGAGGAAAAAAGACATGCCATTCCCAACATCAGGTGCTTTGGAGCCAGTAACAACTTTACGACATTCAAATAGACTAAAGCTGGAGTATGCTGATAGTTTAATGAGCCCTGCAAGTTCCTGAAGTAAATATGTTGAGTAAGGAAAAAAATTATATAAACTTAATAGTGTAAACACAAGTTTTTGAGGGTATGCAGAACTTCAATCCTAACCAGATAAACAGATGCTATATAGCACAAAATACGAAAAAAAGCAGAGCACATATCCATTAAACAATTTAAAGTGACATCATAATTAATGAATACCGCTGAAAAAAGAATCTCTTCTCATTGATAAAATCTGAATTAAAATTCACCAAATAAAATGAAACCCGTGCTCAATTAACAATAAAACTAATCCGTATTGTAAATAAGTAACTTTTACTGATGAGCCACACAATCCAAGAAAATGAAGAACGTTTCCCAACTAAATCAACATAAGGTACCTAGTCACATAATTTATTAGTGATTAAAGATTCCGTTTGTCTATTTTTTCCTCCAAAGGAAACATATCATATTAATCACTGCCGACAGAGGTGGTCATCAATTAGCAAGACCCGACTCTTAAAACTAACATTTTTAGTACCATTCTCAACTTAATCCTAAGAAATAAAAGGGATTTTCATACACCATATAGTTTATTTACTTCAACAAATTAGAAGAAAGGCTATTTGTGCATTTTAATGGTACTAAGTATGATATCCATAAAAGGATAAGTGAATCATAGAGAAGCAACAAACAAGCACTAGCCCAAAGCTTTGATTCATCTAACTGAATGCAAACACCAATGTAAAATATTAAGTTAGAGAAAAGTAACAAGTAACAATCACGGGCGGGCTTATTTATTTGTTTTATTGACTGATACATTCTTGAAAATTTAAACCTCAAAAACTGTTAATTGAATCAATGAATCCTTCATCTGAAGCTAAGAGAAAGAAGAAAACAAAATATTTACTGGTTGTCATCCACCACCCTTATGAAATTTGAGCCGTAAGTGCCAACATAAAGGTAGTTTTATAGTTCATGTAATGCTGAACATCTAAAAACTTATACCCTTTTTGCTAGCTCAAGGTGTACAGCAACTGAAAGTTTTAGATCGACAATGTTTGAAATTACATGCATTCGGATTTCCTATTGAATATATTCCATCCAAAACAGTGTTTGGCTGGAGGTAAATAGAGGGGAGGGAAAGGGGAAGTTTTTTTTATACTTTTCTTGTTTGGTTCAACTTTGATAGAGGACGGAAATGGTGGGGAGCAAAATCTCTCCCCATCCCATTTTTGCTCCCTTTCAATTCAATATTGGAGGGGTTTGGAAGGGAGGGGAAAAGATTTAAAACATTTTAAATATAGTGACGAAAAATAACCTTATTTATATTTTGAAATTAAAATTTTAAGGAAATAAAAGTAAATTAACTTTTAAAATCCCTCCCCTCCACTGAACCAAACACAATACCTAAATATTTTCTTGAACCTCTCCTTATCAATTTCCTTAAGCCATTCTCAGTCCTTTATCTATTTCGCATTCTGTAATTTCGAATATTCCATAATATATACTATACAATGACATTAGTTGAAATGCATGCAAATGCAAACAGAAGCAGATAGGAGTTAATGTCACATTTCAAGTTGTTGACTGAATGAAACCAAAGCCTATATAGAAAAGGAATGAAATTGATCTACCTTCATTAGATTTATCAGATTCTGTAAAGAGACTAAATTTTTCTCCAATCACTTTCAATCAAAGTATTTATCTATTCAAATTTCACCTTGATTTTCAATCTTCAATAGCATTTTATTACAAGGCATATTTACGCCAGTTAGGAAAGTATGCAAATGAAAAGAGATGTGTGAGAGTCTGAAGAACCTGAACAGCATCAGAAACTGTGGTTGACATGTCATATGCAATTTCTTCAAATGTTTCATCTAGAAAGAACACTATTGTTGTAAGCTTTCTCCCGGTCAACAGAGCTTCAATCTCCTCACGCCCAGGAATTATATGTCTGGGACCAGCCTTGACAGAATGCTTCAAAGCATTTAATGAATTTAATGCAAGGACTTGGATCTCGGAATCAGTAGCCACACCATTTGCTACGTTATGAATGTATTCTGATAGGTAACTGCTAATGTCTTTACTAGGAGACATTGAGGATGCACATAAATACATCAGCTCCCAAGCTTTAATCAAGTATTGCCTAATTTTGAGAAAAAAATGTTAATCACTAGCACAAAAATCACAGATGATATATCTCCAATGATTAAATGCCCAAAAAGACGAAGCATGTCATTCAATACTGAATCTAAAAGTTTCAAACCTCTCAGGGTTATTTCTTGTCTGCTTTGATATCTGAACAAAAAGTTCATCTCGTAGTTCTGGTCGTTTCAAATTTTGCTTGTATAGTTTCCCTACAAGTTCAACCCGTTCATCTAAGCTTATAGGAGTTACTCGATCAGATGCATCAATTCCCATGTATTTCAAAATTATTTGGAATAATTTTGTCGCCCGGCTTACTAAATCAACATTTAACTTGAGCAATGATGTTGGAATTGGATCCTGCAAAAAAGTTTGAGTTTTTGCTCTTCATACCACACATAGTTCGAGAAAACTAGTATTTGATTGAATGTCAATTACCTTTTGAAAACTCAACATATCCTCAAATGTAACTTTTTCTCGAACTTGAGGACCTACAGATCTTTTAGAAAAAAATCCACGTTTCCCAGCGGATTGAATTTGCTTCTGCATCAATTTTAAAAATCCATCCACCTATGACAAACATCAGAAACAGAAACATGGCTATATCAAATGCTCACGCACCAAAGCAAAAACTATAAACCATCAGTAGTTCAGGTAATTAGCTAGATTGAGACACAAAACTAGCAGGGAAGCTATAAAACTTCTAAGCACTTATATATGTATAAATTAAAATATAAATTATCTCACCTGGAATCTGTTGATCAAGGGTACAGCTCCAGCGAGCTCTGCAGGAACAGCCATTGAAGTAGTTGATGGCGTGCTACAACAAACAAATCAATACCAAGTTACAAAATGGATAATGCTGCAAACGGAAAATTCTCTTTCTTGACATAAAAGTAAGCACTCAGTTCAAGAGGCAAAAGAAAAAAAAAAACATGTTGCAAGGAGAGGAGTAAAAGATTGATCATTATCAAGAAGAACAGAATTCAACTATATAATGTTTTGAATGAATACAATGAAGGTCCATAAGTGCTTTGCCTAGTAGAGTTGATATAAAGTTTCAAGCAAGTACGAGTTGCAAATTCAAAAGTATTATCAAAATGTTGCAGACGAACCAAAAAGTGAAATAAGATTTTACGGGTTAACAAGTAAAATTTGTTTTCGATTTAAACCATAATTATTTTGCATCAAATTACAGTTTACCGAAGAAGAAAGATATGTGAGATTCCGATACATACCCAATAATTCAAAGAGAAAATAAACTAGATTTTGAGTCCAAATTAAGTTTTATCATCCTTTTAAAGAAAAAAAAAATCCAATTTTTCAATATATCTTCAAAAGAAAGGATGATACTTACGGTGGGGCAAAATTGGAGCTATCACTATCATAGTCATCAACATTGATAACAGCGGCACCGTTGTGTGCAGGGGTATCATCATTGCCATTGCTAGAGCCAAAGGAATATCTGCTTGACCTACCGTTTGGAACCATAGATGGGGGCACATCAGTGATCATCTTGCTTTCAGATTATCTTAAATCAACAAATTTTGTTCTCCTTTCCCCCTTCAAGCTCTTTCACTGAATAATACAAAGATCCGAACATAAGTCAGAACAACACACAATTAACTAAAAATAACAGCAACCATTTCAGCCATGCTGGTATGTAAGAATTCAAACTCAAAAAGAAAGAGAATAAGGGTCGTGATTGTTCTTGAAAACTGAAAAATCTTCTTCAAAGAAGAAAGGACAAAGCACAATGGAATCATCAGACCCATTTATCAAATTGGGCAAATTCACAAGAAAGATGAAGGGAAAAGATAAACAGAGGCAGGAATGAAAAAGCTTCAAGCATCAAAGATAAGATCCACGAAAGTAACAAACTTCAAAAAACCAAACACCCATTTGCAGCAACATCCTTGCATTGACCAAAAAATGAGGGGGGAGAGGGATGAAAGCACCCCAGAAACTGAGCTGTGAAATTTTTTTGAAAAATGGAAAATTTAAAATAAAAAGGCAACCTTTGTGACAGCAATGAAGTGTCTGAGTTACAAAAACATCAGTGTCTTGTGTCTGAAAAAAAAAAAAAAAAAAAAAAAGAGGTTGTGTGTAGCAGCAAACTCGCAATGAATGGAAGAGAGAGATGAGAGAGTGAGTAGAATTTGGTTACATGAGAGGAGAGAAGGCAATGTGGCAAAGTGAGTTTTTGGTGAAGGTTGAGGGAAGTCACGAGTGCATTATATGTGATGTGCGAAAAGGCTTTGAAAAAATCACTCATAAAAATTTCTCCTACTTTTCCTTCTCTTTCCTTTATCGCTAAGAATAAAATGGAGTTTGTGAAGAGCATCATTGTTATTCTTTCTTTACTCATTTTTTCAAAATGTTGAATTAGTTAACTTTTAACACTCCTGTCTGTTGGAGACAATACGACCCAACGGTAATACGTCCAAATGCAAAGCTTCAACCCTCTTTCCTTATTTATTTTACACATAAATAAATAATTGTATAAAATGGTATTTTTTTACTTTTCTATATTTATATGTTTACATGTATAAATATAAAGTTGTTTATATAAATTAATTTATACAAAACTATTAAATATTATATTTAGAAAATTAAATATAGTACAGATATTAGGGTTAAAATATAAAAAAAAAATACAAAAATAATATTTAAAACCATGTACAAAATGCATCCTCGCTGTAAGATAGAGATGGAATCGGATTAAGTCACGTATGAGATTAATTATATTCAAAGAATATGATTTTTTTTTTCTAATCTTTATTCCATTTAAAAGCGAACATGCTCGTGTCCATGCTCGTAATTGTCTATTTTTGTAGTTTTAAATATTAATTAAATAATTTTTTATAAAAAAAATACAAATCACAACGCTAAAAATATGATATTGTCAATTATTAACCGCGGAAATAATTTTTTTAATAAAATATTAAAAAAATTATAATTGTAAAAATATTAAATAAAAATATCAGTATATATTCATACCTAATTTAAAGAATTATATATTACTATAATTATATCTTGTTTAATTAATAAAAAAAATTATCGTAAAAGTTAGAATGAGTTCAAATATTATCTAAAAAAACAAACTACGTTCATTTAAGTTTGTATATTGACGAGGGAAGTTTGACAGGGAATTACAAAATTCTAAGAGTATTATGAATGTTGGGAAATTATTAGGAGTGGTAAAAATATGAGAGATATCAAAGATATAAGAGTGGGTTATACGGAAGAATTTATTATTCGTTTAAGTTCTCAACCCGTCTAAATTCGTACTTAAAAAGGAAAAAAAATTGGATTAATAATTGTGAGTCATCTGACAACTATTTTTTATTTGTTCATGTGTGATTGTTGATCTATCATTTTGTAAACTACAATGAAAAAAGAAAAACACACTCTTAGTTTGATTTAATTTATCGATGAGCAATATTTCACATGGAACGATTTGGATTGCTTTATGACCTTTGTGTTTCGTATCTTCTTCATTGCTCATCATTTGCAATAAGGCTAGTTATTTTTTTAGTTGCTTTTTTAGAAAATATAAGATTTATTATATGACCATTGTTGAAACTTAATATATTTTTTATTTAAATTAGTTTTTAGGAAATATTTTTTGTTTTTAAAAATATATATATTTCTGTTTTTAAAAATATCTTTCAATTTGAGAAATATATTTTATAATCTCTAACATTCTCAACACCCATAATATTTCATACTATAATTATATGACTCTTAATATTTTATATTGTAATTATATTACTCTTAAAATTTCATAAATCAGTATCTCGAGCATCAAATTCTCCAAGTCAAAATGCACACTTAAACCAATGTTTACTATATATCGAAATGTAGCAAAATATAAAATAAAATATTTAAATCTTGATTTCCTTTCTAAAGACTAATTTAAATAAAAGATATTAAGTAAATAGTATCAAAATGAGTCATATAATAAATCTCAAAAGAGATTGAACAAATCTTGAATGAGGTCGCCTTACATGAGTCTGTTATTAAATCTGATGAAAATGAATTTGAAATTGGTAGGGACGAAGTCGAAGTTGACAAATGCGATGTTATATTCCAATCATTAGGAAGTATTATTGAACTTGATATCAATATGAGCGAGTTGAAAGATTCTTTTTCACCATTCGTCCGATTTTACAAAATGGTCAATCGATAATCACACGTGAATCGAATTGAAAATAATTGTTAAATGACTTTATGTGGATTTTTTTTAAAATAAAGTTACAAAATTATTTATACAAACATTTTTTTTTCCAAATACGAATTTAGATGGGATGTGAACTTAAATAACTATGGACTTAAATAAATATATATTGTATTTATTATCATCCTAAAATATAAACAATTTTAAATTAATAACGCTCTCACTTGTAAACCTTATCATCTAATCTGAATGACATGTTTATATATTGAGTTTGGGTAATTTAGTTAACGAATTCTCAACAAATCTAATGTAATATAATATTAATATTAAAATAATAACTATTTAGTTCTTCCTATATATCATGTATGCATCATAAATCCTAAAAGAAATTAAAGGAGAACCAAAATTATAGTTATGTATTGAAATGATGTGGAATTTGGATATATGCAACTAAAAAAGACATGTACTATGTAAGAAGCACACAGTTTAATATTATCTTCGGTTATAGTTTTATTATTATTATTATTATTATTATTATTATTATTATTATTATTATTTATTATTATTAACATAAATTAATATGTTAATTGCTAAACTCCATTGTTTATTTAGTATATTACCGAGAGTACAATTATTTTAGGACAATTATATAAAAAAGGTAAATTTATTATTTTCATAAATGTATTTGTATAAATCTTAAACTAAACAAGTTTAGAAAGAAATTAGAAAAAATAAATTTATCAATCATATCAATGTTTCGAATTATCCACACATCACGAATATTCTTCCCAATCACATTTTTATCCATCAAACTTGAATTTGAAACATTATTTAAGATGACCAATTTCATTACCTGTTTTATAAAAAAAGTAGTATCTCATCATATACGTAATAATTAGGTACTTCCATTTTTATGAGCCAATTTATAAAATTTTAATTAAGAATTTGTTTTTGTTTGGATTGAAGTGAGCGTGAGAGGAAAAAAAATAAGAAAAAGTTAGAGTAAGAAAATTATACAGTCTAAACTAAAGAAAAATTAGTACATTTAAATAAAAATTTTGTTGTAAATGTGGTTAAGATGACTGAAAAAGAAGTTAATTTTTAATTTTTATTTTAATATAACAAATATGAATGCAAATATTAAAAAATTACAAGTAAATCAAGTTGAAGATATATAATCAATTATGTTTGGCAGCAATTTGAAGACATCTTCATTTTTAAATACATAATACTAGTTCGAATTTATTTGTTTAACAAAATAAAAAATATGTAACTTATATTCATGAGATTAGGTCTTAAATTAAGTTAAATTTAACTCAACTCGTTTCATTTACACAAAAATATATATACATATATTTAAAAATATTGTCTGCAGTAAATTATATATTATACCATAAAATATAAAATAATAAAAAATTAAGTTCTTAACATATTTAAATCTTTCGATACAGCCGTGCTCTACTTTTTTTTTACACCTTAGAAAGACGAGAAAAAACTGAGACAAGTCATTTCGATATTATGAGCTAATAATAAGAAAAGAGTTTGCAGCAAAACAGTAAAAATCATTGTGCCATTGTATATGAGGTTGTTCTTTCTTCGGTTAAATATTCTTTTATTAATCATAGCACTGTTATATCTTTTTTTTTTTTCAACAATATAATCTAAATTCACTTCTGCCTAACGAGTTGAAAATGAAGTTAAGAATTATATTACATAATAAATAAAAATATCAAATATTGAATTTGTTGAAATTTTTTTATTAGATATTTTTTTAATAATAATAACTTACACTAACTAATAATCCATCAACTTAGTTTTTTTTTAACTGCTAAATAAAGTAGTGGAAAAATTAAAAAGATGAAATTGAGAGATATTGCATTGCTTTTATATTGCATGTTTTTTACTGCAGACGTTAGTACTGTGTTTATATAAATATAATAAACTATAATCATAATCTTTATAATAAAATCATTATTAAATACAATCAATAAAATAATGGTATGTACATATGAAAAATAATGCATAAACTTAATGTCATAGATATTAGAACAAAATAATATCTCATATATTAATTCTAATAATTAAAACCATAGTTTATATATATATATATATATATATATATATATATATATATATATATTTTGTTAATACACTTTTTAATATTTTGGTTAAAATACTCTGTTAGTCATCGTTTTTGTCGCAAAATCTTATATTGGTCCTCATATTTTTATTAGTCTTAATTAGGTCCTCATTTTTTGTAAATTAGTATCAATTAGGTCTTTTCCGTTAGTAGAGAACTAACACCGTTAAGTAGGTGCCACGTGTTAGTTCCTCGTTTTTTTGAATTTTTTTTTTAAATTTTTTTTGTATTTTTTTAAAAAATTTTAATTTTTTTTAAAATTTTTAATTTTTTTAAAAATTTTTAATTTTTTTTTAAATATTTATGCCACGTGTCACTTCTGTAGTGTGCCACATGTCAATCAATATGGTGACACGTGTCAAATTAATGTATGAATCTCAATTTGGTCCTCATATTTGTTAAATTGATTTGATTTGAGTCTTAATTTTTTTTTAAAAATTTCAATTTCAGGCACTCCAAATTTAGACCAAATTTTACTTTTATATAATGTTATGATTATTTTTATTAAAATTGATATTTTTATTAAATATTTTAATAATATTAATTATATTTAATATTAA
>Ga0214542_1003633_pt1 | contig 31254 bp, 9 predicted proteins | sample CNSS1metaG_FD_160096 | JGI IMG/M metagenome (GOLD analysis project Ga0214542, IMG submission 160096) | Root nodule microbial communities from cowpea collected in UCLA plant growth center, Los Angeles, California, USA - CNSS1 | ecosystem: Host-associated > Plants > Roots > Nodule | place: USA...
TTTATATATAATAATGTAAAAAAAAAAATATATATATATATATATATATATATATATATATATATATATATATATATATATATATATATATATAACCAATAAAATTATAACACTTCAAAAATCCAGAATAACAATTTACCAAGATTTTCAAAACAACTAATTTAATAACTGTTTATGAAACTGGCAAAGGTCTAGAAGCAACAAAAACTGTTATGCCTGCGGTCAAAAGTAAACGAACAATCAACAACGGAAAATAAAAACATCTTTGTTCTAAAGATTCATTCAACGTGTGTCATCAAATATAAAGAATTTATTTTGAACTTTTATTTGAAATTGAATTACATATATTTAACACGCACTATTACTCAAAAACAAAACAGATTTATTGTTTATTGCTTGCGAGTTTTGATAGGCGAAAGTTCTTTGGACAAAACAATGACAACACACAACCCTCCACCAAATCAGATCACGCAGCTAGAATGATCCAGAATATAACCAAAGTTCATATTAAAAAAAAAAGGTTCGAAAATAAAAGAAAGCAAAATGTCAAATTATTCTAATTCTTTTTTAGTTTAAATTATTTTTCATTTTTGTTAAATATTGGATGATTTTCAAATGATTTTTTTAATTATCTTCTAGTTGGGTCCTTAAACTTTTATTTAATTTTGAATCAAGTCAATCTATTTAACTATTATTACATCAAACCTATTCTTTACATCCATTTTGTGTAGGTTTGGTGAAAGAAACTTGTAAAATACAGATTTTATAGAGTCAATAAAAGTGAAAAGTTTGACCAAAAGATATAATTGAATATTTATAGTGTAAAAAATATCATTTTATATTATTTTTTTTATCAATAAAGAATGAATTTTAATTAAAAAGAGAACTTAAGGGTGCTCTAACCCTTATACAAAATATCTTATATAATTTAATTATAAAAAAATATACAATGATATTTATGTGAATAAAATAAGTGTATTATTGTTGGATCTTTGGAGAGAGGATCACCAGGAAGATTTAAAACTAATGAGCATGAGTCCAACAAACATAAGGAATTTATAGACCTTCATCCTTATATGATGCTCAACTTTCTCATTTTTACTCGATGTGAGACTTAGACTTACACTTAGATCCCAACAATTATATTAATTACTAGTTTAACTAATGTAATATTAACATACATTGAAAGATTTGATGTAATGTATGAATATTATTTTGGTTAGATTAGAAACCGATGTCTTATTAGGAATAACATATTATGTAGTATTTATATAATATTTTAGTTCTTGATTCTTTTTTATCTTTCAAGTTTTAGTTAGATATCTATCATTTAGGACTCGTTTCGATTTTCTTATAATTTATGGATGAACATGAAAATATCTACAGAAATATTTAAGAAAATAAATTATAAGCAGTAAGTTACGAAATTGTTGCAATTTTTAACAAAATTTACAATAGACAAAGTTTTAAAAAATTACAAAAGTAATAAATCGTGTTTAATAAACATGACTGTAAAATAAAGAAGTCTTATTTTTTTCATTCATAACTTCAGAAATCATGTTTTAGATATGCGACTATTACTAACAACTTCATGAGTTTACACAGGTATGTCCATTCTATTCTATTTTGTTTCACGTTTTCACGTTTTCACGTTTTTCTATTTTTTTTTTCTTTTTATTTTATTTTATAGAAGTTATATATGAAGTTATTACATTACACAACTTCATTTCTTTTTAAATCTGGCTTCTTCTTTTTTAAATCTTTTATGTTATTTTTAAATTTTTATATTAATATGATCAATAATTTGTTTATTTTCAATACTTTTTCAATTTTTATATATTCATGTATTTCCAACTTTGAGATATTTATTTATAATTCATTTTTTTTAATTTTTTTAGTTTAAATTATTATATTTTGAATAATTTGATTAATAAATTATTTAAATCTCTTAAACTTGTGTAATTTTTTTATATTAATATATTTTTTAATAAATTGAAATTAAAAATTTATAACTATTTTTTTCTTTTAATTTTTCCTTTTAATTTTTATTTTTTTAACTCTTTTTTACAAATATTTTTGTTTTTATTTTGTTAAGTAATATAATTATTAAATTTTATGTAATTCTTATTTAAAAACTTTGTTAATCAAATTATTCAAAGAATGTATTTAAAATAAACAAAAATAAATAAATTAAGTTATTTAAATAAATATCTCAAAATTAAAAAAGTCATTATGTATAAATTGTAAAAACATTGAAAAAATAAAAGTCCTATGAATCAAATTGATGTAAATATTTAAAAGATAATAACGAAATTACAAAATAAAAAGGTAAAATCAATATTTGAAAAAAAAAACAGAAGTCGTGTAGTTACTTCAAGACTTCTAAAAAATAAAATAAAAATAAAAATATGAAAATATAAAACGAAAGAGAACAGTATTGTTTACAAAAATTAATGAAAAATAGTGGTGTATTAGTAGTAAGAACTTTTGAGAAATAAAATTAAACAAAACAGAAAGATATGAAATCTTTATTAATAAGTATGAGTTTAATAATAATAATAATAATAATAATAATAATAAATTAAAAACAAATTTATTTTTAAAAATGAAGTCGTGTTAAGTAATTACAATGTTTTTGTTTTAAAGTCGTATTTTTAAATACAACTTAACTATTTTGTAATTTTTTAAAAATTTACAAAAATCGGAAAATTTAAAAAAGAAATCCTACACGTATCTTTTCCATAAAATCCCCCACCACTCTCTCTAAAGTGTTTCTGGCCAAAAAGTGTTTTGGTTGTTTACTAAAAAACAAAGCAAAGTTTGCAAACAAAAAGTGGGTGGTTGCTCTCAAACACTCAATAATCTAAAAAATATGACAATTTTTTTTTGATTTTTTTTTTGCCATATATAGAAATGATATCTCTCAGAGTACACAATATGGAGTATAGAATCTAGGACGGGTGAGATTACACTATTAGAATACTTTTTAATGATGTCGACCCAACTAAGTATGACATGTGCTCAAATCATACTCACATACCAAGTCAGATTAATCACTGTCCAAACAATATAAATCTTAAGTTAATTAATTAATTCTAATTAACAGGTAATTAGATCGGTTAAATTAAAATTCAATCAAGTAATCTAAGAATTTTAGTATAAAAGATACATTTTACAAAATTGATGATTACATTATTATTTTTTTTACAATAATTCTCTAAAATTCGATACTTCGAATTGACTTTGATATCAGAGTGTTTTTTTTCAGACATCTCTTCCTCCTTTATTCAAGAGTAGAAGACAAAACTTTTTTAAGATTGTGAACCTTTAAAACTATTTAAGAGATTTTGCAGAATATAATTCGATTTTGTAAGAATATTTTTCAACAATATAAAATCTTGATATTCTTCAAATGGAATAGAAATAAGCCTTTATTTAAATATTTAAATAAAAGATTTTATCAAAACTTCTAGTAGAAACAAAAGTCAACAAATATTAAAAGAAAAGCTGAAAAAGATAAAAAGCAAAAAGTTAACAAATATTACCTTAGCTGAAATATAAAATTTAAATAAATAAAATAGCCTACTCTATTTAATAAAGGAATTATCATTAAATTTGATTAGAATAAAATTTAAAATAAGAGAGTGACAAAATAAATAATAAACTTGATTAAAATAAAATTTAAAATAAAAGACTTGCAAATTAAATACTATAAATATAAGTATGTAAAGTATTTATGAACTTAACAAGTGGAACCATCTCAAATTATTATTTATTAAAATATATAATAATTTAGATTTATATTAAGATTTGTAGAGTGGTTTATTCACATTATTGGAAAGTGCTTACAGTATAAACTGACATATTACCTCACTGAAACAATGTAAACGAAATGAAATAGTTAGAGTCACATTGTGAACACTATGCATGGTGAAATTATGTGTGAACAATGCTAACTAATAACGTTTTCCACGTGCATATATTACTTTCCACTTGAATGAATCTTTTCATATTTTACATGATTACAAAACATGTTTAAGTATATATGTTTCTTAATAAATATAAGGCTTGATAATAATTTTTGTTAGTTATATTTTATAAAATTAATAATTTTCATTTTTTTCATTTTAATAATTTTAAGTTTTTTCATTTATTTTAATTTTAAACTATATGAATTTCTTTTAAGTACATGAAATTTATTTTAATTTGTTTACTCAATTTTTAAGAAAAATTAAATTATTAGATCGATTAATTGTTCTTGATTCGCTAATACACTATATTGAAGTATAAGTTTTTACATATTCTTTAACATTGGAGTCATTTTTTTTCTTCTTTCCTTAAATTTTTAAATTTTATAAGACAGGATATTATTAATTTTAAAATTTGAAAATAAAAAATATATTTTTTCACTAAAAGGATAGTAGATCTTCCCAAGTAAAAAGGGGGAGACTTAACTGAAAAGTTCCATATGTGAGGATTGATCAATGAGTTGTTGATGAACATTGAGAAGAGATTTATTTGCAGAACATTATTTTGGGTAAATATGAGTATGCATATTGAGTGAATGTAAGAGTAAATATGAGTATTGAGTGAGTATTTTGTGTACAACTGTTTTGTATTTATAGGTTGTTTTGGACCTGGCCTGAAGTATATAGGAGATATCCAAAATAAATAAGAGATATGATTATTTACTTAATAATTGTCACTTAATCAATTATTACCGTATGTGTATGTGAATATCCTAATTATACAGTTGCACCTTATTTGATTAGACTCCATATGATTTTATTATATTTACATTATTATGTTATAAACATCTATTTTTTGTATAATTCATATACGAATAGGTACATAAGTTCCTTATACTCGAAATTCATAAACAAGGGGTAGGTGAACCAATTAGTGAATTAACGAACTTAAATAAATACTAATTTTTGAGGTTGTATTACAATGTTGAATGACTCAATATGATTTTTAGACGACTTGAGTAATTATTATCTAATGTGTTGGTCGCTTATTTTTAAATAATTTTGAATTGCGATGGTCACTTTGTTTTTCAAACAAGTATACATTACTTTGATTCTATGTGATGACTATTCATTTCCAAATGATCTCATATTATCATAATTGTTTTTTTTTTAATGATTTCATATATTGTTTTAATCTTATGTGATGATCGTTCATTTTCAAATGATCTTAGATTATAAGTCATTTTGTTTTGAAAATGACTTCACATTTCTTTTATTTGATGTGATGACTATTCATTTTTAAATTATCTCGGATTGTAATAATCATTTTATTTTATAAATGACTTCATATATTGCTTTAATTAGATGTGATGACCGTTGAATTTCATATTGTAATAATCATTTTATTTTTCAAACAACTTATTTTTCTATGATTTGATATGATGACCATTCATTTTCAAACTATCTTGCTTTTTAATAGTTGCTTGGTTTTTCAAATGACTTGTTTTCCTCTAGGAACTTTAATACCTCATCATTCAGGGTCGTGGTTTTGGCATGAACTCTTACTAGATAAGTACTAACTTTAAGGCTTTGTGCATAATGTTCTCTTGTAACTTTGGATCAACATTCACTCTTATGATTGTATGTTCCATTCTCAACGAGAAATTCCATCGCCATGTGGGATGTAGAAACAATGGCTCCAAGCTAATTAAGGGTTCTTCAACCAATCAAACCATTGTATGAAGTGCCAGCCTCCACCATAATGTACGTAAGTTTTTGATGATTTTCACTCATATCAAACGTCATAAGCAAATACATATATCCATTGGTATGTACTCATTCCCTTCCATATCGTAGTGTTAGGACTAAGTACAATTCGATAAGAGTTGAAGGGATGTCAAACTTTTGAAATGTTGACCAATAAAGAACATCCACTGAGCTTCCGTAGTCAATAAGGATCTTTCTAACTCGCCAATTGGTAGTGGTAGTAGTGACAACAGCCAAATCATATTGCATAGGATCGTTAATGCAGAAATCTTCATTTATGAAGGTACGTAATAGGAGGGAGAAAATAAAGTGACAATAAGTTTACTAATATATTATTTTGCTTAGTTACCGAGTTCGTCCATGTTAGTAGGAGGGTTGGTGTACAGCATATCTAGGACTTGCTTGGTTCAGACCCATTAAGAGTGAGTGCATGACCACTGTTGATGGAGATTGGAGATCTTAAGAGACACTTTAGTGAATCAAACCATGTATTGTCTAATGACTAATTATCCTCTTGCACGACATTATGTAGGACGTTGAGGTGGCAACCATAGGTTTGCAATTGAAAAAATGGGCCAAGAAGCTTACATAAAAGGTGACAAATGAATCTATTGGGTTTCTAGCAAAGAACAATATCATTCTAAGGTTGTTCTTGCAAAAGTGGTTGGAAAAAGGCTACTATGCACCCTATGATCTTCGGAAAAAGTTGGCTTGGGTAAGATATTCCTTAACGTGTGCTTCTAGGTTGGTTGATCCAATATACTTTTCATCACTTGACCACTTTCGTTTTTCAGGAAGTTAGGTCCTTGTGACATCGAGGTGTGAAATAGTGAAAACCCGTAATATTTTTTTCCATTGCCTCATTTAATCGAGGAGTTGGGACCACTTTAAAGGTGTGGTATTGATTATATGTATGCAACTCTCTTTGTAATGAAGGACCTTAAACATGAGTCAAAGGTCGTGTTATGTGGTTGGTCATAATTGATTATCATATTGTAATTGTGGTGTTCATGCTTCCATTGCTACCTTTTGGAAGCGAGTATCACAAAATGGACGTCTTCCATTATCAACAAGTTTTTCCATTAGCATTGGCTGAGACTTAGTGACTTGCTCAATGTGGTAAGCTTAGCCTTGCAAGTCTTGCTTAGATCGAAGGCTAGTGCGATCATGGTTAAGTGTGGTGAGTTGCTTATAGAGGACTTGCAACTCATTCTACCTGATGTTGATGCAACAATTTTTGTTTTTGAAGGAATGTCTCAATATGAACTTTAAGGGCTCCAATGGTGGATGGATCCATCTCAGGAAATATCAACAATGATGCAACAATTTTATCTTTAGTCAATATCATAACAAAATGTGGTCTCAGAATAGTTTCATAGGAGTAGAAGGTGGGTGCCAAACAAGTAAACAATACATTGAATGCAATAATGACCTTAACAATGTTATCTTTAAGGACTTAAGGTTAGAATATTGATGTCATTTGTAGAAGACATTCCAAATACAAATCTTCGTTCTCTAGGAAAATTGAAACCCTCATTCCTTTAAACCTCGACTGAGAGGCTTATTCTACTACACCTAATAGTCTCACATCATTTAGGAGTGAAAAACAATGACAATTTAAATGCACTTTTTTTTCTTGATCCTTTGAAACACATTTTAAAGACAAAAGCATGAATTTATTTAAATTGTCATTGATCTCAACTCTTAAATAATGTGCAACTATTAAATACACTAGAATAAAGATGTTAATAACTCAAATAATGTGAGTGAATATAAATAATAGGTGACACCATTTTTCACTGAAGTTTAAAATTTAAATATGTTCCATATCTATTCATTACAAGAATTTTGTTAATTAGTGACGAAATATTATTAGCATTAAACAAATCCTTCAACAAACTTAAATTTACCAACTGATCTTTTTGAAGGAAATATTGTCAGTATGAAATTCCTTTTTAAAATATTTCGGAAAGATCCATCAATATATTACAATTAGTATTACCGACAAATATTTTCATTTGTAACTTATTATACAATTACTAATGACAAAAGCTTTTAGTAATGTCATTCGATAAATTGCAATTCTTATTACTGACAAATATATCTATCAATACTTATTCATCACAATTATTAATGGGTAATTACCAACAAAATAATACATCTGTCGGTAAAGTTTACCAATGACCACTTTACCAATACATTTGTGTTTGTCAATAGTTCATTGATAAATACCATTTACTAATAAAATTTTGTTGTTACTAACAGATTATGTATGTCAGTAATATGTAATTTTCTTGTAGTTATATAATTTAAATTGGGTTAAATTATTAGATTATTGTTATATAAAATACTAAATAAATATAAGATATTCTATAAATGATAAAATTAATTAAAATTTTACATATTTCATTCATAAGTATTATATAACTAATGATGATAATATTTAGTATTAAATTTAAAAAATTTTGGAAATAATTACTACAAAATTATCATTTATTAAGTATACATAAAAAAACATAAACTATGTGATAATTTTAAAATATAATAAAAGCAACTGGTAAATTCCTGAAAGCTTCCTGCCAGTTATTCGAAATTTAAACACGAGTTGGAAATTTCCCATTCTTAATAAAATAAGTAATATATTAAAAAAGATACAACATCTATTATGTTAAAATAGTCGCAAATCAACTTTTTTAATGTTTTGAAATGTAATGTAAATAGTGTTGGTGCGTCATTCTCACACACATATATATATATATATATATATATATATATATATATATATATATATATAATCTAGACATGGAACAACATGTGTTTGACAAAACCTTTCTAAGCAGTTTCGTGTAACCCAATAATGGACAAATGGACGACTTTAAATGATTTAATATTGTCGTAAATCAAATGGGATCTCATGGCCTTGGAATTTTGGGTTAAAGGCAAAATTGAGGATAACGTCTATGTTCATTTTGCTTTATCCAAAGGATGTACCATACACATTCACCTACACTTTTCTTCTACGCTCCCTTTTTTATTACTTCACATAAACAAGGATACATCATGTTTAGTATATGAATTTTTATGTGAAACTAAAAATTTTGTCTAAAATTTTAAAATTTTAATATATTTTAATCTCTAAAATTTAATTTTATATTAGTATTTGAGTTTTTCGTATCAATTGACATGTTTTCACTTTAATATTAATTGAAAAACATATTTTACACGTTAACAAATTTTAACATAATTAAATTAAAAAAACACTATTTTAATTTTCTTTTTAGAATCAAAATATTTTAAAATTTCAAATATTCACAAATTCTAATTTTATATTAAAATTTAAAAGCAAAAAACATATTTAATCTATAAAATAAAATGAGATATCAGTGGCTGATGTTGTTCCTCGTGTAAGAGGAAACTTACTCTCCATAGCACTAGTGTTACAGAAGTGATAGGTGGTTTGTTAGGGTTAGAGAAATTATTAAAACCTGTGACTCATTCTTTGTCATGTAGTATTAAAGTTTGTCAAATTTTGAAGCAGAAAATGATGAGACGCGCCATTTGTGTGCAGTTGGAGAATGCGCTCTGTTACGATGATGGTTAGAGTGATGGGTGGGTGGAGTTATCATAGCCGGAAAGCTTTATTTTTATTTCTCAATGAATTTCAAAGTTGCTTCAAAAATTGGGTGGTTCATGCTATTTTAGGTAAGAATTTTGGCATGGTTGTTTAACAGTGTCACTCTCACAACAAAAATTATTACAACTTTAACGACGGCGGGGCGTTGAACAGAAATTATTTTATAGAAATGTTACATTTTTGTTCAAAATTGTTTTATTTTAAATATTTTTTAATTTTTTATTATTCTTCCATTGATGTTTGACATATCTTTTTATCATCAATTCATTTGTCTTTTTAAAATCTTTTTAATTTGACGGTCAACTCATAAAAGAAAGATCCAAGAAGGAATGAACAAGTTCATCAAAGAACCAAAGATGAAAAAACATAACTAACGATTTTATTATTTAGGTGATGGTAAAAATTAAAGGTATGATACTTAGAGAAAAAAAAAATATAGGGTAAATAATATTATTGACATATTTTAAGATATTTTGAGTACACTAAAAATTTAAGATCTTTTTCCAACCATCTTACATTTGTTTAAACTTTATAAATGATTGAAATAATTATACATGCAAATTTAACATTAATATACAATTAATTTTGAGAATCTTTTACTATAAAAAATTATTAATAAAACAAATAAGATTGTTTTCATGAAGTATGTATGAGCACGGACCCTTAAACATTCATCTGCAATGTATCACGCAAGCCTCCATAAAAACTATTTGAGTGGTAATGAACAGTACGTAACTAAATTTAAAAAATTTAGGGTTAGATTTTCTTTTTTAGTAAAAATTGAAATTAATTTTTTTTTTTTGAAATTTTGACCTAATTTAATCTTCCAACTTTAAAAATACATATTTTAACACATTTACATTTCAATATTAACTAATAATTTAGTCAAATGAATTTAGAAAAACTAAATTTATATATTTCTAAAATTAAATAACTAAATTAGATAAAAAAAGCTAATTTTAATTTTTACTAAAAATAAAATATATTTAATCTTAAAATTTATAATAACAAAAAAAAATGGAAATAAATAAAATAAACCGAGTTGTAAAAGAACATAAACCTCCGTACATATCACATGTGCACGATGAATTAACAAGATTTGGACTAAACCGTGTACAAAAAGTTGAAATAAAGCCCACAACTTCATGCATAGGAAAATTACCTCATTTGTCATCCACAAATAATTTGTAATTTTTTTTTATCGTTCTAAAAATAAATAAAATATGTAAGTACTTGTTTTTTTTATAATTATCTTTCTAAACTTTTATATATATATATATAGAGACCCAGTTGAAAATATTTTCAACTTTATGAATCACTTAAAAGTTAATGAAGCCCCGAAAAAATAAATTAGATTAACTTAAATTTTTATATATTTCTTGTTAATTTATTTTACTTCAATAATTCATATTGGATTAATTGAGTTACAATTTTATTTTTATTTTTAAATTTAAAATATTTTTTCTAAACTTTTTTAAAACATGTTTTTTTAAAAATAACTATATTATTTATGTTTAAAACTTAAATAATTCAATGCTTCAAACTATATATTTAATTACTATAATAATGAAATAAATATAATAATTATTATATTATTATTATTATTTAATGGTTTTCGTCGATTTAAATTAGATTCTAAATTTAATACGTACACAATTCATGAAAGATGTGATAAGATTAAATTGGATCCAGTTTAACTCAAGTTGAAAATCATAACTTTATTTTTATATGTCTATGTAGTTCAATAACTTCAATATTATAGTTTAGAAATCGCTCATTTAAAAATAAATTTTGTAACAATTAAAAATATAAAATAAATAATTAAATTGTTTTCTTTAAAGCATAACTTCCAGATATGTTAAGATGAAAAGACTACACTCAAATTGGTCTATAGACCGGTTGGTTTGTCACTCTCCATTTACATTTATTTCAATATTAAGTAGAAATTATAATTCATGTGTTATTTTATATCAATCTATAAATGCTTAGACATATTTTAATATTGTATACTAATGTTAGGAACATAAAAAGAATACAAAACAGTAAACTATTGAAGGCTAAAGTATATTAAGTTTATTTTCATCATAATTTATATGAATTAGATAAAGAAAGCCATATAACTATAAATAAATGAAAATTAAGTATTTGGTAGCACTAGGTTAATATGAATACTTTATTTATTTATTTATGATATTATAAAATTAAAATATTAAAAATAATATTTTATTATTAAAAAATTAATATGTCTATTTTTATTTATTTTATATTTTTATATTGCATAAAACATGTATTTTGTGTAAAATAGTAAACTTAACACACTTTAAAAAAATAGAACAAAATTAGAATAATATGGAAGATAAATTAAAATAAATATAAATTAAAAATAAAAACAAAATGATAGTGGTTTGTTTTTGTAAAACTTAAATAGTTTCAAGTACTCCAAAATTTAAAGTCAGGCCAGTAAAGAGTATAAAAGATGGTGGCGAAAAGAAAAATGACTATTTAAAGAAAATTGGGCAGAGGCCTAATTTTGATTTTGGGCTTTTGGCATGTAATAATGGACCCATGAAGATATAATAAATTTTTATTTTAAAGTTTTGGAGCATAAATTGCTAGCTTTGATTTCCAAATGTCTTCCCCAAATAAAATTGATTTTTAACAAATACTAAATTATTTTTAGGGATTGAATCAATCTGAAATCTGTATTATTTTATTTTTAAACTGTGATGTAAAATTGAAATTTAATAAAAAATAACAACTTACATGCTTCAAAACCAGATTAAATCAATCAATTAATATAAAATTGATGAAGTAGTCATGTATTCAATCATGACACATGATAATATCTTTAACATCGTTTATCGGTATTAATATAAAAGATATATTTGCATTAATTTACACAAATTAAAATTAAAATTAAACTTGAAGACCAAATTATTAATGTTACATCAAAATGGTTATCAAATAACTAATTAAACTAATCATTATAACCATGAACATATGATATAAATCCTAAGCTTTTAGATATAACAATTGCAAAAAGCATATTTATTAAGTAATTAACAACTATAACAGTGATCAAACTCTTGTTCATATTCTTGTTCATATTATCTAATATCATCATAATTAATCTTAATTACTTCATCTTAAAGATTATTTTTCAAGAATAAATATTGAGCATGTCAACCAGATACTATTGTCTAATTTAACATCGATCTATACCCACTCACAAAGTTGCTCATAAGTTGTTGCATAGTTTCCCTTATTATATTTTATAAAGAACGCACATTTTTAAAATTAGTAAAATTTTAATTAATTTCCCCTCATAAATATATTTTACTGAAAAGTCTATTTTTTTAAACAGAATTATCATTTAAACTTTAAACCGTTTGAAAATTCATTGAATAAAGGAATCTTAATCTTTGAAAGAGATAAGAACACTTCAAATGATCTTCTAGATATTTTTCTTTTTTGTTTTCATCCATTTGACAATATTATTTATTTTTCTCTTACCATTAAGTTTTACAATAAATTTTTATCAGTGGTTATTATTAACTCTGTGTATCACGTGGTAATGCAGTAAGAAATGGTCCTAATGAATTGTGTTTGGTGATGTGATTAACTTGTCTTTTTTCCTTTAAAGTTTCAAGATCCGTCCAAATTCATGTTTCGATTCTTTGGAAATGGCGAACCTAGGTTTCTGAGAGAAAGTAAACCTCGGTCGGGTGCTTGAATTAAAGTCAACGCCAATATTAATTTCTTTTATTTTATCTCAACCAAGAATACATTTTACTAATATACAATACTTCTATAATAAATTGTAAAATTATAATCCACCTTCATTTTTCGGTTTGCTCTTGGTTTGTAATTTTCCAACTAATTTATTTGTGAGTAAGTAGATACAAAACATTATGAAAATTTGCTAGAAAATATTTTACGTTTTTTCAGAAAAATATTTAAAATGTAAAACTTTTATTGGAAAAGTATTGTATTTAAATAAAATAAAACCTTCATTATATAATTTTAGGTAATTAAAAGTTAGCATTTCACGCTTTTTTGTATTGTTTAGACATCAAATACACATGATATAAAAGAATGTTTGGAGAAGTATAATTAATTATGAGCATAAGATCACTTCTTCATGAATTCAAAAGCCGTATAAGGATAAACTTTAAAAGCACAAGTGTTAAGTCTATTGAAAAAAATACAGTATATATTATTTTTTTAAAATAATAAAATAGATTAACTTTCTGTGACAGTAAAAATAAGTTAAAAGTGTTCATGAACCATGTTTGATAGAGTTGAATTTGACTAAATTTAATACAAAAGAAACACTAATGAGATCTTAAAGAAGAGTCACAAGTCAATACATAAGAGAATAAGATACAAATGAGTTTTTTCTACTTATATATTATTCCACTTGTTTAGTTTACCATCTTGAGTTACATTTGAACTCCAACATGTCTCACATGCTTAAAGTTTGTTATTTCAAGAAACCAGACACTTTTGCTATTTAGGCTTCTAAATTTGCTAACTGCACCCCTCCTCTCTTCTTCCTAAGTTACATACCATATACATACATATAAAATCCTTCCTTATACTATGTCACAAACAAAACGATAAACATTTGCTTAGGAATTTGAAACCTTATCTATATTTCATTTGTTATGTTAAACATCATGTAGCAGTAAATTATTGTTAATTGTTCAGTTTAGAGAACAGAGAAACAGGGTGCGGAGATTCCTAGTTTTTAACGGAAAAAAATTGAATTGAATTTTAGGGCAGAATGCCTGAGGAACAGAAACAGCACGCATTTAGACAACGTACGAAGTGCGCAGCTGCGATGCAACTGCAATTCTGTGATGTTCTTGGATTTCGCTCTTACCAAACTCAACCACCAATGGCGATAAGAGTCACCGCCCTCTCGCATTTATGAAAATTTGGAGGCTTATCATTGTGACCACTTTCTTCTGCTATTATAATACTATACTAATATCGATGCCAATTTCCCCTTCGTATTTCTCTTCCTTCGTATTCATGTGACTTTAATAGCCTGCATCTGCATCTATCTGCATTCTGCATGTATTCAGAACACTCATCATCGTCAATTGTGCACAAATACATTGTCTACGCGCAATGTGTGATCAAATTCTTAACTAAGTAATTCAACAAACATCATAGTTTAATTCTAAATACTTGTATGAAGAGACTTTATTAAGACAAGTAATCTAAACACATTTGAAAGTGGATTTTCTCATCTATTCCAATGTTAGATTCTCTTAAGAATATAAATGTTAGTTTAAGTTACAATAAGAAATAGGATTAGTAAATTTATTGTACTAAGATTTTAGATTGAAAGTACTATTATTCATTTATGTGTGGGTTGAGTTCTTGTTTTATTGATGTTGTATTTTTCGAGTGATTTTTTTTCAAAATATTTATCAGTGGTATCAGACTAAAAATTTGTCTTAGTGATCAGATCAGATAAATATATTCTATTATGATGAAAGAATGTACAAGTAAAAATGTACTCATGGTTAACTTAAAATTTATTATTTTAAAATTTTGAATTGAAGGGCGATGTGGTTATATGTGAATTGGACCTTTGTCTTATTAGTTGTATCTTCTTGGTGATTCTTCCTCCAAAAATCCATCATATTACTCTCATCGTTTAGAGAGATGGTAAACTACATCAAACATTTGACTCAATTACTTTTTTTATAACTATGTTCAAAGGATGATGGTGGCCTCTCGTATTATGAGTTGCTATTCTCTTGCTTTTTCATCATAGTGAATAAGGTGGTTGATCAAGTGGTTTAGGATGGACATTTCAAATTTCGTATGTAACGATACATTCCTCATCTTGTAACCTCAATAGCACACTATTCACAACTTGTACAAAACAAAATATATTATACACTTCTGCATCCTGGAAATTGTTCCTGCAACTCTGCAAGGTTCTCCACACTGCTATTAATTAAGTATATATGGCTCTCTGCTTGCGATGAGATTGATTTCTACAAAAAAAAAAAAATCACAGCAATTCATTACCCCATATGGACCAAGATCTTCTATTTTGAAGAAGGTGGTGTTCTTCAATTGAGTCACTCACTGACCAAGCCTGCCACTGCAGCAGTGTTGGTTGGACTATGATACTAATTTATTTATCCAGGCTGTCCGTAAACTATAGTGTGAACTTGTAGCAAAAATGGCTGTACTTTAAAGTCAAATTCATCTATGTACTACATTTTTCTTCTTTAATAATGGATTTGTTACGATGTACCTCTGTGGCAGGAGCATCCACTCCATGCAGAAATAATTATGATCAAGGACTCCAAGTTGGTTTCTACTTTAATCACTTTCAACTGTTATATCTCTGAATCACCAAATTGGAGTAGTTTGAACAAAAACTGTCATTATCAGACGACAATTTTTTCTTCATCCTTTCACAAAATTAATGTACTTTTCTAAATCTTATCTAACGTTGCCTTAACTAATGAATCCGTTAGGTATGAATGGATATTGTTGTGGCTTCTTCAACTGTGTTCACGTTGGAATAGCTTCATGTTTTGAAACATGTTCGGAAGAATATTCCATGACTGTTCACAGTTGAAGTGCAAAATATAACATAATTCGTTAATCAAGCGAGAAAACTTTGTGCAACTTTCTATCACATGCTGTTGGTTGAAGTGGTAAATGAATCATGACATGACAAATGATTAGTGTTTGTTAGGACAGTCATAATAATAAGACCTTTGTCATGTCTTGTACAAATTCTCCAAACGACAGTATCATTTTAATTTTCATTGAATCTCTTAACCCCATTTCCAAATTCTCCTTCTGACTCTATTTATTTATGTACATAAAAAATTCAGAAGGTAGTTGAAAAGTGTCATATAAATCTTCTTGGTATTAAGTTACCAAGCTATAATATGAACAAGGTTTGAGATAGCCAAATTTGGAGGAAGTGGATGAAAAGTGTGGTGGGGCAAAAAAATGAAACCAATGATGTGCCAAACTCTTGACTATTATACTGTTGTAGTGATTGAGAAAGTGTGCGGCACTGTGATCCAAATCCCTTGGTTCAACTTTTTCTGGAGTGTGAAATTAAGATATTTCAACAAGAACAGGTTTCATATTAGGAATCTGATAACGTGTAGGAAGAAATTAGAAGGTAGCATGGACTTTTTGTTTAGGTGGTAAGTGGCACCTAATAAAGTTGACAGATAGGAAATTTTCACTTCTACCGTAAGACTTTGGCAGTAGATAAAGTGATCATTTGGACGTGACTTTGGCTCTCGTGCTGTGGTTTCTATGATTTCTAATTTCTAACATAAAATAAGTAGAACATCCACTCTCTCCAAGTCCAATAGAATAAAAAATGTAGAAATTTGACTAAATCATCAAACTACCCTTATATTAAAATATTATGAGTGTGTTGTTGACTATCCAATACGAATATAAGTTTTCCTGCAAGTGAATTAATTCGGTTGTAGCATAACAAGATCATATTTATATGAATTTGGTTTGAATAAAAGAATAACTTATGATCTAATTGAATTTGTAATGAAACTGTGACAAGAGTCGATAGATTTGAAAATAGATTTGCTTAATAATTAAGGTGATCGATGCTGATAAGAATGTTGAGATTGAACTAGACTAATTTTCTTTTACCGCACTATTTTTAACTCCATATAAATTATGTTCATAACTTTAGTGTTTCTGAAAGTGCTATTTATGGTAATTCTAAACTCATCCATGACATTTAGAATATAAGGTTATCAGACTTAGTGTGATTTTTCGCCTCTGATTGAAAGACTCATTGCATTAAGAACATTCTCTATATTCAACTAAAGCCTTAGATCTATTCCAACCATCTAACAAATATTAGGGGATTTGATTGAATCTAAACTTAAACCATTTTCCACTCAATTTAAGTTGAAGAAATAAGATGAATGATCAAGTTATCAAACAATGAATGTAAGTCAAATAACCAACACGTAAAGTAAGAACATAACACATATTGGATCATATAACAATACAGAGAATTAGAGAAGTTACATTCAATCACAACAAGGAATAGTTTAGTTGCTCATGATAATGGGTTCAAGTACAAGCTTGTGGAGTTGTTATCCTGCTCCCATGGTTCTCCTGAATTCTATTATAAATGGTGTCTAAAATATCGTAGAACTGAATTAGAGAATTGACATACAAATAACATAGCAAGGCTATGTTTTCAAAGAAATGAAATTAAAGTGCAGCTGCAACTCCAAAAAGTGTTGGTTAGCTGTTGATGTTTCCTCCCTAAGTAGGTTTTCTCCTAGCTTGAGCATCTGGCTGATAATCAATAGTGGAATTTTCCTTCCTTTAAAACTTAGCTGTCAATTCTAGTAATTGAGATTTCTTTACGATAGAAGTTTCTTCTTTGAAGCTTAGCATCAATATCGTTGCTCAGTCGGAGGACTTATCTCTACTTAACTGTCTTTCTATGCTTAGCGTCAACTTTGTCGCTCAGTGCCATATGCCCTAATTCATTGAAAATACTAGCAAAAACATCACAAACACATCAATTTATATTTCTCTATTTCTCTTTATGCAATCTAAAGTTAAAAGGACATGTTTCATAATATATATATATATATATATATATATATATATATATATATATATATATATATATATATATATTGTATATAGGAGAAAAAGAAAATCTTCCAATATCAACTGACTTTGTTCTCTTATCACCACATTTCTACTTTCTACTCATGCTTATGATGTGTCCAAGGAACAATAAAAAATAAAAGAAATAAAGTGAAGAATTAGATTGTTTAGTTAAATGAATAATAAAACATAAAGAGAAATAAGTGAAAATTTTGAGAGTGAGATCATAATAAAATAAAATAAAAAGATATAAAATAAAAAGATACGGGTAAAAAGTAATAAAATTATTCTTGTGTTAAAAATGAAATAAATTAAACATAGAAAAAAAATATTTAAATACTTGTTTATGTTAAACTAAACCGTTTGTCTTGTTACAATTAGGTGTTTGTTATTTATAAATAATTTTTTAAAATTATTTGATATAAAAAATAACTTTTAAAATATAACTTAAAATTTTAAAAAATCATTATAAAAGCTAACTAAGTTGAAGAAAAAAGTATAATGCACAAACAATCATTACACATTTTTCACTTTAGACTATATTATACTAGCTCACACATATAAAATTGTTGTCTAAGCATAAAAAAGGCCATAATATAAGTGTGACTTAAAATTATTAAAGGTCATGTTTTATAAACTGTTGATTATTTAGGTAAATGTTGCCCATAGAAAATGTGGGAAAAACAATAAAATTGTGTTGTTTCCTTCTTAGTAACGTTGACATGACAATAATTGAAAAATCATTGTGTAAAATAGAAATAAGTCACAATTTTATATTATTGGTTATATAACGAGTTTTATTTGTCTTAAACCTATAGAGCATAAAAAAATGTTGCCTATTTATTTTAAGTAATACAATAAAGAATGTTGATAGTTATAGCTAAGATTTGTTAAAATTTGGATAGTTTAGACCACATTTTTAAAATTGTTGTAATTTAATTTTAAATATTTTTAAATTACCATTATTATGTGACTCAATAATAATTAAATTGTTGTAAATCTTAAGTAGGTTGGTCAAGTCATAATCAAATCATGACACCTTAAGTAGAAAGAATTGCACTCTAACTATTAACTGTAACTTTTGGCTTTGTGGTAAAACTATTGAACAACATGTTGGCTAAAATGTATATGGTCTATTATTTTCTTCTAAGACAAGAACTTTCAAAACTTTTGTGGCCTTAAGGAAAAAAATCATTGTCTTTGAGCAATGACCACAGTTGAAAAACCATGGTAAAACCCTTGTCTAAACTTAAGGCCATCGTTTTTTTTTTGTTTTTTTTTTAACTTTAGACATCATTTTAAAGTTGTTGTGTAAATTAAAAAAATGGTGTAGTGTATTGTGTGCAAATAAGTTGTTCTTTAAATTAACAAAATTTACTTTAATTTATTTTATTGTGAATAAAAGATATGAGTCAAATCCATATAAGAAATTAACAATATTAATAAGTCTTTCAAAAGAGATTCACATGAAACTAATAAAGCATGAGTCCAATCTAGATAAGAAATAAATACTACCTTCAACCAAATATTTTAAAACAATGGGTTTATGAGTCTTTTTCTTTATATAGTACTCAACTTTCTTATTTTTACGCAATGTGAGATTTATTTTTACTCAATGTGAGATTTATACTCATGTTTAAATTCTCATAAAAAAATAAGTCATATTTATTCAAAGGACTCTTGTAATTCATCAAATGTTAGTTCAATCCCATTAATTCTTTTGTGAACCCTTACAAGATGTCCAGGAACATTTAGATTTAGAGTTTTTAAGTTTTCTTGTATTAAATGAATATTACTCCAAACTTGAATAAACATATCAATATAATGATAAAGTTAGACTTATGATCTCATAATCCAATATTCGGTCATCACTTAGAGGGTTTTTATTGTGAGATGTTATCGATGATCCTAATTGATCCTATAACTTGCCTTGTCAATCAAGTTCAAGCAATGATATATATGAGGGTAAGTATATACATATATATATATATATATACATATATATACATATATATATACATATATATATATATATATGAACATAGACATATTATAGAAGTCCATAATAAATAGTTAAACCACCTAAATTTTTTAAATTTCAACAGTGCAAATCTAGTTTAATCTGTTGTAGGTGGTATCAATTGTCCTGTAGCAGAGGTAATCGAATCTTGGTGCTTGGACTGTTACGCTCTTAAGTAAAAAGAGTTGTGCCCTAACTAATGGTTATAGCTTTTGGCCTAGTGAAGCGTTCAACCCAACAAATGGTATTAGAGACAAGGTTGTGAGTTCAACTCCCAATGAGAGTTCAATTAGGTCCCAATTTAGATCAATGCTGAGGTGACACGTGAAAAAAAAATTAAAAAATAAATTGAAAATAAAGACAAAAATACCACATTGGTCAATTCACACCTATTTTTTTCCTACCATCAATTCACACAAAAAATGACACTCAAATGCATATTACTCACACCGTTCATATGTCAACCTCCAATCTTAGTCTTCTTAACACCTACTATATTCCAAACTTAACACTTAATCTTATCTATGTTGTCCAGTTGTGTGAAAAAGGACTAAATGTTATTTTCTCTTCGTTTAGTGTTTAGGTACAAGATCCACGAACAAGACAGATTCTTGGGACAAGTCGCAAGGTGGGACAGTTATTTGAGCTTCAATCTCTTTGTCTTCCTTCCAAATATGTGTTTGTGACTACCATTACCTCGTCCATTCACCAATGGCATCTTTGGCTTGATCATGCTCAGCTAGCAAAAAATTCAGCCTTTAATTTCTTGTGGATTGTTAGGATCTACAAAGTTTGAGTCATTTGTCCAAGAGTAGATAAGTCACAAAATTCTCTTGTGAGATCAAGACTAGATAAGATTGATATTCTCTTGTGGTTGATATCTTCTTGAAAAGTGTTCAAGAGTTCATTATTGTTGTTTTAAGTGTATAATTATAAAATATTTTGCACAAACTTATTCACAGTAAAATAATTATTATAAGGTCGAAAAAGTAAGACTCAATGTAAGATCATGATATTTAACTAATATAAATCGTTATGCGCTATATTTCTTTATCTTCTTATATTGTGTTGTTATCCAATCTTGTATCATTCTTAATTTATAAATTTAATTCCATTCATTTTTTCAAATTAAAATTGTTTTTAAAATATTAAAGAAAGAAAAATCTTTTTAAAAGTAATTCCATAACCAATTTACCCCTATAAAAAAAATGAAATACTTAGTAGGTTTCTTTCAATTCAATGTCCTTTTTCCTCACTAACTACTTACTGGCTTTCTTCTTTGCATCCATTTTTTCTCCAGATAAAAAAAAGAAAAGAAATATAAGGTGTGACTTTGCACCTGTAGACCTAATTCTTGGTATTCAAACTCTGGCAAACGTGCACCAAGCAGTGAATTAAAGGGCAAGAGCCAAAAGGAAAGAACACAAAAGAGGTAAAAGCGAAGCAGTAAGTAGTGAAGTAAAGAGGAAGAGCCAAAAAGAAAGAACACAAAAAGGAAGTAAAAAATGAAACAGTAAGTAGTGAATAAACAAAGAAGAAGAACTTAAACAAAGACAATACGTAAGAAGCAAAGATGAAAACAAAGAGGAAAGGACAAAGACCCCCACATAGAGACCGGAGAAAACAGCATTCTTAGCTGTCCATTTAATTAATGGTTAACCGTTTTTGCTCCAACATGTTCACAGCGAATCCCAGAGACAAAAGACGCATTTCCTTCTACAGTTATCAAAAGTACATCCATTGCTTTGCGCTGACCCTATCATCATCCCGTCGCAAACAACAAACTTAAACATATAAACAAAGAATAAATAATTTCTTACATCCAAAACTACTGCTACTAAATTTTATTTTCCAATAAAGCTGTTCCTTCACTGTTTAGAGTGTTACAATTATTAATTCCATGCCAGAAGCTAGGCGACACAACCCCACTTAAACCACAAAACATAACAGACACACAAAAATTCAACACTACAATTCAAAGCCATGTTTTGTCTTTTTGTTTCGTGTTTAAGAAAAACAAAAATTCTAGCCACTTATCTATCTTGGTGTGCTCTTTTTCCTTTTCTCACCCAAAGAGACTCCTATTGTACGTACCAAGATCGTGATCCAGATTTTATGTCCCTTCTCAATGTCGTCCCATCACTTTATGGCTTCAAAATTTTCAATTTTTTTTGGTTAACTACACCGAGATGATATGACATTATGACTAATGACATGGTCACTTTCGGATGGACCATTGGGGTAAATCAAAAACGTTTTTTTTTTTTTTTTTTTTTTTTTTCTTCTTCTTTACTTTACTCTCTCTTTGCTAGTTCTTGAGCACGGTTTAGTTAATTCAAGAGTTGTGGATCGTTGGATTGTTCCCGCATGGAGTGATTTTCCTTCTTTTGAGGTCCCTCTCTTGTCTCAGAGGAGAATCAGCAACGGTGATTCCGTTGGTTTTTTCACTTTCTGAACTCAGAAAATGATGGTCCAACACATTAATCGGTGTGTCTGACCTTGAAACCCCATTCAACGCAGACTCGTACTCCTCCTCTATGGCTATGTCTTGTATCACTTTGTAGCACTGCTCCACGCTTTCCTGCAGTAAATTTTTCGTACCCTCTATTAATTTCGTTCAACATTCAAAATATACCTTCCCACTTTCCCTCTCTTCCCCTCCAAAACAATTCATAATAATAATAATAAAGGAGGAATGTGTTATGTGTACTTTATTTACATATGTAGACTCGGTTATTGCTTTTAAGAAGGACGGATATTGAAAAGGAAACAACTCATGAGAAGCACACAAAAGAGCAGATGCAGCAATCATAGATGGCTTGAACTCCCAAAGCCTTATCTCTGCACAGAAACAAGATAACAATTATTAAATTAGAAGTGGGTATTAAGTATTATCAAGTATTAATCATACCACATATCATGCAAAATGACTTCTTCACCACTCAAAAGCTCATTGATATTATATATAGAATGTAGAAAGATGAAAGAAAAGAGAGTGTGAAAGTATGACAAATAACATTTACAACTGTTAATGCAGTGTTTTTGGAAAGTTCAAATGAACAAAATCATTAACTATATCATATTTTATGAATTTATGAGTACCTCTTTGTGACATGAATATGATTTCAGAAGCACGGTTTTTCAGAACCGTCCCCGTTGGTGAGCCTTTGATCCCCATCAAGGCAATGAAGAAAGGGATGAAAGAGAATGGAGTGATCGACCGCATTCTCCATTGTAATGCTCCCAAGATAAGTGCTTCCATTCTTCGCACTGTTTGTGTCTCAAAGATCATGCCCCCATCACTTTGATTCAAAAGATCCTAATAAATAAACCACGTTCAGTGAATACACGTACAAAATTACCAATCTTTTCTTATAGAACCCTCTTATGTTACCAGAACCAAACTAGTTAGAATGCATGATGGCGATTTTACCTGAACATCGAAGCATTCAGTTTTCATCATCTTGACAGCTAGAGAAATGCAAGAGACAGCAATGAGCCTGAGGACCCATGACTTAGGTTCCTGTTTCATAAAGTCACATCTTAGAAGAATCCAATAGATAGGTACTATCATATGTTCTATTAACTATAAATATTCACAGATAAGAATATGAATCAGTAGAATTGAAGAACAATGAAGAACATCTGGATTCTTTACCGAAATCCCTTGGCTGGCTAGGAACCGATCCAGATAGTTGGTAGCAAGATAAGACAAAGCCGGATCCAAAGTGCAGGACAACTGAACAAGACCAACCAATGCACATTATGTTCATAAAAAACCGTTCTTTTTTTTTTTCTTTCTCAGACAACTATCAAAGTTTAGGCACTCACCTTTGCGATTAAGGAAACAAGTTCTCTTCTGACAGAGATGTCAAGATCTCCAGGTTTGAGAGTGTGAGAATGATTCTGTGAAGGGGTGTGGTCAGATTCAACGAGGAAGAGAAAAGAGACAGCATCGGAGTGAAGATTTTCCAAAGGGTTTTCAAGGTCAAACTCCATGGTGGTGGAAGAAGGTAGTAGTGAGAGGGGGCTTAAAAGGCAAGGAAAAGCATGTTGAAGGAGGCAAAGTGATAAAGGTAAAGCTGCAGAGAAATGGGTCTGGGTTCTCTCAGCTTTCTTCAAATGAATACCATGGCATGGAGTTGCTTCAGTTCTACAACAGCTTTGCCACTTTTCTTTTTCTAGCTATGAGCTTTGCTAGTTGTTGCTCTCTCTTTATTGGTGTTGTTGCCTTCTGCGCCTCTCTCTTCACCCTATTGTCTCTCTTTTGGTATATATTAATTTTGGGAAAATGGGAGGTTTTTGGTCCACTGTGTTCAGGGTTGCATGAGATGATGGTGCTGTGGCAGAAGCAGATTGGTTGAAGCACAAGTCAATTTTAATGGGAAAGTTTGGTTTGACATACAAGGGTTGAATTGTGCATTCTTTTTCTGCTTTTAAATGTAGAGAAAGGTGTGAGAGTTAAGACGGTGGGTGATGAGGACGATGATTCAGTGAAACCACGATCAGTTTTTTTATTTTCTTGATCTTGACCTTAATGCTTAATGGCACACTCCTGAATAAGAAGGGAACAAATTGATATTAATATTAATATTTAATAGCAGTAAGTCCAAATTTCGAACGGAAAATGCAACCAGAATGCTACTACTAATAAATACGTTTCCCCATTCATGAGTGATTTTGAGTAAATTATGGTGCATTTTTTCGGTGGATCTGTGGGATTGAGCATCAAAAAGTAGCAGCTGACAATGAAATGCTTTAATGAATATTGATCCCAATCCTATGGTTCTTGGCTACGGCAATCCGCATGCCCGAATTCAATGTCCCTAATGAACCATTATTTCCTCTGATAAATTAAGGTACTAGATGCTGATCATCACTTTCTTCAAAATCTCTCTGATCCATGTCATGGTTCAACTTGATCAAATTAAGGGTAAATAAGAGAATTTGAATTTTCTACTGTGTTATTTTTTTTATGTGTTTTCAAAATACTGATTTTAAAGTTTTAAAATATATTAAAAAAATTAAAATATTAATATAATGTATTTTTAATGAAAAAGAAATTAATAAAAAATTAGACTCATAAATAGAGGTATTGTAAAAGTTTATGCATGACATTTGTGTTGTTTTTGAATTGGAAAAATGATTTGAAGGAGACAAATTGAATGGATTTGAAGGGATTGAGATATAATTGTAGTGTTATTTGTTTTAAGAGATATATTAAGGGATTTGAAGAAAAGATGTGTGAAAGTTTGTGAATGAAGTGATAAATAAAATAAAATGTTTAATATATAAATTGAAATAGAAAATTACACTTTTACCCTTATAATTAAAATGGCTAAAAAAATAAAATCTATTTAAATAAAATAAAATTTTAATAAATGTAACTAATTTAAAACAAAATGTGATTTATTGCAAATAAATTTAATTACATATTGAATTATAAAAAACGTACTAATAGTATTAATATATGCAGAGAATTTGAACGTTCAAGGTGTGCACTTGTAATTCTATCCCCAAATCATAACAAATCTGTTGATCCAAATGGAGGTAGCACTTGCTCTCTGATCGAAACACTTGTTTAGTGATTAAAAAATTGTGTTTTTATTTTTCACACATATAGAAGAATTGTGTTTGTTACATACACAATAAAGGTCCTACACAGTAATCATCCCTGACCCAATCCTAGATCATGATCAAATAATACTTTAGAACCAAATTAAAGTTACATCTAATTTAAATGGGACCATGTTAATCTGAATTAAACATGTATAATTAATTATTCACTTGAAGTTGAAATCTGAAGTGAACAACTAACTTAATTCAAATTGCTTTAAAAAAAAAAAAGACTAACTAATGGGAGAAAGAAAATAGTACAAAAGACTATTGAAATTAAAACATATATAATTGAAATTAAAAAAGACTATTGTTGTGTCTAGGTCCACGGTTGTTCTTCCGGATCCCTCATTGGTCTCTGTGTATTAAGTCCCACGTTGAATCCTGGAAAGGAAAACTATGATCTTGTCTCTAGCAATTGTTGAACCAAAAGAAAGGCACAAACTAAACACTGTTTTCAAATCAAGATTTTTTTTATCATATTGCACTACGACTTTGGTGGGACTGAATGTGGACAACCATATAAAATACAAAGAAAAAAACATGACAGACAAAGTTTTTTATTCGCAGATGTAAAACACTAGAACGACCGAACAAGAGGGACACATCGAAGAAACGTATCTGCCATCACAATAGAAAGTCTTCAACTTGTGATTGGGAAATGAGAAGTTGAGTTCTTGGTGTCTTTGGGGAAGAAAGAAAAAAGTGATTTCATTTCTGACCCTGTTTCCTCCGTTGGTTTGATGTGGAAAACACTAATTGGTTGAATTAGAAACTAATCTTCTTGACCAAATTATGATTCTCGTTAAACATGGGAGATACATAGAGAATTTCTTTTCTCAGACAAAATCAAGGATCGGGAACTATGATGTAACAAAACGAGAGCAGTGTAGCAGGAAAAAAACATTCTTGAGTGAGTAATGATGTCTCAAAGTATATGGAGATTGAATTTCTTGGTTTGTTCTGGTTGTCTGAGGATCATGTTTTGGTTGTGGAGAAATGTTCGAGCGTGCTTTATATTTTATCAGAGTACAGGTCCAAGTACACGCTATCACTTTTCATATTTTAACTTATTTTAAATTCTTTACACTAAAGCATCCAATTAATCCGTAGAACTACGAGTTTCATTATTAATCGATGAAGTTATAAAGAAAAAAAAATCATTACATTCTTTACTTAGTCCCTAGTGTTAAAGACAGTCTCATGATTCCTACTTTGATATCTATATCCATCATTTCGATCATTACTATGATACACATAAGTCACTTTAACCCTATAATGTCTATAAACATAATTTTTCTTTTCCTGTAGATTTTTTTTTTCTTTTTTTTTAACGTGGAAGTTTAACATCGATGGAAAATAAAAGGGTTAAATATGTTTTTGACCCTTAATTTTTAGTAAATTTTGAAATTAGTTTATTTCAAAATTTTGGATCAATTTAGTCTTTCATCTTTCGAAATACATGAATTTAGTTCTTTTAATCAAATTTTGTTAAGTTTATTTGATATTTCAAGTGTATTTCATAATAGTATTTGACTTAACATTAAAGCAAGCAAAAATATGTCAAACAGTATAAACAACTCAAATACAATCTTCTGAAATGTGTACGAAACATCAAATAAACCTAACAAAATTTTATTAAAAAAACTAAATCTACGTATTTTGAAAGATGAATGACTAAATTAGTTCAAAATTTTTAAAATTGATTAATTCTAAAATTCACTGAAAGTTAAGGAATCAAAAACATATTTAACCCAAAATAAAATCAATTCATTATATGTAAATGAGTATAAATCGATTTTGTGAGGTTGAATTACGTTTAAAATCAATTTATTAACCCCATATTAAAAACACGTTAAAATTTATCCTAACAATTAGACTTAAAATCTATTTTTTAACATCAAAATTTTACTTGTGAACACCGATTTTAACTTCTGACACAAAACTTTATAATAATAAATTTATAAGTATTTTTTTCTTATAAATTAATCTCCACTTTTTATTTTTATCTAATTTGAAACTTAGATAGATACTTATATTCTTAAATATTAATAAGAAATAATTGGCACGTGGGTAGTTTTGGGGGGATAGTTTGTATTAAAGTGTTAATTGAGTTGGTTGACTAAGGGCTTTTGGGGGCATTTGAAGAGGCCTCAATGGCTTTTCATGTGTTGTTTGATGACTTCGAAATGCCTTTGAAGAACGTTCCATTTATTTTGGAGTTGCTTCAAACCTGCTGTATCTCTCAATATAGTACAACTTTCTCTGCATTATTATATGCACAGTTTTATACCAACACAACTTTTGCTTTTCTTGTTGGATGTTATCAGAAAATCATAGATTCTCTCTTCTTCATGTCTGGGTTCAAGAGAAAGTCAACATTTTTTTTTGTAAAACTTAATTTGGGGATGTATCTTATATTAAACTTTAACTTTGCTTCTTATCACTAGGGTGATCCTTAGATTGTGCTTAAACAATATTTAGAATAATTAATTTTAATGGGTTTAGTTTAGATTTTGTTGAATTTGAAATGGTGGCAAAGCTGAATTAAAAAATCGGTTTGGATTTGATTGTCAACAAATCACCTAACCAAATAAATAAATAGAAAACAAAAATCGTAGTAAAAAGGGAAATAATAAATAATATCAAAAGTAAGAATTATATAGCAGCACAACATAAAAAAAACAATAGAATTACGTGACACATAAATAGAATTATAAAATTAAAAAATAAAAATATTGTAAATTATGAGTAGATTTTATTGTTGCCGTCTATATATATATATATATATATATATATATATATATATATATATATATATATATAAGAACTAAAATCGAGATAGTACTTTTAGAGTATGAGTCAATAATCTAAATTAATTCAATTTTTTCATTTATATTATTAAGTTAAATTAGTGATTACCATTAACGTAATTGAATTAGACTACTGTAAAATTCAACTAATATATATTTAAAAGCAATTTTACAAAATAAGTTGAATTTATTGATATGAAAATAAATTTTTACATTGCCAACTTTTCTCTAATAGAAACCAATGCGAACTTATATATTATATTGGTTGTAAAAAAAAATGCAATATATAAAGTTTACGGTGGTTAAACATTTTAGTGATATGAAAGATAAATGTTGAATACTCATTTGTACAGAGGTTAATCAATATAAAAAGGTCATCATCTTTCACAACAATTAAATGATGAATCATCGAAATAGAAAATTCATAATATATAATCTCTTACAACCGTTATATTGTCCACTTTTTTCACTATTTCAAAGGTCAAACTAATATAGAAATTCACTAAAATAAGACACACTAATGCATTAATTTCTCTTCAATTTTCATATTGTGCCATGTGAATTCTTCCTTCTCTCATTGCTTTTTTTAGTCTCTCTTCCTTTACCACATCATGTCAAATTTTCACTAACCTCTAACCTCTCTCTTTTGTTGGTAGGAAACACCATTTTCCATTTTTTTTTTATTTGTGTAAAAAATTTAAGAATGAATCTAAGTTTTATATCAAATAAAAAATAAGAAAACTAAATAAAATCTTTAAACACTTAATCTGATTATCAGATGTAATGAAATTAGTATATGAAGAAGACTTTTATCGACCATAGGAATATATTATTTATAAATTACTAAAGTAAAATTGTGTAGTAATAATAATAAAATAGGAAAATTATATTTTGACTTCCATTGTTTGATTCTCATCATTTATTTTCTGACGTAGTTTAGTGTGAGTTATTAATTCTTTCAGGGTTATATATTTTTGATCCCTCAAGTTTCAGTAAAATTTGAAATTAGTCTCTCTTCAAAACTTTTGACCAATTTAGTCCTTTTATCTTTAAAAGTACGTGAATTTAGTTCTTTTAACTCAATTTTGTTAAGTTTATCTAACTTTTCAAACGCATTTCATGATAGTATTTGAATTGTTTACATCGTTTGACACATTTTCGCTTCAATGTTAACTCAAATATTATCATAAAATACGTTTAAAATTTTAAATAAACTTAACAAAATTTGGTAAGAATGACTAAATTAGTATAAAGTTTCGAAGATGGACTAATTCCAAATTCACTGAAACTTGAGTGATAAAAAATATATTTAACCCATTTTTCAAAGTTATGTCAAAAAATAAAGTATGTTAATAAAAATTGAATCATAATATTATTGTCTAATAAAATATGAGGTATTGAAATTTGCATGCAAAATTGGTGCATGAAGAAGGAAAGGGGAAGCGAAAGGTGGAGAGGAGGCACGTGATGATTAATTTGAAGAGTGGATGGAGCACGCCACAGCCCCCATGCAGAGAGCAGCATCATTGCATGCTTTGTGTTTCTAATATTGTGGGCCTTTTCCTATCAACTCACCAAAAACTAAAAACACATTTCAATTATTCACTTTTCTTTTCATCAAACAATTCTATTTTGCAATCATGCACTGCGTCGTCAAAAAGGAATACAACTCTCTGCGAAACCTAATCACACTTTTTTCCCTTTTTCCAACAATGACACATTTATTATATATTAATATCTAAGATATTTTCTTATTCATCATCAATTTTCTCAATAACTAACTTTCATTGTATTCAAATTTTACTTAAAATACTAAACTCAGTAATACTCATACTAATCACCTTCTGTTTAAAATACGAGATATTAATATTACTTCTTCGTTTTGTTACATTGTAATAAAATTATCTATTCATGCGATTTAAAAGGTTATTGTAGCCGCACAGTATGATAGTGAGCTTATAAAAGCCCACTTCCGGACTAATATTTAGAATCCATCACGAGAAAAGCCCAAAGCGTTGAAAGAGGAAAATCTGAAATTTTGTTTGGCAGAAGAATTTTATTTCAACACAAATTGAAATGGTGCATTAGGTTTTAGTTTTCTGGTGAAATAAGTTTTTGTGGGTCAAAATTATAATTAGTCTATCTTCGAAACTTTGAAACAATTTAGTCTTTCATCTTTAAAAATGCGTAGATTTAGTCATTTCAACCGAATTTTTTTAAGTTTATTTGAAGTTTCAAACAAGTTTCTCGATTAACATTAAAACAAAACGTGTCAAGTCATGTAAACAACTCAAATGTTATCATATGTTTGAAACATCAAATAATATTAACAAAATTTAGTTAAAATGACTAAATCCACACATTTTTTAAGTTGGAAAACTAAATTGGTCTAAAATTTCAAAAGATTAATTCTAATTTTCACTTAAATTAGGGGAAAAACATATTTAACCTTTAATTTTATACAATAATTTTATATATTTAAACTATAAAAAAAATTGACGAAGCCAATTGCTAAGCATAGCTCCATTGGGAAGCAGACCTCTAATATTACAAAGTCAATTAATGATGTCAGCTTTAAGGGTTGGCCCACTCGGCCCATTCTTTTGACATTACAATTGTACCGTATAGGACTAATAAAGAGTAAGCCCACATGAAGAGAATATATATATATATATATATATATATATTTATATATATATATATATATATATATATATATATATATATATATATATATATATATATATATAGAGAGAGAGAAAATATTATATATAT
>Ga0214542_1003635_pt1 | contig 31245 bp, 18 predicted proteins | sample CNSS1metaG_FD_160096 | JGI IMG/M metagenome (GOLD analysis project Ga0214542, IMG submission 160096) | Root nodule microbial communities from cowpea collected in UCLA plant growth center, Los Angeles, California, USA - CNSS1 | ecosystem: Host-associated > Plants > Roots > Nodule | place: USA...
AAGCACATTTCATGATAGTATTTAAGTTAACATTGAAGCAAAAATGTGTCAAACAGTGTAAATAATTTAAATACTATCATGAAATGCGCTTGAAACGTGAGATAAACTTAACAAAATTTGGTTAAAATGACTAAATTCATGCATTTTGAAAGATGAATGACTAAATTGGTCAAAAGTTTTGATGATGGACTAATTCCAAATTTCGCTGAAACTTAAGGGACCAAAAACATATTTAACCCTTATTTTAAATTTAAAATAAAGATATTATGTCAGTTTTTCACTAAAGCCAACATAATATGTCTAATTTCCTTTTCCTCCTCAATATTCTCCAACTACATTTACACTTTCTTCCTCTCTACACCATTGTCTACTCCTCACTCTAGTGGCCATCTCTCCTCCTCACTTCGATGGTTGTTGCTCTTGTGGTGCTCATGTTTTCTCTCACAACTCTCTCATTTGGTAAAATGTGTTTATTGTGTTTGTTATGCCGACACTAGAGTCCTAGACCTTCTTGGTGAAGAAGTACGCAACGAGAGTGGTATTGAAGGCGGAGAAAGGGGTACTGAGAACGCAGACCTCGTGGATGTGAATGAAGAGTTTGAGGTTTAAAGATTTGAGATCTTGCGCCATTGTTGAGGGTTTGAAGGTGAAGAACAATGGTGGAATTAGGGCCTCATGGAAAATTTGGAAATGAAATGAGAATGGATCTAAATCTGATGAAGATGGAACGAAGAAGAGACATGGAAAGTTTCAATGCCAGCTGTTCCAAAACCGACATAAAAAGTGAAAATTCTCTATGTCGACTCTATCTATGCCAATTCTAGAATCGAAATAAGAAGTTTTTTTTAATCAGTATAAAAAGTCTTTGTTGCACAGTATGATCAACGTTTTGCAATGAATTTATGAACTAATTCCTACCATATAAGTTACAAGTTATTTACTTTAATTTCTAATTATAAATTATTTAATTCTTTTTATCATTATCTCTTATATTTTAGTACATTTTCTCACCATCTTTATTTCTTTTTTTTGCTTATTTTTACATATTTCAATTTTATATAAACAATTACTTATTAGAAATTAAAGTAGCTAACTAACCATTATTAGTTGTTGACTTACTTTTCAATTTTTTTAGTTCAAATTAAAAAGTATTTAATATTGCAAACTAAAAACCATATTGAAGATAATATGCAATGAAAATTGTAAGAAAAAAATCAATGTTACAGTAATTTAAATTGAGAAATGAAACATTTTAAGTTTATGAAAATAAAAAATAATAATTAATATTCACTATATATAAACTTAAAACTTAAATGACTTATTTAATTAAAAAATATATGCAACTTTAAGAAAAATAAACAGAATTACCAAGCAATTTAATTACTTGAAAAAATTAAAAGTATATAATAATAGTTTTTTGTCTACAAAATACAACGTAATCATATTTTGTATGTCATTTTATATTTATCAACGAATTTATAAAATAATTTTATCAAATACTTCCAGTTAAATAAGCTAATACATTATATTGAAACTTATAAACTAAAAGTTTATTAACTACTTTATTAGTTACTGCCTTTCAAATAAAAAAGTTTTAATGATATATAGACGACCAATTGAAGATTCAAATATACGCCAATAATACACGAAGAAAATTAAGAAAAATGTAGTTTATTATATTACGGATATAGGTTGTTATTATATATATATGGTAAGATGATTATGTGGCATGTATACCTGGTACCATGTTATTTGAACTTATATAGATATTGGTACACTATAGAGAAATAGTTTTTGCCACTATTTAAAGGATTGTGAAGCTAAAGGTTGAATTACAATTTATTCAAAATCTTTGTAGTGTACTTTCATGTACCCTTTATGGTTATTCTCATTCTACCTTTAATTTATGACTCATCTAATGTTACCCCATCTAGATTAGGTAAATATAGATCCATGCATTTGTGTCTATCCATGAGTCAACATTCCCAGATTCATTTCATCTATAAGTTGGTTCATTTTAAAGTGATTACATTCTACATTAGGTCCCATTATTTTCTTTTACCATGCGTTAGATACTTACATTTTACTTGTTTTTAGTTTCTCTTTACTTTTTTTCTTATTGTTTAGATTGTGGTTTTTCTACTATTGCTAGACGACATTATCTATCATAAAATAGTGTGGAACAAAGAGAGATATCATTAAAATATTCGTGTCTATGGGAGGTATTCCTAGATAAAAACTAAGGTGAATAGATAGTAATCGCAGATAATAGATATGTGTAGATAGAGAGTATTTTAATATACATTTATAAATAGGTTAGGTGCGAATATTATAGTATTTGTACCTATTACCTAGAAAAAAATTACTTTTTTATCCACTAACACAAAAAAAAAGACATTTTATGTCTGCGATTCATGAGTGATGATCTCTGACGAGTACCTAATTGTTTGGTTTTGCTCCATTCATAAGAAACCCAACCATGACATGAAGAAGTATCTACAAGGGTAATGTTATAAGTTCCATAACATCCAATTAGTATATAACAATTATGACTGACAATTTTTCAATTTAACCAGAGTTATGGTAGCATCAAACCAGTTACTAAACAGAAGATAAACAAAATGTTCAATTTATAACTCCAAAGGTTGGGAGTCACGTCTATAAGTTAATTAATATTTATATAAGTTATATGTTAGAATAATTTCTCTCTTTGCTATTTTAGTGTAGCAGGCAAAATAGTTCTTTTGAATGCGGACATTATGTGATGTATTGGATTAAAACTATAATTAGGGCAGGAATTGATGATGATTGGATAAAGGTATATTTGTAAACACTTATTACTTGTCAATTGTATGCTTTGTAGAACTTCACACATACTTTAATCTAATAAAATATAAATTTAAAATTTAATTTTCGTAAATTTAATTTAATAAAACAATTTTTTTTTACGGGTAACGGAAACCCACAAGTATAAATAGTATGATACCTGTACCCGACCCATTTATAAGAAGCGGGTATTAAAATACATGTTATCCGCTACCTGCGGATAACAAATACCTATGGGTACCAACTATCCATCACGAATGTTATCCGCAGATTTCCACAAACACAAGTAATTTTGTCATCCCTACTATAAACCATTAGAATACTAACAACATCAATACATCAATAGAAAGGTTAGAAACACCCAAACCATTACAATAGTATCGATGTTTTTCAAGCCATTATAATATTGACTATGCTTTTGCATTTTGTTTTGTGAATGGTATGAATATATAAATGTATAAACGTGGAGACACATATGATAGAAAAGAGATAAAAATGATGGAGGCAAACAAAAATATTAAAAAGATCGTGTGAGTGTTATTAGGAGACAATAGCTACTTTTAGTATATATGGGTAGATGTTTTTCGGAGTAAATAAAGAGAAGGAACTATCTTATAATCTTCTTTTAACTTTGTGAGTGCAAAGTAACTAATGTTCTACCAATAAAATAATTATTGATTTGTAGCGAAAGTAGAAATTAATTAAATTTTAACTTTTTAAATAAAAAAAGTAGAAGAAACCAAGATAATCGAAATGAAATCATCAGACAAAATAAATGTTTCGTGTGTATCCAAGATTAATGGCTAAAAAATAAAATTATATTAAATTTTAGTTAGGTGGTCTTGTGATAGTGTAACTTTGTATTAATTTTTAATTGCAAAATGAATTTTAACAACTAATTTATTAATCTATAATTTGATGAGATGTGATCACTACACAGTAAAAATAAAATTTTTTAACTTAGATTGGTTTAGGTTTAATTTAAACTAAATACATTGCAAAAAGAAAGAAAGTAAAGAATACATAAATTTATCCTATTTTACAATTTTGTACCACGATTTTATGATATTACTATGTTACAATTATACATAGAATATAATTTGTAAATATGATGTAAAAGCATAAATCTTATTATTCTACGATTTAAATATTAATTTTTGATCCCTTGCTTGTAACTGATATGGAATAATATAACTCCTAATAATTCTTACTGTGCCCCCATATAATGAACGTTTGCCTAAATTTCAAAATCTTGTGTAACATTAAATGAATTTAATTACGGTTTATTATTTAAATCTTAAATAGCATTTATTATTAAGAATTAAATCATACATAACGTATCTAATGCATTTAATTATTTATTGATTGTATTAATTGTAACGGATGAGTTATAGAATTTCATTGAACGTTACACTTTAGGTTTATTTGATAATAAAACTATTATTTTATAGTAGTCATTCCAATTATTCTTCAAAAATAAAAATTTGTTTATTTATATAATTAAGTAGGAAAGTTAATTATTATACCTTTTTTCTTTCAGTTTTATAATTTTAATGCAGTTTTATAATTTTAATGTAGGTTTAATTATGTTTTAGATAAATTTGAAAATTTATAATTGAGTTTCTATTATATTTTTGTGATTTATTGAGTTTTCGATATATTAAAATTTTTACAATTGAGTTACCGCGGTCAAGTTTACTGTTAATTGGATGACATGATAACATAAGTGTTCCACATAATACTCTCTTACAAGAGACATTATAATGACCATGAATCATTATGATCTCTTTTGGGTTTTATGTAGTTAAAGAAAATTATTCTCAAAGCAAATTAAAATTATAGAATTAAAAGATAAAAGATATAAAATTAGACAATAATAAAATTATTAACTTATTAAATAAAAAATAAAATTTTATAATTTTAATTTCATATATTTTTATAATTTTTTAATCATCTAATTTTACCGTTAATATTTTATATTCTATAATAAAGTCATTATAAATTTATAAAAAATATAAAAATATATTATTATATTATTATAAAATTGTAAAATTGTAAAATTACAAAAATAATATAATTATGAAATTATAAGATTAAAAAATTAAAAATTTTAAATTATGACATTATAAAATTATAGAATATAAAATATGAATTGTAAAATTAGATAATTAAAAATTTATGAAACTAAAATTATAAAATTATATTTTATAAATTTTATTATTATATAATTTTATATTTAATATATTATTTTGTCTTTTAATTTTATATTTTTAAATTTTTTATTTTAGTTTGCTTAAATATATTTTTATTAAATACAGTTAATTATGTGATAACATTTAAAGTGTAAGGTGACTACCACCACATAGTTAACACACAAATTTGAGTGGCATGAACGTAATTTAAAAGTTTTAATATTTTGAGGACTTTATATATCATAATAATTTTTTAACAACTCAATTGCAAGTTTTCAAATTGATCGAAGACTCAATTCATAATTAAGTCTTTTATGTATATTTATTTGTTATTGTATTTATCTAAGTTAAATATGTTTTACATTTGGTTTGATTGATGATTTAATCCTCCAATTTCATAATTTTATTATTATCTAATTTTATATATTATTTTATCTTTTAATTTTATATTTTTAAGTTTTTAATTTTAGTTTGTTTAAAAATATTTGTTGTTACATACAGTTAATTCTCGAGGGAAATCTCATCATTAAATTCTTTTAGTATTATGTGGTAACATTTAAAGTGTAAGATGACTACCACCACATAGTTAACCCTCAAATTTGAGTGGCATAAACTCAATTTAAAAGCTTTAATATTTTGAGGACTCAATAGATCATAACAATTTATCAAAAACACAATTGAAAGTTCATGAATTTATGGAGGACTCAAATCATAATTAAGTCTTTTAATGTATATGTATGTGTTATTGTATTTATCTACGTTAAATATGTTTTACATCTGGCTTAATTAGTAATTTAGTGCTATAATTCGGTACTTTAGTTCATTTTCATCCTCTTGTTATTATTTGGTTCAATTTAGTCTTCCAATTTTTTTTAAATGTTTAATTTGGTCCCCTTATTAATTTTTATTCAATTCAGTCCTTTTTGTTTTAAACAATCCAATTTTGTTCTCTCCGATTTGAGACCAAATTAATAGTTAAGCTTAATTATAACTTATATATATATATATATATATATATATATATATATATATATATATATATATATATATATATATATATGTTAAAATAATTTTTTATAATTTATACATCAAGTCACCCTACCTAAATACTTAAATGATTTAATTTTTTACACCACACCTAAATACTAAAATTTTTTACATTTAGGTGCAATGATTTGATGTATAAATTCTAAAAAATTATTTTAACATGTACATATGTTGTAATTAAGCTTATTTTGTCCTTTTCAATTTGAGACCAAATTATTAATTAAGTTTAATTACAACTTATATTACATTTTAAAATAATTTTTTATAATTTATACATCAAGTCACTCCACCTAAATACTAAAATTATTTAATTTTTTACATCCCACCAAAATACTCAAATTTTTTACATTTAGGTGGAATGATCTGATGTATAAATTTTAAAAAATTATTTTAACATGTACATATAAGTTGTAATTAAGCTTAATTGCTATTTTGGTCTCAAATTGAAAATGACAAAATTGGATCTTTTTTTTAAAAAAAAAAAAAGGATTAAATTGAATCAAAAATAGTAAGGAACTAATTGAACATTTTTAAAAGGTTGGAGGACTAAATTGAATTCAAAAGTAGCAAGGGGACCAAAATGAACCCAAGCAAAAAATTGGAGGACTAAATCAATAATTAAATCTTTTACATTTTTATTTATGATGTTTGGACTAAAACAAAAATTTTAGTTCCTCATCAAAATATATACAAAAAAAAAATTCTTGAAACCCATAAATTGAAAAGTATCGAAAAACAAAATTGAACTTAAAAAAACACATTTATAATTCTATAATACAAATTCAACAAATAGAATAAAAACAACAACACAAATAAAAAGATAAATATACTAATCATAAATAAATGAGAATAAAAATATTAGTACTATTTTTATGTATGATATTGGACTATTTATATCATTTAACAGTTTCTACCATTGAAATGCTTCTAGAATGTTATATAAAACATATATTTTTTTTTTTATATATATATATATATATATATATATATATATATATATATATATTTTGATTTTAAAAGTTTAGAGACGGACTAAGTTTAAGATAAATATAAATTCTAATTTTGCATTAAGTATAGACAAACATATTTAACTTTTTTTCTCTCTATTATATCACACTTATCACTTTTCCTTCTCCCTATATTAATTAAATGTCAGAGTATAATTAAAATATATATATATTATCTTTTTAAAATTTTTAAAATGACAAAAATAATATTCTCTAAAAAACTGGCAATTATTTACTTAATCATAAATTGTACCAATTTCTTAGGTAATTTCAACATAAATATTTTTATTAACTACGAAATTTGTTTTGAAAATAAAATGAGAATAGTCTCAAACCAAAAAATAAAAATAACCTAATTATTGAAGAAGGAAAATTATGACAAATATTAATTAAGAATGACAAAATAAATTAATATACCCTCATTATAACAAATTCCACCGATATTCATTGATTGATTCAAAAAATTGGGATACCTAAAACAAATTTAAGAATAATGTCTTTTATTTTATTGTTTTTGGAAGCTTTTTTTTATGCAAATTATCTATTAATTTGTCGTAATTAACTTTATTTAACTTTTACACTATTATCCAATTTCAATTCGTATTCATTCACTTATTTCATTAGAAATTTCATCTTCATTATTTACCAAAAGGATCTAACCTAATTAATAGTTATACAATTCAATTCAAACAAAAATTTTAGTTCCTCATCAAAATATATACAAAAAAATTCTTGAAACCCATAAATTGAAAAGTACCAAAAAATAAAATTGGACTAAAGAAACACATTTATAATCCTATAATACAAATTCAACAAATAGAGTAAAAACAACAACACAAATAAAAAGATAAACATACTAACCATAAATAAATGAGAATAAAAAGATTGGTACACAAAGGTAAAATGAGACTCAAGGAATGAAATTTGTCAAAACCCTAAAAAAAGAACTTTACAATAGAAAAAAGCAAAGAGAGACAATGAGTGAGATTAGTAAATGATAAGTCACATAGAGATCAAAGAAGTAAGAAGAAATCAAAATGACTATAACTAATGATTATCTTTTTCCTATACAAAATTATAATTTATTGAAAAAAGGTTTTAACACATTAAATATAAAAAAAAAGAAAATTGAAGCCTTATTTTTTTATATATAATTTTATAAATAATTTAATTGAGGAATATTAGTACTAAAATAAATTCAGACCTTTACTTTTTGGATGTTTAAAACAAGTGTTTTACTTTAACTTTATATCGATTCTGCAATTAGGATGAACTTATCTTCATGTATAGAAAAAGCAAAAATCCAAACACACCATGTGAAGAATAGGACTAGGTTGGAGTTGACACATTAATTTCTTTTAACATATATTAGTGAAAACACATGCACTACGTCTATGTTGTTGAAAGGGGAGCTTGCTCAATCCAACAAAGTTGATTTTGATGATGTCCAAACTCCTTGTGTCACTGTTCTACTGTTTTAGGCTTAGTCCTGAACTTATCTTTTGTATAAGTGATGCATATCTAGGATTACATGTAAGTCAAGCTTGAACTGTATAAATTAGCTGTCAATCTATTGAAGATGTCAAATGCAGAACTCGTTAATGGATTAGATATTTAACTAATGGATTATCAGAGGGCATTGCGCTGATGCAGTGAAAATTCACCTACGATAATCGATTAGGTAAATTTCCTAATTCACTAATCTCAACAGTAGAACTCTGATTTAAAAACAGATTTGAAATCAGTTTGAAAATTACGCATCACTGAATCAAGAAGAGATTTTTTTGAGATTGAGATTCGTAGAGTTCTTGCTTTATTGGGAGATCATTCAATTGGACATTCAAGAATATTGATGATGGATTCAATCTTGGAGGGTCAAACCTGTCATTAGGATTGAGTGTCACATCTGCACATCTATTAGGTGTATTCGTTCCTTGTTCTCTTTTGAATTGTATTTCTATTCACTATTGATTCACTGTGTGAGTGAAGGTCTAGGTGCAATTGTGTGGAGGCATTGCCTCTAGGGGAAGTTCTTGATTTTTAGATCAAGCTCCTTAGTCTTTAGGGTCTTGAATTATATAGATGTTCTTGTAATTCTTGTAACTCTATTGATTTAGTGGAATTCTCCTAAATTCAGGTTGCTTAGGAGAACATTGGACGTAGATTCATCTTGAATCGAACCAGTATAAAAATTGTTGTGTTCTTTTGCTTCTTTCATCTTCTATGTCTTTCCTAATTGATTAAATCAGTCCATTGACTACAGATTTGGAAAACTGGTTATTGGAGTTTTAAAGATTAAAGATACTTTCAAGATTCCTTTTATAACAGTGAAAAACCAAAATAACCAATTCACCCCCCTCCCTTAGTTGGGTTATATTAAACACATATGTTTTAACATATGTTCATTTTTTTAATTTTAAAAATATAAATAATTTATAAATTTTATTATAAATATTTTTTATTTATTTTGTAGATATTTTCTTATCAAAGATACTTAATTGATTAATTTAAAAGAAAATTTATATGGATGAAACAATTAAATATAACAAACACTACAAGAAAATGCTTAATTAGTAACCATTTTTAGTGATCAAAAGTTGTTAGTCACTACAGTGACAAATTTAGATACTAATTTAAAAAATAAAAAATTATTCGTTACTAAATTAGTCACTATTATAAATAAAAATTTATAATTGGTCACTAAATTGATCATTAATTAAGTAGAAACCAATATAGAAACTAAGTCATTTTGGTAGCCAAAATCTAAGTAGTTAATATTTAGTGACCAATTTTCTTTGGTAGTCAAAACCATGGTAGCTAATTTTAAAGACCAATTTAGTGACCAATTATAATTTTTTTATTCATAATAGTGACTAGTTAATAACTGATAAGTTTTTACTTTGTAAATCGGTATCAAAATTGGTCACTATGGTGACTAACAACTTTTGATCACTGAAATTGGTTACTAATGAAACATTTTCTTGTAGTGAAAGCGATTATTGGTAAAATGGTAAAACAATTATTTTAATTTTAAAAAAATAGTTATTTATTAAAGGGTAAAATTAAGAACAAATAAATTGAGATAATTGTTGTTTTACCTATTAAAATAATAACAAATTAAATATTTATATTTAAAATATATCAATTAAATAATACAATAACATAATTTATTTTATTTTAATAAATTAATAGAATATCGGATTGCTTATCTTTTTTTTTTTTCTGTTAAACTGCAGATTGATAAATTATATACTAATTATATACAAGAGGTCTTAGGAATGTGTTAACCTATATTCAAAAAAACTATCAAAACTTATATAGTTATAACCTAAATAGTCAACCCCTTTACGGACATATTTTCTTTTTGGCACATATAGTAAAGGTTAAAATATCCTTTTCATCTCAATTTTCGTTAAGTTTTGTTAAGTTTTATCAAATCAATTATAATTTTGTTTTTATGTTCAAATATGTCTCAATTTTGTGAATTTTGTTCAATTTGGTCCTTTTTTGCTAACATCATTTAAATTATTAACGGTAACGAAGAGTGACTGTCACGTGTCACTTCATAATTTCTTTGATTTATTTTTTAATCTTTTTTAAATTTTGTAATTTTTTTCTTAATTTTTTAAATGTCTACGTGGCAACCAGAAGTGTACCATGTCATGTGTCACTTTGTGATTTTTTTGATATTTTATTTTAATTCTTTTAAATGTCCACATGTCAACACAACAATATGTCACATGTCTGAATTAATGTTTTATATTCAATTTAGTCCCTATATTTTTTTTTTTTCAATTTAGTCTTAATTTTGTTTTTACCTTGAAGCAACTTTGTCTCTCTCCAGATTGAGACCAAATTTAATTTTTATATTAAAATTCACACTTTTATTAAACATTTTTGTTTAAGGTTACAATTAATTTAAAATTATAACAAAAATTTGAAGGATAAAAGACTAATTTTAAAATTTTAGATCAATGATGTTAATATTCATCATTGCAATTTTTGTTGTAATTTTAAACAAAAAATATTTAATAAAAATGTGAATTTTTGCAAAAACATCATTATAACTTTTATATAAATATTAAATTTGGACACAACTTCAAGGAAGACAAAATTATTCAATTTTAAACAAAATTGAGACTTAATTGAACAAAAAATAACAAATATAGGGACTAAACTGAATATAAAACATTGATTCTAACACTTGACACGTTGTTGAGTTGAAACATGGACAATTAAAAAAATTAAAAAATTAAAAAATTAAAAAATATCAAAAAATAGATATGAAAAAAAGTCAAAAACACTCTGAAGTGATATGTAGCGGACATTGTTCATTGTCTTTAATGATTTAAATGATATTAACAAAAAAATCAAATTCAATAAAAATAACAAAAATTAAGACTTATTTAAATATAAAAACAAAATTATAACTGATTCGATAAAATTCGTCGAAAATCGAAAAAAAAAATGATTCTAACCTATAATAAACTATTCATCACTTGGCACATATAATAACCTAAATGGTCAAGCCCTTTACTGGACACCCGTTACCTTGTAAAAGTAAAAAGTAGGAAAGAAATATAAATTTGAACCGGCGAGATTAATCATGCAAATAAGGATAAGATGAAAAAAAGTATTAAATCAATTAATAAATAAGGTATTTAATACGCATTAAACATCTCTTTCAAAATGAATAGAAACCGTGTCTCATGCACACAAAACATTAAATTTTCCTTTTAAATCATTAAATCTGTTCTTCAAACAATTATTTTCTCTTGAAATCATTAATTATCTCCTCCGTTTTAACATTTGAAGCGAACAAAATGAGAAGCCATTGACATATCCCGCAGAGTGAGTGTTGGTTGGAAAAATTGGAAGATGGCGATGGAGGAGGTGACAGAAGAGCGTAGCAGCAGTTCCGAATCCGTGACAGAGACAGTGTTGGGGTCTCACACGTTCGAAATAAAGGGCTACTCTTTGACAAAGGGAATGGGCATTGGAAAATGCGTTGCGAGCAACAAGTTCAGCATTGGAGGGTACGAGTGGGGGATGCAGTTCTACCCAGATGGCAAATACTCCAAAGATAACTCCACTTATGTTTCTCTCTTCATCACACTCTTCTCCAACGCCACTGATGTTTCCACCTTTTATGAAATCAACTTGCTCGATCAGAGACCAAAACGGAAGCGCCATGCTGCTACCCACTACGATCACTCCTTCCAATGCGGTCCCTGCGTTTTCAAAAGCCGTGGCAGCATGTGGTTCGTTTCTCCCTTCTTTCTCTTTCATTTTTTTTCATTCTAACCAAACATCCCATAGCAAGTAGAACAACAATTAGTCAACAATTGGTTCAGCGTGAATCGATTCTCGGATGTAGACCACCACCGATTAGTTGCTTCTTATTCAACGTGAATCTTTTATTCTTTAATTGATTTTGAAAATCAAACACACACTAATTCTCTAGTTTTGTGTTAAAATAATCAATTCTAACTACATAATCTTGATTTTTCAGTGTAGACCTAACAATCAGTTACGTGAATCTTTTATTCTTTACTTAGATTTTGAAAATGAAATACACACCGATTCTATGATTCTGTGTTAAAAAATCAATTTTAACTACATCATATTGACGGATAACCAAACATACACTAAATCCAACAAACAATAAATTTTACTATAATAAATTTTAACTTATAATTTTGATATCATGTTAAAAAATTGACTTAAAATCTAATTCAACCCTACATATATTTTGTAATTGATTTTATCTCTAATTGATGTATATTTTGTGAAATTGATTTTATCTCTAATTGATGTGAGACTTATTTTCGTTAACCGTTTTACAAATTCAGAAGATAAAAAAGCGTTATACATTTTATTGTCAGCCAAAAGCATGTTATTTGTATCAACTAACCATATATCAAAAGTTAAAATCTGAGACAAAAAAATTAGCATGTTAATCAGACCTTGTGATTTTCTGAATGTGATATGGAGTTAACTGTTTTATCTGTTTTCGATGGAGTGCATTTTGGATTGTGAATAATGATGCAGTGGTTTTGTTTTGTGTGTTAGGGGTTATAACCGGTTTTGCAATCGGAAAGATCTTGAAGCTGCAACTTTTCTGAAGAATGACTGCTTGAAGATAAGGTGCACTATTGGTGTTGTGGTGACAGCGTGCAGTGATTCTTCAAAGTTAAAAACAATACAAGTTCCTGAGTCTGATATGGGAGAACAGTTCGGAGTGCTGTTAGATTCTGGGGCCTTTTCTGATATTACTTTCTCAGTTCGAGGACAAAAGTTTCATGCTCATAAGCTTGTATTGGCTACTCGCTCAAAACTGTTTCTAACTGAGATTGTTAATGGAACGGAGAAGAATGAAGATGGTGAAATAGTTGTTAATGACATTGAACCTAAGGTTTTCAAGGTAACAACAACACATTGGTTAAAAATGCTCACTTTTTCTTTATGTTTTTGAAACATTTTGTTTTCTTATTAGCTAGGTTACTTTCAATGTGTCATGCAGCCAGGACCTCCATTTGTTTGGATAAAAAAAAATCATTATTTAAGGTTTCAAAAACAATGTTTTAGCAATTCTATTGATAAAAATTGTTGGAAGAAAATATTCATTTTCAATCTAGAGTTAATATATTCACTTTTAGATTTTTTTTTTCTCTTTTATTAAATTATTCACTTTTACTAATAAATAAAACTAGTACACCTTTAAAAATATATTAAACTACATACAAAGATTATATTTTTTTTTCCAAATACATACATCATTTATAGTTGGAATAGGTTTTTTCAAACTAAAATTATTTAAATCATATCTAAAATTAACTATGTATATACTACAAGATATATGGGATATGAGTTAACCAATATTGTCTATCTAGAGTAAAATATTAATTAGAATTTTTGAATTATATATAAAACTCTAATAAATAATTCTCCAGCTTAAAACATTTAAAAATGAAAAAAAAATATATTAATATACATTAACAATTTTTATATTAATTTTCATTGAAGTCTCCAAAATTTCTAGATATACCTGATATACAGAATCATTTGCTTGGTTATCTAACGTTTCTTTGTTACATATTGTCGAACAGGCTTTGCTTCATTTTATTTACAGAGACTCTCTAATACCAGATAAAGAGCTTTATAAGTCACGTCCATCACTGTATTCTTCGTTATCTGAAACATTTCCTGTAAAGTTGTTAGCAGCTGCAATAAAGTTTGATTTATCAAGACTTAAGCTGATGTGTGAATATGTACTTTGCAATAATATATCCATAAATTCTGTTGTCTATATTTTACTTCTCGCTGATCGTAATCATGCAGCTGAATTAAAGTTCGCGTGTCTAAAATTTGCTGCTCAAAACCTTACTGGTGAGTTTTCCTACTAAACTCTGCATTATACAGTTCATAAACAGCTACTTTTTTGGTTGTGCTATAATTTAATTATTTTTTGTCTGGACATTGATATTTTGATTACTAAATTTTGACAACTTTTTCTTATAACATAATATGTCATTTTTTAAGTGATTTTGAAATATTAAGAATTAGAAAATGAAGAAATGAAAAACTATTTAAAAGATGCCACTTAAGATTGTAAAAGAAAGTTGTCAAAATTTAGTAGTCAAAAAATCATTTTCTTTTTTGTCTGTATTATTAGTGACTTTACAACACTTTTGTATAATATAGTTGAATCCAGATTCTCTATTGTGTGTTTTTGATGTTATATTCTATTGAACATTAAAAATATATTATGTTGGTATAGTAAAAAATAGTAAAAGAAACTAACAGAAAATAGAAATTCATGACGGTTGATACTCATGGTTTGTTTCATTATTATGACTGTTGCAGCTGTCATGCAATCTGACGGCTTCAAATATCTTACTCAAAATTATCCATTGATGCAAGCCGAACTGCTGAAAACTGTGGTAGAATGCATGGAACCATATATTGGAGAACAAAAACATGAATCTGTGAAGAGCCAATCCTCAGATAATGGTCATTGAGGGGACATGAATGTAAGACAACCAACTTAGGAAAATTAGTCCAAGGATGATATTGGATGTGAAAGTTTGATATATTATCAAATTTGTTTTATATTCTTATGTTCTTTTTTAGGTTCGGTCTTGGTTGTTTATCAAAGCAACTTTAATTATGATATCCCTAACTTAGTTAAGATCCAAGCATTATCGACTTATATATTTTTATTTTTCCAACATATGTGAGCAATGATTTTGTTTTTGTGTTGACATCAATTATGGTTATTTGATGAGACCATGGGAGATGTAATCCATGGAAAATATGACGTCCAAAACTAAAGAAAAAATAGATTTGATTGAAAACTAAAAATAAAATTTAAAATACATCTATAAATTCATAAATATTAAAAAATTATTTTCATGCGAAATTATACCATTCAATTGTAATTCTCTTTTTGAACTTAACGACTTTTGTCAATTTTATTTGACTTTATTTATCTAATATTATTCATTTATTCAAGTCTAATAATCTATTTTATTCAAATTTATTTATCTAGTATTATTCACTTACTCAAGTCTAATTAATAATACTTCAAACATTCTTTAAAATCTCTTTGAATAGGTCGAATGATTTTTATTTGCTTAAAGGTACATGAAAAAAGTTTAGAGTTTGAATATTTGATGCAATTGATGATAACTTTTGATGTTATATTTGTATATGTAAATTATAATATATATATATATATATATATATATATATATATATATATATATATATTAAAAATGTTGTAAGTTGTTTCTTTATGTTTATCTAACAGAGATAAAGAAAACAATTTATTTGGAAAAAAATAGTTTGTTTGAAATCTTTACTTCTATTTTAATAAATTAAAATATACTTAATTTTTTATAATGTTCTTTTAAGTTTTTTGAATTTGAAATGAAAAATATTTTAAAAATTTGAATTTATTATTTTACTTGAAGCTTTAAACATTGAAATTTCATATTATTTTAAAGGATTAAGTCGCTTAAATTTAACACTTTAATTATTTTAATAAACTAAAATATATTTTAATGGATTAAAATATTTAGACAAGACATTCCATTAAACTTAGAGTTATATATGCAACTTATTTAGAGCAATCTTTATATTATAAATTTGAAAAAGCTTTATAACTTTTCCAAAACTTTGAGATAAGTTTTGTTAGCGAAGAAACACTTGTTGGAATTATTATATTGATTTAATGGCATCATAATATTGAGCAAATAAAATTGAGATCACATTTTTTTTAATATTTTAAGTTTAAACTAAAATAACATATAGGTTCAAAAAGAGATCAATAGAGCATGAGACTTTTTAGTCAAAGTATTATAATGTTTAACAATAAATCATCTAAAGAGCAAGAACAACATAATGTTTTTATATTGATTTATCCTAACATTTTGGACTATGTACAATTCTTCTTTAAGGAACTCTCAAAGGGTTCTACGATCAACCATTCAACAAAATGCACAAGATACTCTTCACAACACAAGTACATAGGTCACTACTATATCCTTTTTTTATATTCCCATGAGATTAAGAACTTCAAATATTTTTTCCATCACTTCTTACTACAACCAAAACGAAGGTTGAATACAAAGGAATAACTTTTGTAGAGAGAATTCACAACATGGACTTCTTACAAGGGTGTTACTTCACTGGAAGAAAGATACTATAAATTACACTTACTCTTGATGTTTCTTCTACTATGGTGCTTTTAACCTTTATTTCTTTTTTCTTTTGCTCACAGGACCTAAGGTTAAAACAAATTAGTGATATGTAACAACTTAGTAATGTTAGATATGAAATGGTGATTTAAACCAAGAAGGGGGGTTAAATTGGTTGTTTAAAACTTTTTCAAAAGCTTAAAACCCCTTTTGATTGAATCGAATAGACCACAAAATATGAATGCAAAAGTTGCAGACTAGTACACTTTCAATCGGTCAAAAAATAAAACAATATACTAATTTGTTCTTTAGCCTATGAATCAATTGATTAAAATTTCAAATCAATTGACTAAAATTCTAAGAATTTATGCATAATGCAGAATTCACAGATTTAACTCAAACAAAAAACTTTTACACACAAGACTTGTTCCAATCAATATTTCTAACAAGTATGCAACATCATATTACACAGAAACGTATTAAAGCTCAACAAAGAATGAATTACTTGGTTTTCTCGAGTTTTTAAAGTGAGTGAGATGAAAAGAAGAAAATGACACAGTTGTTTTTATACTGGTTCACTCAATCATAGAGCTACATCTATTTTACTAGGACAACCTGAGTCTGGTTTCCACTATATTCAAAATTTTTACAAATCACACACCAAGATTACACTTTTGAACAAAGAAATACATAATATTTTTTACTCACGCAAAAATCTAACCTAACACCCTGCAAGAATCACACCAGGTAAACAACCAAAAGCACAAGAACTACAAAATCTGATGGTAGCTCTCCCTAGCCAACCATACACTAGTTCTTCAAGCTAATCCCAAGCCAAAATGTCTCCAAGATCTTCAATCAACACCTTGAAGCTATGAGAGAAAGAGAGAGAGTTTTCCAGTGATGAATGACAACTTTTTGCGCTCAAAAACTCAAGAATCGTGTCTTTGCTTTCGAAAACATAACTTATATAGTTTGGTTTAAGTGAAATCAATCAGTTGAATTTTTTGTACAATCAGTTGATTTCAGTTGACTTAAGTGAAATCAGTCGATTGAAAAATAATTCAACTGATTGAATACATTCATACCAGAAATTATATATAGCAAGTCTTTTAACATGTTAAAACTCATTTTAACTGATTAAAAAGGACACACTAAGACTAACAAGACATATAACCTATGTCATGTAGTCCACCAACATGATATAACATGTAATCATTACATTTAACACATCAATTACATTTTAATACAATTGAAACATAATCTTCAAGCAAATATTCATCAATCTTCATCAACCACATATGATCTTCATGCACTTGACTTTATCAAATCTTTGCTTCAAGCTTGTTTTTGCCAACAACTACAACATCGACAACATAATTCCAACTATACATTTCTATTTATGGTGTCATTATATCGTTAGTTGAGCAAATGATGTCATCGATATAGTAGAAGAAAATAAAAAAGGATTTATCTCATTCTCTTATCATTATAATTTTTCTTTGTATGTTAGGTCAATCATGTAAACCTTAGATTCATGTGATTACGTAACAAGAGTATATACAAATATAAAAGAGAACAAGAAAATGATAAAACTAAAACTAAATTAAGTTACAAATGTTGCATAATACATGTATTTGTCGAATAAAAAGAAAAATATTTTGCGAAAAAGAAAAAATATTGCAAATAAATATCAATGTATAATAAGAAAAATTGGATTTTAAAAAATAATAAAAATTAGTATTCAAAAATTGGTTAAGAAATATAAGCAAAATGAAATTTGTTCGTTTATTAGTTTAATTGAGTTATATAAAATGATATCAAAACAAAACAAAAACTAAAATTAAACACAAAAGAAATTATATGATATTGAACAAATAATCACATTTGCTAAGAAGTGAATTTTAAGTCTAATTCAATCTTACAAAACTGGTTTATCAAGTAAGGTATGCAACCACTTATATACTGTAAATTAATATACATCAAGCAAAGAAAACATTTTCTTGTAAGTCCTTGTGCTTCATTACAGGCCTTCATACTTATTTTGTCTTTAGACGACAAACTCAAATGTGCCTTTGTTAGTGGTCTTCTGGTTAAGATTATTTCCAAAATTCATTCCTCCATGTCCATACTGTTGAATAACTAGCACAGACGAGCGTCAACCAAAATTGCTTGACATCAAAATGTTCCCTATAGCTATAAGTTCTAAGCACTCACACCACTTTAACAAATTTGAGAAGACCTTAGAGTTCCTACAATTCCCTTGACCAACTATGTAAATATCACAACCAATTTTTTCTATCTCATTGAAGACTACAAGAATATCTCCACCATTATGAACATCAATCTCTAAGCAGGACATTGAATCATTATTGTTAACTGCGGTAAGTCTGAATGTGTTTATATATACTCTTCATCTAACTCTTCATCTAACCCTTGTGCTTCATTGTGAACTAATGTATCTACTTCTGCCATTTCACCCAATAGAAGAATTTGAACCACTAATAGTTGTGTTCCTAAACTTCTTGCCATCCTCCATGCAATGGCTAAGGCCTCACGATGATCAGGGGGCCTAACAAAGACCACACGAATATGATGGTTCATTTTGGGAACTAACCCAAAATCACGATTAACAAATATTCCCACATAGTAGGAAGCACCTTACATTACATTTTGATTTATATCTTTGTACACAATATTGGTGACTTCTAGACTACCTTCTAAACTTAATTGTTTGTGAAATGGAAGAAGAATTAAGCTTGCGTGTTTCTCTTCTGCTGAGTGGTATATGTCCTCATGAATAATTGTATATGCTGACACCACATTTAAGGTCTCAACTCTAACAACATTAAATGCCTCTCTAAGTGTATCAAATGTGTTGTGAATGCTTTCTAACTTTTCCTGTGACCTGCTCAAGTTTTGTTCTCTGACTTGGCTCTTATGCTTCCTTATATGTGCAATAACTAGAGTAGCAACACATCTAGTAAATTCAATAAGGTACAAGGCAAAAATATGCACAGGGGAAACTCTCATGGCATTAAAACATTCAATTATGCTAATCATGCTTGCAGCTTGACGAGTATTGTGAACACATGCTATAAATCAGACCTCTACATCAACTCTTAGTTTTTGTATAATCTTTAGCTTGTTTCGTTCAAATCTATGCTTGGTTTGTAGATGACATTGATGACGGGAGACACAACTATGGTCACCAGAAGAACAACAGAAGTTATAACGGCATAGGTAGGTACAAAAAATATCTGCAATAACACATCACAAGAACTTATAGATTAGACTACGATTATATATCTAAGAAACTAAAACAATTAAATACAACGTTTTAAATAGATCAATATCGTTCTACTCCAAATAATATTCAACATTATTAATATCATGGCGCCTTTATTATTCAAAATCAAGCTTAAGGTCAGCACAGAGTAACTGTTGCACAATTTCACCTCGAATAAACTTGTACTTATTATTTACGGGTCCTCATTATTTGTTTATATTTTATCTTTATTTATTATCTTTATATTATTTAACTTATTGTACAGGGGTCATACGTTGATAAGCCTTTCGTACTTTCAATTTGTAGGACTTATGTATAAGGATAAGAATTTGATCAAAGTAGTTTGTTTATTGATTCATGATCGTCTACTTTTGACATAGATGTCTAGTGTTTCTTGGAGATTGGTCTCCACTTTTATATTTATAATCAGTTGATATTTAAAAGAAATAGGAATGTAAAGAGTATAATATTTTGATTACAGAATAGGCATGTTAGAAGTATAATATGTTCGCTATGAAATAAGGATTCTGCATGTTTAGGGAAATGTTTCATGATACATATATTGTTCTGATCACATATCCTTATACATTTTTTAATGTAGCTCATTCAAAATAGTTAATATTTAAGTTACAAAAGCTACTCCGGAAGAATATCACTAGACGGTAAAATGTTATGTAATATGATGTACGGATACAATAAATGTATTAGATACGATAAATGTATTAGATACGATATGTATATAATACATCGATATGTTTATTTTAAAAATCATATAATATGATATATGATAAATACGTGATATAAGAATATTGAAAAATATACAATAATTCTTAAAAATATATTAAATATATGATTGTTATTCTGTAAGTTCAAATTAAAATCATATATAATAAAATTGTCAACATAAAAAATAGGGTTAAATATGTTTTTGATCCTTCAAGTTTCAGTGAAATTTGAAATTAGTCTCTCTGCGAAACTTTAGACAAATTTAGTCATTCATCTTTAAAAATGCGTGGATTTAATTCTTTTAACCAAATTTTGTTAAGTTTATCTGACGTTTCAAGCGCATTTCATGTTTCTCTTGAATATTAGCTCAAATATTATCATAAATCATGTTTGAAACGTCACATAAAGTTAACAAAATTTAGTTAAAAAGACTAAATTCACGTATTTTCAAAGATGAAGAACTAATGGTCTAAAGTTTCAAAGAGGACTAATTACAAATTTTATTGAAACTTAAGGGATCAAAAACATATTTAACCCTAAAAAATAAATTGTCATCATAAAAATATCATTACAAGAAAACTCTTAAATAATGACCAATTTTAGTAACCAAAAATATGTTATTAGAGACCAATTTAAATTAGAGATCAATTATTTTGTAGTCAAAACCTTAATAGCTAATATTAGTGACTAATTTAAAAACCAATTATTTTGGTAACCATGGTAGATAATGTTATTGACCTATTTAAAAATTAATTCATAATAAAAATTATTTTAATTATCAATTTAGAGACCACTTATAATCTTTTGGAACTATTTTAGTTGTCAATAATTTTTAGTTTTTAAACTGGTATATAAATTGGTCACTAAAAGTAACTAATTATTTGTTATTACTAAAATTGATCACTATTCAAAGATTTTATTGCAATGTAATACAACTTTATAAATTTAGATACTTTATTAATAAGTATCAATAGAATATCCTAAAATACCGACTACGAATATGTGTCAAACATAAATACTTGACCTAAATTGAAATTTACATAATTTATGCATAACCTTGTGATGGGTTTAAAAATATTGAAAATAGTAAAAGCAAAACAAAAAAACAATTTGAATTAATCTAATTTAAAATTGTTTATTTTTTAAAATAATTTCATTTAAATAAAATAATTCCAATTTATTAAAGTTAAATTTCTTTTATTTAAATAAAATATTTCAATTATCATCAAATATTAAAAATTATTTAAATATCAAATAATTATTAATAATTTAAAAATATCAACATTAATAATATCTTAAATTTATTTTAATTTGTATTATTTGTTATCAAAGTTCAACAAGATTTTTTCAATCGATATTAACAAAAAAAAGTTATCAACATCAGCTAAAATTACTTCAGTTAATATCAACAATTATTTATATACATTGATCAGAACTATGTTTACAATCAAATAATGACTAAATTAATGTTAGGACAAGTTTGTTTCTGCTCACATTCTTTGTTACGACACTAGAATAAATAACTTTATCCTGAAAACATATGAAGTATTACATTAGGCTCATAGAGAATTGTTTCGACTTACTAGACATCTATAGATTTTTGCACCAACTAGAGTTACCATAGAAAACTACTTTCACAGGTAGGAATCTTTGAGTGCGAGTTTACACTGATTTTGTAAACAAGACACTTTGCAGCAACCGATTTTCAAATCATTTGGAACTATTGATCTAAAAGCTCAATTTTTAGATCATGGACGAAAAATGTAAACTAGTACTGTGACAAACATTATACAAATTTATAAATTACCTGTCAGATACCTTAACAGTCAAATTGGAGTTCTACACAGGCGGTGTGAAGTATTATTATCAAGGACATGAGGACATCAGTGGTAGTAACCCTCTCTGCTTGCTCTCAATAACTCAAAAAAGACTAATTGATATTGCATACATAAACTCATCGCTTGCTATTCTCATCCCCTAGGTATTCATTTTTGCCAAAAGAAACGGCAGAAACAAAGATTTGAAATATGGGAGAAACTGTAAGAAAAGGAACCTGACAAAAGGCTAACGTTGGAATTCTACATCCGTGTCCCCCACTGCTGCCAAGAATCAACTAATAAAAACATAATGAATCATACATGCTAGCTATAAAATGCTTCAGTGCAGCAGCGTTAGCCCCAAAGATACAAAAGGCAGTTACTTAGATTTCTTTTGTATTTCAGAAACTCTTTGGCCCATAATTTTACAAACAGCTTCATCTTTTGGCTGAAGAAGTTTTAAAGCAGGGTGAACTTTGAGATCTCCCATTACTATTTTCTGGCCCACATCCAACTCACTTAAATCCACGTCAATATATGGGGGAATAATGTCAGCAGGGCACAAGTACTTAACGGTCCTTTTCACGGTATTCAAAGAAGCACCTGCCAAATTTGTAAAGTGATTAAAATATTCAACAAAGTAAAACATCATACACGCAACACAACAACGAACTAAACAAAATGTTTTGACAAGTAGGTGTCAAGCAATAAGGAAAAAATGTCGAATAATGAATCACGAACCATTCGCTTTGCATAAACAAATCTTACATTTGAATCATTTGAGCGAACTGATGTTCTACCATTCTAATAATAACTATCAACATCAGGCACTTTGATAAGACAATAGACTAAGTCAACTCTCATTTTTCAAATCTACAAGTTAAACAAGTATCCTGCGAGTCTCCAAATCATATTCTGAGCCGGTCTTTCCAGTATTTCTTCAAAAAAATTTAATAAATACTCATAAATTACAATTTCCCGGAGGATCCAAATTGTTCTTGATCTGAGTGAGTAAACATTTATCCAAGTATACAACAGTTGACTACAACTTACAAGGCAGAAACAGCATATTATTAAGAAAACAACTCAATTGAATTATAATAAAGGAGAACAAGAACAGAAAAAAATAAAAAAATAAAAACAGACGCATAATTAGACGATCTAGTAGTATACTCATAAACTTGCTCAAGATGAATTCAAGATCACTCGGACTACAAACAATACATGATAAAATATCAAATGCCCATATATAAGCAACTATCAGTCAGATTAAAATAGCACACACTACAAATAATAAAATTATGTAAAAAAGCATCCAGTTTACCCTACGCAGACATTATAAAGGATAAGCTTCAAAAACAGGCTTGTTATAGGAGGTTATTCTTCATAAAGAGCACTAAATCAATAAAAGTAGGGTTACATGATACCTAATCAACTAGTAGGCATTGCTTTAATGGTTACAATAACAAAAACAGCCTCTCCATTCAGACCTTACAATCGTAGGAGCCTCTTACACTTACTTGACCATAATAAAACTAAGCCTTAAGACATATTTATTTACCAATACCAACTACCATAAGCAAAAAGATTATCCATGTTCCACAGCACTTAGCCACACTTTTGGTATACATGCCACATGAAGAGACATCAGAACTCAAAATTATAACGAAAAAAGTCTATCACATTCACCACTTAGCATGAAGCCTACTACAATTAAATTCAAAATATCCAATGCTACAGATTTTCCAGCCAAATAGATAGAGTTTGGCCATGATAATTAGGTTTACAAATAAACTATGAAACTTTACCATCAACTCAAGCTTCTCTCCTGGCCTAAAAAATTTATGATACAGTATAGACAATTCAAGCAGAATAATTTACAATACAATAAAAAAGTTGATAAAATTATTAAGAGGCGATTCAAACTGTATGTGAAAATCATAAAGTTCCCCATATTTTGGTAAAGTTTTCTGTAAGCAGTTATGAAAAGCAAAAGTAAGATAAAATAAATTCAAGTTTTTCTCTAAGATAAAATCAACTTATGCAGGTCACGAGAAGTGAGATGGAAAAAACTTCAACTAATAGGAGAATCTAAATTAATTTTACGTTTTTAATTAATACCACAAAAAATTATCCACATAGAGCTAACCTTTCTTGAGTCCAGGCGATACATCATCTCCTCTGAAGACGAGAGGAACATCAACTTTCAACAAGGCGTGCGACGGAGCCCTTATAAAGGTCACATTCAACGGCGCGTCTGTGCCAGCTTTCAAATGAATCTGCGAAATTCTCAAATGTTCAATACAAACCATAATCAAATTTAACGCCACTCATTGTATGAGGAAATTCACAATCATAAATTCAGAAGTAGAGGATCAGTTATCAAATAAAAACGATGAATATAATACAATTAGAGAGAGAGAGAGAGAGAACATTGCGAGGCAAGACGCGAACGCTCTCAACGACGTCATCAGAGTCGAACTGCGTGCGGACTTCTAGGTGAAAGAGGCGGGAGAGGAAGAAGGACCGGCCGAGGTGGTTGACGAGTTTTCTGATCTGGTCGGTGCGGACGGAGATGAGGCGTTTGTTTCCGCCGTGCTGGCCATCTTCCTGCTCGAAGATAATGCTCGGCACGCGCCCGACGCGTCGCTCCTTCGCCGAAATGTTCTTCCCGGAGTCCGCGCGGGGAACGGCGAAGATCGTCTCATCGTGCTTGGGATCCGGGCGAGGAAAGCCGTCGAGGTACGTGAGCGGCTCCGGCAGGTGGAGGACGGCAGCGGCCGCGGATTGGGAGAAGTGGCGGCGGTGCGGGGAAAGTTTGGTGAAGATGTGGCGGGGTAGATACATAGTTTGGAGTGAAGGAATAAAGGGTTTAGAAGGGTTTTGTTTTGGGTTGTGACGCGAAGTGGCTGCGGTGCCTCTCTTGGTGATTCACTCACTAGCTAGCACCTGAACCAAATGTGGTGCTCCTCGCGTGACATACACGTGATCTCAAATCTAATACTAACCATTTTTTTTTCTTAAATATACTTGTAAAACAAAATATAGTCCAACTTAATTAATGACCGTTAATTTACTCAGAAAAAAATAAAAATAAATGATAGATTAGATTTGGTTACTTGCAGGACTAGCATAAGATTATTTTGTTTTCAAAATGAATCTCAAAATATGAAAACTGGCACCCTAATATTTGAATCATGTAAGATTTAATTTCTAACATGATAGCATGAGTTTATAATCTTACATGTCATTTAAAATTATGTTAACTTTTAAAAAATAATGATTAATGCTATAAATTAGTTTCTATTAAATGTCTGTTCGTGAAAACAAGTTTAAAAAGTACATTTCGCTTTGCATTTATACAACTTTTCACCATGCATAAAATATGAATGCACAACTTCAAATTCAAAAGTTAAACTTATAATTAACTTTTCTGTGGATAAACAATACATGATATATATTTTTTTTTTCCATCTTTAGTTTTAAACATAAATTTCTGTAAATCAATTATGTACATTTTCATTGTAATTGTTTTCATCTTTTTAGTCTTAAAACATACGTTCCACATTCCTTAAAAGTTATATATTTTTCTTATGTTATTTAAATTTACATAAATTTAATGTGTGATTACAGAATATTTACTGGGATTAGAAAATTAAATACACTGTACTACTTCGTAACTCGTCAATTATAAATATTCCAAGCATAAAGTTAGTAATGTGAAAAAAAATTGTGAACATTATACCATATCAATACCAGTCTATTAAAAGTCTAAAACTATCCAAGAATTCATTTACCAGTACATTTTACTTAAGTATATTGAATTTCTTTATAAAATAAGAACTTGCTTATGACTTTTTGATTGTGACGTTTACTATAAATAGGAAAGGGGAAATATAAAATTTGTTCAAGTACTTAACACATTACACATTGCAAACTACTACAAACTCAGAATAAAAAGCACATTACAATGAACTAAGAATTAAAAAAACATTACAACAAAAATAACATAAGAAAAACAATAAAATAATGGCAAAAAAAATAATAAGCAATGACAGTAAATTTAGTAAGATTGCCCAGGCTTTGCAGTTTGAAAAATCCAGGCAAACTGATAAAACTATCTACGGTGTTGCGCTGGTCAGCAAAGAACCCTAAATTCCTACCTAGATCAACTATTGTCATTGCTCCCTAACTCCCTATTTCTGCTGGTTAGTACATTATAATCCATTCTCCAGTCACTGCCAGTTAAAAAGTCGAAATCCACTACCACTTCCTACATCCGTTGAATCCGATTCACTTCCCATTGTCTCGTCTGAGCTCTCACTTGGAAGGACTTTGATCCTGTCTGCATGTTCAACAATCCAATCAGTGAATTCGGGAGAGGCAGCCCATTCTGCTAGAGCCTGCTTAGTGGATTCTCTTGTGAACTCATCCCACTCTTGCTTTGTGAACTTCTTTCTGTTCCGGGTCTTGTGAAAGGTTGAATAATAATCCCGCCCCGTATGAATCCCAGGAGATTGTGATGAAATCCCAGAAGATGGTGTTACAACGCCTGCAGTAGACAATGAATCAAATAACATATTCACACCATTTTTGTTCTAACCAAAATATATATCCAGACACTCAGGTCTTTGAATAATAGTACCCACCAAAATTCATAATAAAAATTTGCCAAAAAAAAGTACACAAAAATTATAAGCAAGCAAAGTATGTTCGTTCTTTTGGAATTTAGACTGAGGGCCAATTTGAAAACACAACTCAATGCTGAAAATGGAAATAAATAATCCAGCACTGACTTATTTTGTGGTATTTGTTTAAATCATTCCAAAAAAGAAATAACTGAATGTGAAAAAGAAAAAGGAAATTTCCAACATATAACTTAAAGATCATCTTCACAAACAACTAAGTGCAAGAAATTTCCAAAATATTCGGAAGTAGATAAAAAAAATTCAAAAGATTGGACAATATGTAGCAATCACACATACAAGAAGACTGCAACAAGAAACAATACCTCTCACGGGAGAGTCAGTCCATGCCAAACTTCTAGGGCTATCCCACATTTTTCTTTTAGGGCTACTCCAAAGTTTTCCTTTAGGGGTTGACTTGCTAAGGAATTCTGCACGACCTCGTCTTCCTTTCACCCGTTGCAGGGAATAGTCATCATATCCTGAAGTTTCATACCTACATGAAATCGTAAAAGCATACATAGAAGTGAAAAGCTTGAAAGCTTTCAACTTGTTATCAATGACAGGAAAAAAAGATGCAAGTAAAATAAGTCCAGTATATGTTGATAGATCCCACTTTCTCCTTGTTCCTTTTGTTGGTTCAATAGACACTAATGAATCTTGAATCTAAGACCTCTACAATGTTCAACCTTTTAATCAGTGATCATTTCCAACAAGATGATTAAATTCTATTAAATTCTTCAAAAGCAAAATATAAAAAAATGCATGAAAACATCCAAAATGCCTTATTAACAAATGGTCAGAATTGTGACAATCCTCTAATCTAATGTTCCTCGGACAAAACTACCATGACCAATCAAAAGCAGAACATACAAAAACTCCCTTGCTTTTTGAAAGTGAAAGGCGAATCATGCAAATATGGCCAACATGTCCAGCAGACAATATTCTACATCAATAAAAAAAAATAAAGCAGAAAGAGAAGTCATACTTACCATCCATGAAGCCATTTTGTGGCAGAAAAAAGTTTGCAAACAATTCCGCAAGAGATCAAAGCTCCAATAGATAGAAGAGGATCAAGAGTGCTCTGAAAGAGAAATGAAAATTAGAATAAACAGGGAAATGAACATTATCCGTCAGAGTATGTGGCCAACCAAAATGGTGAAATATCACACTACAAGAGGGTTTTAATTAAAAATAAGTTAAATTTTAACACAGATAAATATAACCATCTCATCGCAATCTGAAGTAGTCATGCATTCAACAGAATTTAGTGTGCAAATCAGGTGAAAGCAGTGGCATTGTTTCCAAAATATGCCACAAACACAAAAGTTAACAATCTATATATAGTCTACACTATTTTTATTTTAAAACTTATCATTGCAGAAATTTTAAAATTAATGATAAATATTCTCTCTCTCTGTATGTGTGTGTGTGTGTGTGTATATATATATATATATATGAGAGTGTGTATGTGTGTGTGTGCATTATGTGTAACTTATTTTCACTGTTCGGTTGTCAAAATACTCATTAACTACTATATTTCCTTTACTTTTAAATCCAAAAGAAGCAGACCATTTTGCAGTTTATATTATATATTCAATTTTCTTATATTTTATCTGTTTTTACTTAAAATATTTTGAAACTTTAACTGTATTCTACCTGAATGAACATATAAAATTATTCCAAAAGTCAAATATTGTATCTTTTATTGATTTGTTAAGCTTAATTTATGTTGTAAATTTAGAGTATACCAAACTATGACTCCTTTAAAAGCTATTTTCAAAGATAAAAAGCAAAAATTAGAATACTTGATGCAAACCTGTATTCTACCTGAATGAACATATAAAACTATTCCAGAAGCCAAATATTGTATATCTTATTCATTTGCCAAGCTTAATATATGCTGTAAATTTAAAGTATACCAAACTATGACTCCTTTAAAATATATTTTAAAATATTAAAAGCAAAAATGATAATACTTGATGCAGACCTGTAAAATGAAAGTGGTTCCAATAATGCGCATTGCCCATTTCACAAACTGAGCAACCCCAGCATCCACACTACCATCTTCTTTTGAAATTACAAACCTCCTAACAATCCAGTAGCCTAAAGCAGCTCCAGCTAATATGATGCCCAGTATTACAAAAATAGCAACCTGAAAAGCATCAAGGGAAATTAGTTAACGAGAAAATTGAAGATGTTTGATAAACAGGCAATCACTAAAATTATGACCAACATTTGATAATACATGTCCAACAGACAAGCAAACCCGGCTAGCATTCCATAAATCATTAAAAACTATGCCGCCAAAAAGGGGAAGAGAGTGTGTGAAAAGGGATAGGTAAAGAGGAAGTGAGTAACTACAGATCAGGGACTAACCATTAATGTTTGAAGATGTTTGATAAACATGCAATCACTAAAAATATGGCCAACAGTTGATAATATATGTCCAACAGACAAGCAAAGCTGGCTAGCATTCCATAAATCATTAAATATTATGCCGCCAAATGGGGGAGAGAGTGTGTGAAAAGGGAGAGGTAAAGGGGAAGTGAGTAACTACAGATCAGGGACTAACCATTAGTGTTTGGTGATTGATGGTTCGCACACCAGGGCAACAAGGATATATAAAAATGATTATATAGTCTCAGAAAACCAAATTACTATACTGGAAAAGACAAAGCCATTGCCACCTCTTTAGTAGCTATTTTCTGTTGACCAAAAGCTTTTTTAGCTAAGCGAAAGAGAAATAAAAATGTACCAAAAGTTATTCTAAATGGACAAAAAAGATAGCACAACATATTGTAAAGATCAGAAACAAAGTCTGGAAATATTTAAAAGAATTATTCAATGAAAGTGAAAACATAATGTTTCAAATGAGTTCCAAAATGTTAGCTTATCATTCATTAGAAATATACGTGTAGGTATGAGAAAAAAAATGTAACAAAAAGGATCAGAAATAAAGACTACAAAGTAGTGGTTAGTTTTCAAGATGTATTGTCTAATGCACCGATTTATATAAAGTAGAAATGGACTAGTATACTTACTGGATTGTACATCTCTTCACTCATCCCAAGACTCTGAAAAATAGAATTTAAGATCAAAGAGAATTGGTGCAAAAGGAATGATCCAGCTCCAACCTGAACAACACAGGTAATAATGTCAAGACCAATAATTTTGCCATGAAACATGAAAATCTGCAAGTGAACAATGGTCAGAAATAAAATCAAACTCACCACTGATCCGTAGATGGTAAGGTAAAAGATATTTTTCCTTCCAGTCGGCATTAATTTCATGCCCTACATTATAATAAGAAATTAGTTAAAAACATGTCAAACAATCGAGGAAAATTTGGAAGCATAAAATGGAATTCAAATATGATACGAGAGTAATTTATATAATTAGATACCTGAAAAAGAAGGATAATAATGACAAGAAAGATCCCTATAGCCATCGAAGTGCTATAATAAAACGGAACCCAACTGCTAACAATTGGAGCCAACAACAGCAGTATCAATCCCACTGCAAGACAAACCAGGCGCCATTGCTGAAAATCTGCAACATATTTTAAAAACATACAAAAATTAGCACCAAAAGTATAACAAAAAAATCACAAAGAGAAGACACAACAAAAGAACAATCCCCCTATCCCCACCTGCCCAAGTTTTTAAGGTGGAACAAACTAACCTTCTTCAAGAGCAACCGTAACCGAATCCAATATTTCTCCATTGATCTTCACATCAACATATCTAGTTTCAAATGGTGACATAACAGCATTCCAGACCCCTTTCTGTACACTCCTCCACTCATCTTTCTCACATTGACACCACCCAAGCGTATTATTCCTGAACATAGTAAATTAGAAATGGGAACCTCCATAGATTAGCTGAAACAATAATACCGACAGTGTACGTGCCAAACGTGCACTTGAGCGAAGTAGATACAGCGACAACAAAAA
>Ga0214542_1003641_pt1 | contig 31218 bp, 17 predicted proteins | sample CNSS1metaG_FD_160096 | JGI IMG/M metagenome (GOLD analysis project Ga0214542, IMG submission 160096) | Root nodule microbial communities from cowpea collected in UCLA plant growth center, Los Angeles, California, USA - CNSS1 | ecosystem: Host-associated > Plants > Roots > Nodule | place: USA...
GATTGGTTGGGCCGTATTTTGTAATTGGTGATTGATCTGTTCGGATTGATCTCTCTTTTTTTTTTAATTTTTTTTAATTCTTTTGTAGTTTTTTTTTTTTTTTTTTTAAAATTTATTTTTATTTTTTTTTTTTTTTTAACTTTTAATCACTTTTTCAATTTTATTAAACATAGCCTAATAACATAAATCAGACTAAAAAAGAGTTTATATGCTCACCCAATATTGGCTTTTTTGTAGTTTAGGGTCTATTGAAACTTGAATTTTTAAAAATGGATCCGTCAATTTTTTTTTTTGCCAAAGTAGGTCAAGTTGTCAAGAAGGGTAACAACATTAGAGGCAATATCTTTATCTCCCTGACCGATTTCTTATTTTTTTTTTTTAAATGTGATGTCGTTATGCAGTGCACCGGTTTGTTTGAAACGAAAAAGTGAAGTCGTCCTCACACATGAGGACTTCACTTTTTCAATTTTTTTTTCGTAATAAATAAATTTTGATTATTTTTTAGGATTTAGAAGAATAATCAGTAAAAAAATATTAATAGAATAGAAATAACCATTACATTAATATATTTTAACATTAATTAATAATTAAAATACAACATTTAAGTTAGTAGAAAATCATCCATGTCCTCCAGTTTCACATGGAGGTCGTCTTCTGGGTCTGGTTGGTCGTGTTGGTGGTTGTTCTTAGTGTGGTTCATTGTGATCTTCATCTTCATGTTGATGACTTTGAGAAAATTGGGGATGGTGAATCGTTGTTTGGGAAGTTTGAGAAGGCATTGGCGGAGGATGGAATGACATTGATGAAGAAAATCCTGGATAATAGGCGAATGGTGGTGTCATGGTTGAAGTGTCAAACATTTGTGATGGACCAGCACCATAACATGACTGATGCGGGAAGAAACCGTACGAGGAAGGGACATGTTGGAATTGGGTGTTTGATGGGTTGCCAAACTGAGGGTATGGATGTCCAAACATTTTACTGTGACCCATACACGATTGCCCAAAAAATTGTTGGGGATGATGTATAAAATCTGGAGAAGACCCGACATGGCCAGTGTAGGGTTGTGAAGCAGGTTGGGATGGTTCTTGTGACATATCATACTGTAAAATAAATAGCAAGGTCATTCTCATGAATAAGTACGCATGATAAAGAGATGTACGACATTGTAGTAAAACTGACCTCATCATCGGAAGATTCCGTATTTGGAGATATATAGCAGATAATGTGGTTTATATACCATTGCATGTAGGGTGTTTCATCACGCAAATGGTCGTTTCCGCTAAATGATGTACCTTGAATGAGCCGATTTTGTTGATCATTCCAAATTGCAATCTAACGGTGATGATGTGCCACCCAATCTCTTTCATTTCTCCCCCTCAAGTCATTCCTGTGGACTTGATCGAGGTTAATCGGGTCAGGCGGGATGTTCTGTCTTAAACCAAATTGACGCATGACCCTATCCGCCTGATGGAATTCGACTGTCGCGAAGCAAATTATAGGAACTATTGCTCTAGCCACTATAGGGATGTCAACCACAATCAACCGACGAACTTCGTTTTGAATATAAGGCCTTCACAAGAACTAAAAAAATTTGTAGACATTAATTTCAAATTTAGAAAAATAAATGATTACGTAACTTAATTATTACCTGTCTTGTACGAATTTGATCAAATTTCACGCGAAATTCACTAACTGATAAAGAACCATCATTTCTCCGATCTGCTTGGTTCATCCACCTAAAAAGTGTATGAATTTGAAGTAAGTTAAATTACAAGGAAAGCAACATTTGAAAGGACCGCAACATGGTTTGTTGAGAGAGGGGTTAAGGCAGACTCCATGTTACGAGCAGGCCACCAGTATCCTGAGAAAATTAATGCTATTATTAGAAAAAATCAACAACAAGCGAGAATGTGTCAAGTCTGTCGATACTCAAGAGAAAATACTGAATTTGAAGTTCAAGAGATGTTTTCTCCACATGATCACCGCCTACCAATGTCTTTTACAGTTAGATTAAATGATTGGTGGTGTGATTGTGGTCACTTTCAAGCTCTTCGACTGCCTTGTCATCACGTAATAGCTGTGTGCTCTTTCTCCCATGTAGATCTAACCTCATATATCCATCCAGTTTATAGCCTCTACAACATCAACAAAGCATATGAAATACAATTGCATCCGATTAAGAATAAAGAATATTGGTTCACTTACACCATACCAAATTTCATTCTAAACCCAAACATGCGTCGTAGGGTACGGGGAAGACCACCAACTAATAGAATCCAAAATGAAATGGATCAACCAAATCCCAACAGACGAAGTAAATGTTCATATTGTAGAAATGAAGGACATCAGAGAGGAAATTGTCCTTATCGTCAGTAATTTATTGTTTTATCCAATTTTAGTTTATTTTTATTATGTAATTTTATATTATCTAATATATTTTATGAAGTTAATTTATTGTAGAAATAAAAATAATTACAAATACAATCAATATAATTTTTATATCTAACCAAATTTGAAAAAGAAATTCAAAAATTCAAAAAATATCGATAACTCTTCAGTTTAAAAAAAATAACGAAAATTAAAAAATTAAAAAAAAATTTATCAAAACTGAAAAATAAAAAAATAAGCAAAACCGTTAAATTAAAAAAAAAAATTGAAATATTTAAAAAATAAAATAAGGAAAAAAAATAACAAATAATTAAAACTGAAAAGTTGAAAAAATAAAATAAAAGTGAAGTCGTCATGTTACATGACTTCTCTATTAAATAGAAGTCGTTATTTGACGCAACGACATTAATTTAAAAAAAAAAAAAGCGAAAGCGAAGTCGTCCTTCCAGATAACCACTTGACCTAATTTAAAAAAAATATCAACTGACCCTATTTTATAATTTTCTGGTCAAAAGGATTCTAAAATACAAAAAAAACTCCGATATCACTCTCACTTAAATAATTTAATTTTATAAAGTACTCAGAATACAATTTAAATTTATGATGTTATTAAATAATATTAACTATGTTCTATTTTATTGTTTATATAAAAGACACGAAAGAATACAATTTATACATGCAAGATTTATTATAAAAATAACATTTATAATAATATATTAATACTCGTCAAAAGTTAAAATACGAGAATGATAACAAATTGTAAAATATGGTTGGCGTTCTCTCCTGGCGAAAAAAAAAAGAGCGTAACAAACAACTCCATTTGACCACTTCCGTGTGTGGATTGAAATAATCACTTTAGAGAGTGGTGCGAGTTTTTGGTGACGCTAAACGCAATTTTTCACGTTGGAACGGTGTCAAACTGCGTCAAGAACGTGTGTCCAAACAGTGTGCATATTATTTTATTTATGTAATTTAAGCAGTTAGTAAATGATAATTTATTTATACAAAAATATTTAAATAATTAAAGAAGAAAAATACGAAAAAGTATAGTCTTGGAGACCGACATCAAGGTGGACCGTTATAAAAAAAAGTGATGAAGTGAAAGAGACCCGCAAATGACAATGGTGATTTACACTTCAATCCAAACGAAAGTTGTTCACCACCAAATACATATACACACTTTTACTTTACGAACACAAATTTTCAATCATAATTATTATGAGAGAGAAAAATAAAAAACAATTAAAGAGTGGCCACCAGAACAGAAGCCTGTTATTTTTCCATTCAAACTTTTTTTTGTTCTCTCTCTTCCTCCCCACTAGCGATCCGAGTTAGATTTTAAGGAGCGAGTCGCGGACTCGGCTGCACAAGCGGCGTTTCCTCCTCTGGCCACGCATCATTCGCTCTGTTGCGCTGCGCTTAAATCCGAATCGAATCTGCTGAAACAATCACGTGATATTCGATAATTAGTTTTTTTCCGATCAATCACGAGATATTCGATCTCATTCGTAACTGTTTCACTCCAACTTCAAGCACTCACACACGCTCTTTTCTTTTTCTTTTTATCTGCGCTTTGTGAGCGCGATCTTGGAGAACTAAGCGTGCGTTTGTTTCTTTTTCTCGTTTGATCTCTCTCGTTGTTCCGAGAGAGTTGTGTGTTGTGGAAGCATGGTTAGCGGCAACATTTTTCATTGTAGAAAGAATTCGTGGCCTACGGAGGAGTATATCAGTAAATCTACTCTGCAGCTGGTATATAATTTTTTTCTTTGTTACTTTTGGAATATCGGATTCTTATGAAGTTTATTGACATGACAGCGATTTGCTTTTGTTGATAATTCAATTCAGTTTGGAAATTCGATGACGTATTTTTTTGTTGTCTTTATTAAGTTGCTCTCCGACTTTGGTGAATCAGCGTTCTGCCTTCTGATGGCGCCGCGCTTTTGTGATATCTGAAAAACTTGTGTTTGCCTGTGACTTTAATTTTAAAGTCTGAATGTTTGTGTTTTCTTGGCGGAAAACACGAACGATCTACTCGTTGCAGTTAGCCGAAGGAAGGAAATTAAAAGAATGCTATTCCTTAGCTGGTCGAAATGGTTGCGAATTTGTTTTTTTTGTTGATTACTGAATTCATTTGAAAATTTGGTGTTGTTTTTATTTATTTATTAAGTTTCTCTTTGTTGTTTTTGTGAATTGGCGTCCTGGTTTCGTGATGATGCTTTATCTGGAAATTTGACTTTAGCGTGTGATTTTTCTTAATAGTAGTTGATTACACGGTGCTACGTTCACATGTCATTGATATTGATAGTTGATTTTATTTAAATGTAATCCGTGTCCCTGACATGGTTTTTGCAGTTTGATTATGATAGTTCTGCTCCCCCTGAGCAAGCTTGGAGAAGGAGATTGAACAGCCATGCCAATCTTCTTAAAGAATTTAGAGTAACTTTTATGGAAGCCATAAAAATGGCAAGTGTTTTTCCTCTCTCCCTCTCTCTTTCCCAAAACTACAACTAATAACGTGGACTCATTGGTTTAGTGCACGGAATTCCTTTGCATATTCTTATTTATGTATAGATGGTTTTATTAGTATTTTGCATCTCGCTCTATCTCACCTGATTGTCTATTGTGTTTTAAAATTCCCAGGTTCGATTAGGGATACGTATTTGGTCATATGTTAGGGAAGAGGCTTCTCATGGGAGGGTAAATTTCAAATTCTATGTTCTTTGGGTCATTCATTGATGTTTAATTTTGTGTGGTGGGTACATTATACATTATACGAGTAGGTTGAAACTTACGATTCCAAACTTTTTTTTGTTTGTCTGATTTCTGCAGAAAGCACCTATTGATCCTTTCACCCGCGAGAGTTGCAAGCCATCTGCATCTCAAGGAGTTCCACTTGGTGGGATGGGGTATGATTTGTTCCAATTGAAAGCTACCAACTAATAATCCTGAATACCATTATTTACAAGCGGGTTTATCCATTTGGCCTTTAGAACAAACAAATTTCTTTCTTCTTGTATTGATTTGAACGTCATTTATTCCTAAACAGGAGTGGCAGCATATCAAGAGGGTTTAGAGGCGAGTTCCGACAATGGCAAATTATTCCTAGCTTATGTGAAGCGTCACCAGTTATGGCCAATCAGTTCTCTGTAAGTCTTCCTGTTCTTCTGCTTATTATTGATGTGCTATATTCTTCTCTAATTGTATGGCATCAATTTGTGGATTTATTTCCCTGACTGTCACTTATGTGCTCAGCATGTACCTTTCTTGAAATGAATTATTTAAAATTATATTGCATTCCCTTAACAGAATAAGGATAATAGGTGGAATGTATATTAAAATATAAATACAAGATTTTTGGAGTGGAATGGTTAGTTAGTCACTGAGTTGGTCAGTGAGGTTGGTAGACAGTTATATTGAGGGTTGGAGGTAGATATACTGAAGTTGTTTAGGATCACAAATTAATGTTTCTGTGCAATCAAATGGATTTTGGAGTCAAGGTGCTTTTGTGCAAAAGGAAATTTAGTTAATCAATATGATTGGTGTTTTGTATTTGAGCTTTTTAATTCTATCAGTATCAATTGCTCTCTACTTGATGAGATAGACCCCTAGTTTTGTCTAGACAAGAGAAAAAAAAGTTATGAACATGGTTTGTAGTTTCACTAGTTGTTACTTTGTATGAATTTTAGTTCAAAGGTAATGTTAGAGCCTTCTAGTAAAACATCTGGCTTTCCCTTTTAACCAGAATGATCTTTATTGTTTGTGACCATTCTGAACTGTGGTTTATAATACATATTATATGGTTTATTTACTCATGTTGCAGATTTTTATAAGTAGAGAGGGAGGAAACAAAAATTTTTCATCAGTTTTGGCTCCTGGCCAGCATGAAGGTTTAGGGTAAGGTGGCATGTGTGGAAGTTTGTAAAACAATGTTTCATGACTATGAGTGTTGCAAACATATTTAGCATTTTTATAAATTCATTTTTTTGTTACAATTTGCTTGTATTTATATCTTAACTATCTAGTAATAAGAGAATACTAATCAGTGATAATAGAAAATACCATTGGTACCGTTAAACCCAATCAGTCCCTACATATAAATATAACTATCTGATGTTTACTTGGATGATAATGATTTGATAAGTTAATACCCATTATTTGCAACAAAAATTCTCTTATTTTGACCGTCTGAGGTTTCACAGGGGTCCTATTATTGTCTTGCTGACCTTTTTATTGCTTACATGAACTTATGTATGTAAAAAAACTAGTTTTGCAGAATATTTCCATCTTCATTTTTTAGAAAAGCTTCTGATGATGAAAATAATTGATAGGGTTAGCACAATATATGTTTGGTTTCTAACTATTACATAGAGGCATAACACAATATTCTACCAAGCTTTGACTAATATACTTCTAACTGCTACCCATTTAGCACTCTAGAGTAGATTGACAACATCAACCCAGTTGCAAAAATATTACTCTTCCGATCTTGCAATTAGTTTGATTTGAATTTTGGATTCTGCTTAACATTTGTTTTTTTGGGTGCTTTTCATGTATCTCTAGATACACATACATGTACTCAAATTCATCTTTATTTGTTTTCCAGATCTAGTAAGAAACCTGATGATCAGGGCATATCATCATGGGGATGGAATCTAAATGGGCAGCACTCAACCTACCATGCTTTGTTTCCAAGAGCTTGGACAGTTTATGATGGTATGGTCATTTATATTAATTGGTTCTTTGTTAAATGTGTATGATCCTTTTTAATTAATTACTACTTTCTTATTCTCAGGTGAGCCAGACCCAGAACTAAAAATATCTTGTCGGCAGATATCCCCATTCATACCACATAATTATAGAGAAAGCAGTCTACCTGCTGCTGTTTTTGTTTATACGGTGTGTAATTTTATTATTGTTACTTAAATTTGTATGTAAGAGAATGAAAGGGTCAGTTTCCTTGCACTATTGTTTGAGATTTTTTGTTTTCCTTTTAATTGACATATTGTATTATATACTAAATACAAACTAGTTGCTGCACTTTAGCTTCTTAGAGAAAAAGTTTTAGTTGCATTTTTCTTAGTTTACATTAGTGTAAAATCTACTATTGTGTCCCCTTGTATGAAATGGCATTTCACCTGTTTATGTTTGGTCCTCTCATGAAAAATTGGATTAGATGCATTGTATAAGGCTGTTTGATTGTTGCAAATTACCTTCACTTTGACTTTGACTCTTTTCATCCCTTAAGATGTTTGAGAAGTCCTTTTTCCATATGAGCTGTTGAATTGGGCGATGTTCCACCCTGGTAAATCCTTTTGGGTGCCAATTTCCCTCTGGTTATTTGAGCTATCATGCTTAACGGAGTTCCATTAAGCAAAGTGGGTGAAGAACTTAATATTCCATACATTTTCCGTATTGTATATTATTTTAATATTATCATATGTATCCATGTTTAATTTCTGTATTATGAGGTGTGAAGTAATATATATTCTCAGGTTTATTAAAAATTTTACTTGTTTGTTTTGTAGTTGGTGAACACAGGAAAGGAAAGAGCTAAAGTCAGCCTTTTATTTACTTGGGCGGTAAGATTTTATTTTCCTGAAATGTTGTCTTCACTTGTCACAAAAATATGTTTGGGTAGGGGTTACAGAGATTGGGCCATTGAAAAAATAACCATCGATATTAATCTTCTGCAGAATTCCATTGGTGGAAGCTCACACCTGTCTGGAGATCATGTGAATGAACCATTCCAGTAAGTTTTTTCTTTAATCGCGATATGTGTTCTTCAAAATAGAGTAGGCCTTAAACAATATTTTAACTCCTTTTTCATTTTTCATTTATAGAGCTGAAGATGGAGTCTCCGGTGTACTTCTATATCACAAGCAAGTTATCAAACCTTATAGATATATTTGACGGTTGGTTTGATTTCTCTTTATTGTTTACATGGGAGTGGTTGATAAGGCAATGACATAAAGTTTCTGAATAGTCTAAAGGTGCTCTAGCTTATATTTATAAACAATCTCTTTTAAACAGTTTAATGAGCCTGTTGTTCAACATATTTCCTACAAACTGCTTTACCATTATCAATCATCTTAAGGGTCATATGAGCTTGTTAATCCTTCCGTATTACCAATTGATTTTTTCCCAACATTGTAAAACTTACAAAAATAATTTTCCCATCTCTCTTGATTATCTTGATCCATTGACCAAATTCTTCATCTTTATACATGTTAATATCTTAAGTAATCCAAATCTCTTGATCAAATTTTTCTATTTTTTTAAGCTTTTAAATTTCCCATTTTCCCCTCGAGATCTCAGTAAAACTCCTCTAAAGTTTTGGACTGTTCATCACCCCAAATTTTCTCTGTTTCAATTTTTAACTTTCTGATACGTTATTCAATATTGCATCATTATTGGATCGAAGCAAGGCTTTAAACACACTTTTATTTCTTGAACGCTTCCATCACCAAGTTCTTTCTCTATGTTCCCAATTTTTCAATCTTCCCAATTTTCTAAGACATTCGATCTCAAATGATGTTGTTTGCCCTTCCGTCGTGATTCTCAACTACGTTTCTCCCACAGTTTCTTCTTCCAAAGAAATATTCATACCCTATGAGCTTCTGCTCTTAGATTTGTAACTTGTATGGTTGTGTTTATGGTTTTTAAAATGAATATTAAGGATCAAGGCCCTACATTATGCAGTGAAACTAACAATGACAATCTGAGACTCACCTTGCATAACCCGCAACCTGCACGGGCCAACAACAGGTTGGCCCACATAACCCACATTACTTAAACTTTTAAAATCCAACAACAACACATTGTGTGTGTTTCTTGCTCATTTGTGTTTTTTCTCCAATCCATCCCACTCATTTGCATTTATAAAATTTATTATTTCTATTAATTTAATTAAATAAAAATAGTTATTAAAATTCTTATGCATTGCCATCTTTATCGAAACTCTCTTCAGGAATCACCTTGTAATTCTTGCAAGCTTTTTTATTGTATCAGAGCTCCATGCAGCGAAGAAATTTCTGCGGTGTCTAGTACCATGCCTTTTCTGCAACCCATTTATTTTCTTAAAGACAGATGATACTTGAAAAATGTGTCCATTAGCCCATGATCAACACAACTATCAAAACCAAAATGTGCTGAAATCAGCAACATATGAAAAGAAGAAAAATTGGCCACTTCCACTTACCCCAAAATCCTCGGATACTCAGCTTGAATTCTATAGACCCTTGCTTATATGATTCCCTTGTCATAAGGTGCTCTTTAAAGTTGACATTCTTTTCTTGATTCTTATTGGTCCTTTTTCCGTTAAAGGTTCTTTTTTTTTTTTTTCTTTTTGGAGACCTATTCTAAATCTTCGTGCTCTTTTTTTATAAAATCTTCTTGTAAAAAGGAGGTGTATTGGGTGAGTCTCCCGTGGAAAATGGCAACAATTGCGCTTTCTTGAGTATTATTCCAAGTATAGAGTTCTGGTTATTACTTTTTTATAGAAAAAAAACCTCATTATAAAATATATGGAGAAAGTACAACAGCGGGAACTGTGCTGGTGAGGTGAGTTAACTGCTTACCTCCAAATTAGATGAAAATGAAAACACTATTCTGAAATAGATTATTTTTACTTTGGTCTATCATTCTGGTTTGGGATTTTTCCATGAACTTGTAAAAATGAACTAAGAAAATTTAATTGTTTATTGCTACCAATTTCCATTAATTTGAAATAATATTTTTTCATTGACAGTACTTGATTTCTACAATTAAGTTTACAATTTCACTATTCTGGTTTGACATATTTGCATGCACGTAGGTATAAGTAACATGTTTGTGTGGGTCGGTATGTATGTAATTGTAAATTGTAATTAGGGTCTCTTCTCCTAAACTTCTCTGTAAATGAGGATTTTGGTGTATATATTAAGGCCGTTCCAATATACAGGACAGCAAAAGGAAATCCTCCTGTTACTTTTTCCATAGCTGCATGTGAAACGCAGAATGTTAGTGTTTCTGTTTTGCCGAGTTTTGGGCTGTCTGAAGGAAGTAGCATAACCGCAAAAGGCATGTGGAGTAAAATGGTGAAGGTACTGGTTACCCCTCTTTTTGGGGATTTCTAAATGATATTTATAGTTTTCCACAAGGTTCTTCCAAATATTTTTGGTATGGAAAGTATGTAGAATTGGTTCTAATTGAAATTATTATATCTTTTTAAGGATGGTCAATTTGACCAGGAGAATTTCAATTCTGGTCCTAGCATGCCCTCATCACTTGGAGAGACACTATGTGCTGCTGTTGCAGCTACAGCTTGGGTTGAACCCCATGGAAAGTGCACCGTTGCATTCAGTCTTGCATGGTCATCTCCAAAAGTAAAGTTCGTGAAAGGTTGCACTTTCAACAGGTAATCAATGTTACGATAGAATATTAGGTAGTTAATATTTATCCTTGACCAAGGTCTCTATATATTAAATAATAGTTGTATGCTTGCACCTGCCTGTACGAGTGAAGTTGTTCATGATATGATTTAACTAGCTTCAACTTTGTTACATGAGCTGCATTTTAGATTTAGAAAAATTTGAATGATACTTTTAGTTATTGGTAAATCAGATCTGCCTTTGAGTAGCTAAGCTTAGATGAAGATTTTTTAAATCTCTCTCACTCGGTTCCAACAGAATCTTGTGATTTAAACAGGTGGTGGATACTAAATTGGGCAAACCAATTTCTCATATAATTAATTAGGGAGGCCATTTTGCTTTAAAAGCTACGCTTTTCAATTGTCTGCTGTTTTTTTTTAATGGTATATCAAATTCTTGGTTTATTTTAGAGGCATATATGTATGGTAAAATTGACCATTGTATCTCTTGATATTGTATTCTTATTTTTTTCTTCTATGAAGGTATTCTTGCTTGCCTGCTCTTAATTATTATTACAAATGACTATCTTGATTTGTTATCTTGTATTACATGATCCCATTGAAATGTGATTATCCTAAATAAAGTTTTACTTAGGCTCCAAATGAATAGTGTCACTCCTGCTTTATCTGTGACAGCATAAACTTTTTAATTCTTTTTTTTTTTTTGGAAGAGATTGTGCCTGTTGTTGCCAAACATGCAGCCTACGTACAACCCAATATCTTTTGTATAATTATATTTTATTGTTAAATTTGCTTGATTCTTTTACCGCAGGAGATATACAAAATTTTATGGGACTTCTGAGAAAGCGGCAGTGGACTTGGCCCATGATGCTTTGACAAGTATGTTGTATGGTTTGATTATTGATATTCTTCAGGCCTATGCTTTACTTGCATTGGTTGTATATAATCACATTTCAAAACAGAAAAAATATACAAATGTTTCTGATTGATGGTTCCATCTGTGACATATAAAAACCTTATTAGATTTTTGAATTCTAAACAGATTACAGCCGGTGGGAAGAAGAGATTGAGAAATGGCAGAATCCTATTCTCAAGGACGAGACACTACCAGAATGGTAATTCTCAAATTTAACTTCTATAATATTTTAATCATGAAGTATCACTGAATTTTTTGTTTCTTTGCTTGTTATGGGTCAATTCCAGATTATTATTATTTTACGATCAAATGTAGGAAGCTTTTATAGTCTTGGTGTCCACTAAATTAGCCCGAGCAAAACTTGGGTTTTTTCAGTTGATGTTTGGCAGCTTACTTTTGTGCAAGGTTTTAGACTTAAAAAACTTCACTTTGTTCTAGAAATTAGTTTCCTTTGTTCAAAGGTTGGGTTTATGGGACCTTAAGTCAGAGGTATTCAGTCACAATTTCATCTAGTAAAACGTAGTGTTACTTCTGTTTTCAAGTAAAGACTGATTGATCATGTATGCTCTTGTGTAATCTCTTTTGTCTTCCTCTACCTTGACTTGTGAAGCTGTCCTATCTTTTTGTGGCTTATATTGTTCCAGGAGAAGATATATTATTGTATTTGTTATTTATTTTTACAGGTACAAATTTACATTATTTAATGAACTCTACTTTCTTGTTGCCGGAGGAACAATTTGGATTGGTATGTATATTAGCACATTGTACTGTGGTTTTATTTTTTATTAATGTTTGGGTTTTTCATTGGAGATGCCTATTGTCATTTAATTCTTAATAAGATCTTTAAAACTGCTTAATCTTTCTGCCAGACTCTCCTTTGCTATCTTCAAGTATGCGGAATGGCCAAGATCGAGCAAGGGAGTTGGAAAATGCAGTTGTCAAAGGAACTGAAGATAAAATAAATGGCAGAAAAAGGACGGTTGTGGACCGCACAACAGATAGTACCTATGAATCTACCGCTACTACAGGAAATAATTGTGTGGATGAAAATCTATATGGACATGATAATGATGATGATGTTGGAAGGTTCTTGTACTTGGAAGGGGTGGAGTATATCATGTGGTGCACGTATGACGTGCACTTCTACGCATCATTTGCTCTTCTTGAGCTCTTTCCTAGGATTGAATTAAATATACAGCGTGACTTTGCTAGAGCTGTCTTGTGTGAAGATGGAAGAAGAGTAAAGTTTCTGGCAGAGGGAAACTGGGGAATTCGCAAGGTTTATGGGGCAGTGCCACATGATCTGGGGACACACGATCCGTGGAATGAAATGAATGCCTATAACATCCATGATACTAGCAAGTGGAAGGACCTGAACCCAAAATTTGTTCTTCAGGTGTATCGAGATTTTTCTGCAACAGGTGATTTGCAGTTTGGAATTGATGTGTGGCCTGCTGTCCGGGCTGCAATGGAGTACATGGACCAATTTGACAGAGATGGCGATGGTCTTATTGAGAATGATGGCTTCCCTGATCAAACGTATGATACATGGACAGTCCATGGTGTGAGCACATACTGCGGATGTCTTTGGCTTGCTGCTCTACAAGCTGCCGCAGCAATGGCCCTTGAACTGGGAGACAGAGATTTTGCAGAAATCTGCAAAAGGAAGTTTTTGAAGGCTAAGCCAGCATTTGAAGAAAAACTGTGGAATGGTTCATATTTTAACTACGACAGTGGATCAAGTAGTAACAGTAAATCCATTCAAGCAGATCAATTGGCTGGGCAATGGTATACTGCATCCTCAGGGCTTCCCTCCCTTTTTGAGGATTCCAAAATAAAAAGTGCTCTCCGGAAGGTTTATGATTTCAATGTAATGAAAGTTAAAGGAGGTAGGATGGGTGCTGTAAATGGCATGCATCCCAACGGTAAGGTTGATGATACCTGTATGCAGTCTCGTGAAGTATGGACAGGTGTGACCTATGGTGTTGCTGCCACAATGATACTTGCTGGAATGGAAGAAGAGGCTTTCACAACAGCCGAGGGAATATTTCTAGCGGGCTGGTCAGAAGATGGATATGGGTAAAACTTCTTATGCCCATAATTTTTTTTATAACCTGCATCCTCTCTTTTCGTGTCTATGAAGTAAGGATAGGATTTTCTGATGCGTAAATAAAAATAAAGAAATGTATTTTATCACTAAAAGTACATCAAATTGAGAAGTGTACTTCGTGCGTATTTTACTTGTATGATCTATATACGTTAATATTAACTTACAAATTAGTGTTCACTCCGGACACAGGAGAGTATCAATTGTTCTATGATAATTATTTTATTTCTTGATAAAAATCACATATTCCGTAAGTTATTTAGATGTTTAGATGTGGCAGATCTAAATTGTGTGCATCGATTATTTCTCCATTAGAAAATTCATTCATTCATTTCCCTTTATCCCATGTCAGGTACTGGTTTCAGACTCCGGAGGCATGGACAATGGATGGGCACTACCGGTCCCTCATGTACATGAGACCCCTGGCTATTTGGGGCATGCAATATGCCATGAATCGGCCCAAGGCAATTCTTGAGCCCCCTAAAATCAATATCATGGACAGAATCCACTTGTCTCCTGTTATTGGCGGATTCTCTCATAATGAAACAGGTGTGAGAAAGATTGCAACAAAAGCAAGATGTTTTAGCAATTCTGTGTTTAATTGTGCTTGCTGATCTACAACATGTAAGAACATAATTTTTGTATAGGTAACTGTCACACAATTCCTACCCAACCCTCTCCTAGAGAAGCTGTAATAATGGCGGTCAAGGCCCGAGGGTAATATTTTAGAAATAAGCAGAGTTCGTTGTAACTTAGCCCATTAGTTTAGGCAACGCAAGTCACACTTCATTGTAACTGTTGTACTGTACATTATCATTTATTTGATCCCTCAAGATATAATTTACCACAGTCCAATTTCTAAAATGTTTTTCTTAAATCATTGTCATCAATAATGTTAAATATATGGTTATGGTTTACAGGAGGATAAATATATGCTGCGGGATGTTATACGCATACACAATTGCTTTATGGTAAACCGCAATTGAAGGTGGTGACTAACCCGATACAATTTTTTAAATTTTATAAATGAAAATACGATTCTTGTATTTGACAATTAAAATAATATCAACTTTCAGCTAAATACAGCATTAGTGATATTGTTGAAAATTGCATTTTACTAATATTACTTACCGCATTCTTCTCAGTTCGATGGCTAACTCAGGACTGACTACACTTCGATTTTCAATATCTTGCAATTGAATGTATGCATTTAAAGAGCTTGTTCCTCCTACCCATCCTCAATTGCCTTTCGTCAAATATCAGACAGCTATCAACTCTCAATTGGTCGGCTCAAGCTCGTGCCTCTTCGGTGGTCTGTCAGGACCTTCTAGCTGATGCTTATATTTTTCTTCCTTCCTGACTTTTATTTCACATTTATAAAAATTAAATAAGTGCACTTCAATGGGAATATCCTACACAATTTGGCAGTGAAGTGGTAGACATTCTTTGATATGTTTCTTTTTAATATTTTAAAAAATGGGGTGTTGAAAACTGCATTAAGAAATAGTGTTGTCGACCAATCAAACAAAACATCCACCAACTGTTGGTCTTTGGTGGCACATTGGGAAATTATCATTAACTGGCTTAGTAAAAAGAATACTTTGTTCGGCACTTGGACAATAATTACTATTAACCACATTCACGGCTACTCTGCTAACCAGGATTTAATTCCGACAATTTTATTCACCGATCATCCAAAGCTCAGCAATCTCAAGTTGCTCAAACAAAAACATGAATGAAGATATATTTAGTACCAAGTATTTGATTGAGCTCAATCCAACAACGCCTTTATTTCGAGTTCACTTGAAGGATTTTAGGGAACTGCTCACACTTTGAGCAACCTTTGCTACAAGATCCTGTGCAGCCCTCCATTTGCCATTGTCGTCAGCGATTTATATTTTTTGACTTACGATAACAGAATTGAAAGATGACCGTCTGCCTCCGAAGCATCTTGGAATTATCACAGCGTTACATATTTTGTGATGTAACAGAAAATTTGAAATGGACGTAGTTCGGACAAGGGGATAATGTATGTCCGAATATACTCAGATATGACATCATTTATTTTGAAGGATTAAAAGCACTTGTTCCGTTCAACCTATGTTGTAATTTGCGGGGCTTTTCTAGAGTTTCACGCAGTTCTGAAAGTTCCAAATCCCTGGAAATCTCGATAACATCAAGTTCATATTTATCAGTTCTGTTTTAACAGTTGAACAAACGTTCATAATAAGATTTGTTTTGGACTACGAAACAGTCAAAAACAAAAAATAATAAATAAATGACAGGTAAGCAAAATTGTGATACTTTGGCTATTGATGAATATACCTGTGTAACGATGAAGAAATGTATGTTATTCCTATACCATAGCTTTCCCTCCACATAAATCACATATGGTATACCCTCGACCATCACAATATGGGCATTTTGTGCCCTCATCCACCCATTCCAAAAACTGCGTTCAAGAATTCATTGATAAGTTCAAGATCATGTGCAACATGGGTAAAAACAGCCACAAAAGTAAATTTTCTTAAAATGCTTGTGTATTTCTTACTTGAGGTTCAATATTTGGCTCGCCAGATCCATCACACTCTGCAATTAAAGAAATGGAAGTTGGCTGGAGATTTCCAATGTTGATCATAAATAATGCATCTAGGAAACCATTATTATACAGTCAACATCAATATATCAGAGACGACTATTATGTTTGCCCTTAGAATGGTCATTACAAGAGACGTCAACGAGAGATTAAACCATTCCAACTCTGACTGCTCCATTGGGGCTATTGGGCCATGCCTGCTATCATGATTACTGCTATCACAATTGTAATTCCTAAATTCATTTGATAGCAATGACCATGTTAGTTTGAAGTCTAAGACTGTAGAAATTATCGTCTGTTTTACTCAAGTAGAGTAGAGATAATTTTGCACAAGTCAAAGTGCCTAGTAGGCTGTGTTCAATTAACTCGCACAAATAGGGATTTGGAAAAAGCATCCCCAACAAGCTCAATATATAGAGAAAATGAACAGTTTCACCAAAACCTAAATGGTGGATAGACCATGTTTGGAAAGTCCACGAAGAAATCCTGCAGGAGGAATCTGATTTAGACAAAAGAACACCTAGGAAAACAAAGATTGTCCAACAAAGGAAACAGTAGAATTTAAGGCATCAAAAGGAACCAATCATTGAGATAGATGATGATATAATGATAGAGCCCTTATTGTCGTTCAAAATGTCAATGCTCTGATGGTTTCGTTTTTATCCAATGATCCTTCTAAAGACGACCATATTGATAGCAGCAAAAATATGCATGACACTGCTCCTAAGTCATTGATTCCTCATATAGAAGGAAATGGGTACATGAGACAATTGAGGTTTGTACATTATGAGGATTTGGGAAAATTATATTCTTGAAAATACATAATACCTGCTTTGGTTCTTGGAGGATGTATAAAATTAAAAGTGAATTTACAATGAGATTTGAGTTCCAGAACAAAGATCAATTAACCAACTACTGGATAATGGTCGTTTAATTGAAATACAAGGGATAAGTTACATACCTGTACACAACAAGCGACCTTCCCCACGACATTGAAGGCATTTTGTCGTTGCATTCTTGTTTTTGCTCCTATCAACTCCCTCACTTGCAATAAGTCTTGATGGCTCTTCCCACCGATTCTCTCCAAGGAGAAAAACTCCTCGCTCGGGGACTTCTGTTCCCTTATCACTTTTCACAACATTTTGCTGAACCTCTGAAATATCTGTCACTGAAGGAACTGCAGCTCCATTTTCACCTTCCTATATAATTCATATTTGGACTATGATGCAAATTCAAGTATTTAACAGTTTAAATATTCTGTGTCTGTTGTTTAGACATAAAATAGTAGAATAATTCCTAGGCCTCCATCCATAAGCTTAAACTTATGGGAGATGTCGTCCTTGCTAGTTGTCAAGTAGTGAATACATCAATGCTCTCTTTCAAAAACCAAAACTTCACTAAGAACATAATAAAATAATCAAAAATTATGCTTTCAATCAAATAAAAAGAAATATATATTCAGATTTCCCGTACACAAACTATCATGTTTAGTTAAGACCAAGGAGTCAAGTGATTTTAGCCAAAAGCACATGGGACTAACGGTGTGTTTGAATTTACATGAGTCAAGGTAAAGCTAATATGAGTAACTTTCACGTTTTTTGTTAATTTTGATATTATTTTTTGTTGGAGCATGCATAATTGATGGAAATTTAGACTTAAGACAACATATTAGAGATAAAGTCTCAAACATTGGGACAGATTATTGGGCTCAGCAATAAGGAAGGAACAAGAAGTGCATCTGATATAAGCAGCATACCTTTGGTAAAACAGAAGTAGATTGTTTATCTTCAGTCATGCTGCCTGCATCCTTTTTCCTTATCTCCAAATAAAGCCTTTCAAGAAGTTCAGCAGTCATAATACCATCCTCAGGGACACCTAATGCAGCCTTTCAAACAAACATCTCACAACCATCAAAATCTCAAAAACAAAATTGTTCAGGCATAGCACAATATGGAGAGCACTACATATATACAGCACTCAAATTTTCAGTTTATATTCAAAATTAATCCAAGACAAAATGCTCCCCTCTTTGCATCAAAAAGCTTCATAAACTATATATAATGCAGAACAACACTAACTTGCCAAGTCTTCACTGCACGCTCTGTTCCACTTGAGAAGCTTGAGTAACCCATGTCTTCCTCGCCCGAGTAAAACCCCAAGTTCAGCAACGCTTCCTGTTATTTCAAATTTCAACACATCAAGTAAGATTTCACATTGCACAAATCCAATAAATCAACTCTCATAGAAGTGGATAACTAAAATTGTGATTGGATATAAACTTCTCCTGTCACTTGTAGGAGAGGTAAGAAAATAAAATGAATTAAATTTCCATTATAACTTAAAATCAGCTTATATACTTTAAGCTTAGCCATAAGCTGATTTTAAATCATAAGAGATGTTTAATTCTTTTTTCTGTCTTATTTACTTAAGAAAATTTATGCAAACAGAACCTATATATTATTTGGAAACATTAAAAAACAGAATTATCAAGAGTAGGAAAATGGAAGATCAACCTGCATTTGTCGAACCTCTTCTCCTTCAGAACCTTTCCGCAAAAGGCTCATCTTTTCAACAGTAACAGACTCCTCAACCACCACAACCTCCTTCTCCCTTTCTATGACCTCTTCAAATCGCTTCTCCTCTTCAATTTGCTTCTCCTCTGTTGTAGATCATTCAATTAGTGTTGTGTAGGTAAAACCAACCGGAGAAGTTGCACAATACAAGGCTAGGTTGGGTGCAAAGGGGTGGTTTTTGCAAAACATTGTTTGGATTGTTATGAAGTGTTTGCACCTATGGTAAGAACTGAAACTATCAAACTAGTGGTTACATAAAGTTATTACATCAACTTTATGTAAAATTAGCCTTTCCAAATGGGTCACTAGAGGAGAACATTTATATGAATCAATCTCCTGGTTTTGAAGGGACGGGACATGAAGAAAAGATATATAAATTGAAAACGGCTTTATATGGGATAAAACAAGCACCTCGGGTCAGGGATAAAAATATTGCTTCTTTTTCCAGCTGGATTTCACCAAGAGTAGAACAAAATATCTTATGTGAGAGCTATTTATAAGTGATTTAATGATAGTTTGCCTTTATGTAGATGATCTACAATTACTGGCAGCAATGCAGTACAGAAAGACAAGTTTAAAAGAAGAGCTATGTTAGAGTCTGAGATGAGAGATCAAAGATTGCTATCTTATTTTTGGGAATGGAATTTGTCTCCTCTAGTGATGGAGTTTTCATACATAAAAAAGAGGTATGCAATTGAAATATTGAAAATATTCCAAATGCTGGATTGTAATTTTGTCCAAACACCTGTTGATTATGGTATGTATGAAGTTAGAGAAGGAAGGAAGTGGCAATGTAGTCGATGCAGCCTTGTATAAAATATTGTTGACTTATTGAGATTTTTATGCAGTAACTTAACATAGCTTATGGAGTTAATAAGTAGATTTGCTGTTCATCCAATGCTTTCTCATTTGCTTGTAGTTAATAGAATATTGACATATGTGAAGTGCACTTTGAAATATGGTTTGTTTTCAAAAACATGACGAAAATATTTCTAATGAAGTATTTTGCTACCGTGATTCAGACCGGTGTGATGATAAAAGAGACAGAAAAAGTACAGTACGGCGGTATGTGTTTATGGCGTGTGGCGCGGCACCTAGTTCATGTTATAAGAAGGAGGCAGTGGTGGCATTGTCTTCAAGTGAGGCTGAACATTGCAACCTCAACGGGAACTTGTTTAGTCTTGTTGCTTGAAAACTTCATGTCAGAAATTAAGATTAGAAAAAAATAAAAATAAAAACTATGAAGATGCTAGTAGACAACAATAAGTGAGCTATATACAGCAGTACTAATGACCAAGTAGCTAATATTTTAACAAAGCGGCTGACAGATTCAAGCTGAGTAGAGAAATGATAAGAGTGCAATAAATTGCTAATCTGAATTAAGGGGAAAAGCTGTTAGTAATTCAGTTTGCGTTGTGTTAGTTACGTAATTAGTGACTGTAACTATCTGCTTGTAATAGAACTGTAAATAGCAACGATGCATTGTGACACATGTGTGTGAGAAATAAAAGTTCAGATTCAATACCAATGTTACTTGTTCTCTTTCCCTGTTCTTCTCCGTTTTTGTGAGTGTGTCTTATAACATCCTCCATCTTCCGAATACTCGAACCGCTCTCGAGAACCATATTCTTGTCCTTCAGCACCTGCAAGAGCAACGTGACATTCGCGACGGCGTCGGAGACGGAAGCCGGAGTGGACACTTCCCGCGTGGATAGGCGACGCTCCATCTCCTGGATTTGGAGCTTGAGGTCGGAGATCTCGCGGAGGAGTTGATCGCGTTCGCGAGCCCAGCGCTGCTCCTCGCGGAGCCAACGCTGTTCGTCGCGGAGCCATCGTTGCTCTTCGCGGAGCCAACGCTGCTCCTCGCGGTCGGAGAGGGAGCAGTGGGAGACTAGGGAATTGAATTTATAGGAGATGGAGTAGGGTTTGGGAAGAGAAATTAGGGTTTTGGTGAGAGTGAGGGTGAAAGTGGGAGTTGCAGTGACAGAGAGAAGAGTTGGCATAGTGGTATTTGGATGATGGAGGCCATTGAAGGATGTGTTGGTTATGAATATTTGTTCTTCTAACTAATATTGTCTTATCTTCTATCAGAAGATTCAAGCCAGACATTTGTAAAACTAAATAAAGTTTATATATAATGTTGTAGTCCCTCTTGGCGGGAAACTAATTGATCATTCTACTTTTGTTAATTAGCCCTGTCGTAAACACTCATTAATCCTAACCTAATATGTTCTCTTAAATAATGTATTTATTTTAACCCAAATTTTTTGTTACCTTCAAAGATATTAAAATTATCACATTATTTAAAAGTTGTATGCAAAATGGTCTGTGAACATATTTTCTCTAAATTTACTTAAACTTTATTTTTTAAAATATATTAAATACAAAAAAAAAGCATGCCATAAATGTTAGTGCCAAAATATTAATGTTTTACTACGTTTAATTCAATTTTATTTTAATTGAAAGAAGGTAAATAATTTAGTAGAGTCTTTAATTTTGTTTTAGTTAAAACTTTATCCATTCAAAGAGTGAGTGAGCGTTACATCTTAGAAAAGAAATATATAGATGATAACCATACATAATATAAATTTTAATATTATATTAAATTTTAGTTAAATTTAGGCTCAAATAGTCATTTAATCATATTTTTTATTAAATTTTTTCAATTTAGTCATGGGATTTTTGATTTATCATAAATTTCAAATTATTCAATTAAGTATCTACACAGCATGACTTATAAATCACGTCATTATAGATGTTTACTAAATTTGTAGAGTTTGAAAGTATCTTAGTTTGGATTATTTACTCGTTTTCTCTATTATATTTTCAAAATACACTGATTATCATTAATTTTAAAATATATAAAAAGTTATTTTTAAAGTATCAAAATATTGTGTTTTTAATGTTTAGTAGAGAACAACACAAAACTCGGCAAAGAAATCATACTTGAAGTATCTCGACGACCTTTCTCCTCATAGTTTTTCAGAACAAGTTCAACGATGTAATAGAGTATCTTTCGGTGCATTAGAAGTATCCCGAGAAACTCATTCTAGCACCAGATTAACCCCGATTCATCTCTTTGGAGTCGTATGTATGTTGAAATCACCTTTTTTTCTTCTTCCTCTCCATTCCAAGGCTATGCTTCCAAGTACTCCAAACATTATTGGATACATGAGTCGAACTTAAGGAATTTTGCAATTTGCAGCATAGTTTCTTATACAAAGCCTGACAATGGTATTTCTTCAAGCACTATCCAATGGCTCATTTTCTTGCAAAGGATAAAATTGTGAAATAGGGATGAGAAACATTTAAAATGAAAACAATGTTTAGCAAGAACCTATGACTAAGGGCTTAAGATATACCTTTTCATGAAGTCTTTTAGAGAACAAGATAAAAAATATTAAAAAAAAATATTTTATCCAATTTCGTTTCTAACGTTCTCTCTCCAAATTTTCTTTGAGCAGCGAATCCAAATCTTAATCACAAATCCCTCTAATTGACTAACCTAATTCCCTCTCAATTAAACACCATATCATTCTGTCACTAGTAAATAAAAAAATAAATGATCACGTCACTCACTGCATTATGTATGTAGAAGAGTGACACGTATACATCATTCGAAATTTATGATCATATTAAATAAAAATCTTAAAATAAGATCAAATTAAAAAAACTTAACAAACCTATAACCAAATAATTATTTAAGCTTCCAATTTATGAATCATTTCAATTGAATATTTATTAAAAAAAATTTGCAGCTAAAAATTTAAAAGTACAACAATCTAAACAATTTTATGATAATTTTTGAATGATCTTAACGATTTATTATATTTCGATAGTGTGAAATTTGAACAAAAATATTATATAAAATCGTAAAATATTTTATGAATTAAATTTTGATTCTAACAACAATGATAAGAAGTCTAAACATAAATTTGAGAATAGAAATATAAGTTTCTCTCAATTTTAATTTTGAATACTTTATAAAATATTTAAATAGAAGGCTTCAAACTACAAATTGAATTCAAAATATAGTATACTTTTTGTTTTTTGTAATGAAACATATTTTCCATACTTGAAATAAATATAAATAATATTTTTTTATAAATTATTTAACATGTATAAACTAAAATTGTAAACCGACGGTATCTTCGAATCTAACTCACCTCAGGTTTCGTGTTTGTAACTTTATTTTCTTTATCTGTATCGCGAATGTGTTTAAGATTTTTCAAATTTTAAAATTTTTAAAAATAATAATTAAAAAGATAAAATTGAAAAACAATTATAAATATAATAAATATATCTATAAATAAAATAAAATGTAGTTATTAAAATAAATAATATTACAAGTAAATTTATATAAATAATTTTTTTATTGTGAATAATTATTTAAATTTAATAAAGTAATTATTAAAATAATAAAAAATAAATATATTTTATAATAAATAATTATTTGAATTTTAAAAATAATTACTATATTAATAAAATTAAGAAAGGAACATTTTAATTATGATTAACTATTTAAATTTAAAAATTAGTAGTGAAGAGAGTAAAATAAGAAAAACAAGAAGAATAAAAATGTCTGTATTTAGTTGTAAATTTATCTTCTTAGCTTTTTATGTTGTTTTCAAAATAAATTTTATACAATAATCAAAATTATTCATAAATTAAAATATATTTATATACTTGGTATAATTCACAATTTTTTATGCATGCAGACCCAAATGTTAAACCACTCCTCCCACTGGAAAAATCCTGGGGGGAAAAAGAAAGAGGGAAAATAAAAACCCTGGTTTAAACCAAAGGCAGCACCAGGAACCACGCCATTCATCCCACTGCGATCCTAAAAATTCACTTCCGCAGTTCCCATTCTCGCATTCATCAATAATCGTATTATCACACACAATGGATCTTCTTCACCAATACTCAGATGACCAAAACGACGACGAACCAGACTCCCCATCCCAAAACCCTAGCTCTCCGCCGCGGCTCCTCCCGGGCCGTTCCGGGGCGCCCATGGTGGACGACACCATGCTGGCCCTCACTGTCTCCTCATCCGCCTCGGCCCTCTCCAGGCCCATCGACCCGACTCAGCACCTGGTGGGCTTCAACCCCTCCTACGACCAGCTCTGGGCCCCCATCCAGGGCCCAGCCCATCCTTACGCGAAGGACGGCATCGCCCAGGGCATGCGCAACCACAAGCTTGGCTTCGTGGAGGACGCCGCCATCGAGCCCTTTCTCTTCGACGAGCAGTACAACACCTTCCACAAGTTCGGCTACGCCGCCGACCCCTCCGCCAACAACTACGTCGGCGACCTCGACGCACTCCGCTCCAACAACGCCGTCTCCGTCTACAACATCCCCCGCCACCAGCAGAAGAGGCGCAAAACCGAGGCGAAGGACAAGAAAATATCGGACGAAAACGATGAAGAGGACCGCGAGGAGGATGATGGACAAGAGGAGATCGAAAACCCAGCCACCGAGGCGTGGCTGCTGAAGAACAAGAAGAGCCCCTGGGCGGGGAAGAAGGAAGGATTGCAGGGAGAGTTGACGGAGGAACAGAAGAAGTACGCGGAGGAGTATGCGAAGAAGAAAGGGGAAGAAAAGAGTGGGTTTGGAGGGGAAAAAGCTGAGGTTGTTAAAGATAAGAGTACCTTTCATGGGAAAGAGGAGAGGGATTACCAGGGTAGGTCTTGGATTGCGCCTCCTAAGGATGCTAAGGCTAGTAATGATCACTGCTATATTCCTAAGAGGTTGGTTCATACTTGGAGTGGACACACCAAAGGGGTTTCCGCTATTCGGTTTTTCCCTAAGTATGGCCATTTGATTCTCTCTGCCAGCATGGATACCAAGGTTAAGATTTGGGATGTTTTCAACTCTGGCAAGTGTATGAGGACTTACATGGGACATTCAAAAGCTGTTAGGGATATTTGTTTCAGCAATGATGGGACCAAGTTTTTGAGTGCTGGCTATGACAAGAATATCAAGTATTGGGACACTGAGACGGGGCAGGTGATATCCACTTTCGCCACAGGGAAAATTCCCTATGTCGTGAAGCTTAATCCGGATGAGGACAAGCAGAATGTTTTGTTGGCTGGAATGAGTGATAAGAAGATTGTTCAGTGGGATATGAATACCGGACAGATAACCCAGGAGTATGATCAGCATCTGGGGGCTGTGAATACCATCACCTTTGTTGATAACAACAGGAGATTTGTTACTTCTAGTGATGACAAGTCGCTCAGGGTCTGGGAATTTGGTATTCCTGTGGTGATAAAGTATATTAGTGAGCCCCACATGCACTCCATGCCTTCCATTTCGCTTCACCCGAATGCTAATTGGCTTGCCGCACAGAGCTTGGATAACCAAATACTTATTTATAGCACAAGGGAGAAGTTCCAACTTAACAAGAAGAAGAGGTTTGCAGGACATATTGTGGCGGGATATGCCTGTCAGGTCAATTTTTCTCCGGATGGGCGATTTGTCATGTCAGGGGATGGTGAGGGGAAGTGTTGGTTCTGGGACTGGAAGAGCTGCAAGGTCTTCAGAACTCTAAAGTGTCATGAAGGGGTTTGCATCGGTTGTGAGTGGCATCCCTTGGAACAGAGCAAGGTAGCAACGTGTGGCTGGGATGGGATGATAAAATACTGGTAAGTAAACTCTAATGCTAAGCTTCATTTAGTTACAGAATCTAATATGGTGTTTCTTCAAAAACGCTTTTGCTATCGTAGTTACTGAATTTTATCCTGGTTTGTCTGTTGCTAAAGTGATATAGTTCAATCTTTACTTTGTCAAGCTAATGTTCAGATTATGTTTGTATTGGCTATAAGATTTTAGGGTGAATTACAATATGCTTTGATTGTAAGTTTTACTAATACTAATCCAAAATAAGGTAATCCAAACTTATGTAGACCCTACATAGACTTTATCTCTACTTTTTCTTTTCTTTTGATACCTCCCCTTGTTTTAGATAACATTGGATTATGGGGTCAGTTTAGTTATTATCAGTTCATTGGTATAGTAATATATTAAAGGCGACATGGGATGGTCTAGGAGTAGAGTTTTGTGTAAAACTCTAATTAGGTGAGGTCACCAAAGAAGATATTTTCTCTGTTCTTTACCTTTGTAGTTGATTCTCTTCCATATCTACGTATCTACAATTGTTTGTCTGTCTGTATACCTTTCTTACTTCTGCTATGTTATTCTTAAAATTTCCATGGACGTGGGATACTCGTGTTCTAGTACAGAAATGCCATCTAAGGTTGAACAAGTGTAACTAACAATTGAAAGTTCTCAATTTCCTTTTCCATTTATACTGTTAAACCCTTTACCTGGTAGGTAGCAATTTAGGGATGCAAGCCTGGTATGATAAACGTCTGAATTTCCTTAGCATTCTAGACCTGATACTCACAAACATTTTATCCAAAAACCTTAATGCAAACCATCTCTTCCTTCTAAGTGAGAGAGCTGCAGAGGGATATGTTCTACAATAATGAAATATTGTAGACACTTTTCGATGTCTGCATATCAAACTTTATGAGAACAAAGTATATGTTTTGGATGTCATAAGTAGCTGGAGGTTAGGTGTTTGCTCTGAATTGAAATGTAATAACAGGAGGCATAACTACCTGTGAGAAATTTTGATGTCTTTTATTTTACATATATATATATATATATATATATATATATATATATATATATATATATATATATATCAGCAAAGAGCCATCAGTATCAGAATCTATCCCAAATTACTTTAGGTCTTCAAAACCAGTTTGAAAGCAAGTTTATCATGATATAACTTGTAAAATCCTTTACAAGTTTCAAAGCTAAGCTTCTGCAGGCATTTATAGAACAACCTTTCTGAACTTTTGCTTGCCGTTTTGAAATCATAGCCAAATAGCATCTTCATCTTCTAATCTGGAGTTTGTACTGGAATAATTTTATAACTGCATTCGCACCAGCACAAGTCTGTCATGTTTTTGTGAGGCTGACATCTATTTTAAGTAAATAGTAAATAAATTTGGTCAGCTGATTCCTTTGATGATCTTCATATTGGCAACCTCTTGCCTTTAGGAGCACAATCCTAGAGACTAACATCCCATTGACATTTACCTTTGTAGTGTCTATTGTTTTTCTTTCTTCCTCTACCTTTCCTTTATGCTGTCTCGTTTCATTAAATGTGGAAGACAGAGTGTCTGTGGCTGGCATAAATAGCTTGTTTAAAACTTAAATAATATTCAGGGAAAAAATGCTCTGGTTCTACTGAATTTTTTATTAGGAATGAGAAGAATGTTATGATTTAGTCTAATAAACTCTTGTGTAAATGTACTTAGGTTCCTAATTCCTGAGCCCTTTCAACTTTGACATCTTCATAATGTTTGATGTTTTGATACATTTGGATTGTGAATGAAGTTAGTATGATGATAAGAATGTTTACAAGCTGTTGCTTTCTCATACACACACGGAGAGTTTACTTATATCTTTTTATTATATTAAATTTGATATAATGTGTGCTTCTCATCCATATTGCCATTTTCATCACAGTATGCAACCATGGCGTTAGCCATTGTTGCATCAGTTCAATGTGTCATAAGTAATATTTTATCTCAGTAGTTTTGAGTTATTTGACTTCTGTTTACTATTTTTTCATTTGCTATTCAGGGCCCTCATATAATAATAGAACCTGTTTATTTGTAAGATTGAAGATTGCAGATTTAAGACTGTTTAAATACAAGTTTAATGCTATGAAATAGTCTAACCTTTTGATAGACATGATCAGGCAGTAGAAATTTAGTATCAATTGATAACAGATTCGGTGTCTTAATTAGCTTGTGTTTTGTTTAATGAATAGCTAATAGCGGCATCTATAAAATTGTTGTAATATTTTTAAACCAAAACACCTCGTTTTCATCTGAGTATTATTGTTGATCTTTTAAATATACACACAGTTATCAAAGTCTGTGCAGATTTCAAATTTTCCAAATGTTTACAATCTTAGAAGACAGCGTAATATATATTTATAAGTATGTTATTTGTAGCTAGTCACATGTACTTTGGGGTTGTCTAACATGATACATCAAATATGCTATGTCAGAAAATAGGATTTGATATTTTGATTCTGCTTTAATAGACCTTCTTTGCTCTGAAATCAATAGAATTTAGTCATAATCTGTTAGAAACCAAGAATTGAAAAGAAAAAGAACGAGAAAGTTTTATCGAATAAGATGGAAACAACAAGAAATAGGCGAGAAGTCTTTCCTCCAAGGGTTTGCTGAATTTACAATAAAAAAATTGTATTTCTCGTATTGCTTTTCCCCTATTTATATCTAATCAACACTTTTAACTGACTGACTAACCCATTAATATTTAACTATCTTAAAAATCAAGGTTAGAATTGTGGAAGCTGATTCTGATTTCATCTTCGTCACCATGATCTTCATTTGTCCTTCCTGAAAGCACTGTGATGCTTTCCTGCCATGGGAATGAGAATCCACTTTCAGCCAGTGTAAAACTCGTGTCCGAAAGCTTTGGTGGTGATGGGGACGAGGGTAGAGTCTGTATAAGAGTAATCACTAAGACTTTCTTTGACATTTTTCCTTTTGTTTTTGCTTCATTGCCAAGCTCGTTGGCTGAATCTTCATCCTGCTTGTTGAGTAAGGTTGTACTGTTAGGTCATTCGGCAGAAAAAGTAGTTTGCAATCCACATTATTCTCAATTCACATCCAACAGAAAAATTCATTTTTGATGTGTTTCTCCCTATTCATGGTAATACCAATTTCTTTCTCCATCACAACTTCTATCTTTGTTTTTCTTGCATGTTTTCCTTCACCATTTTGGTTTCTTCTCCACCACAAAGGGTTTGGTTTTTTATTACTGAACCTTCAAAAGTCCGTAATTCAACGTTATTTGCCCAAGAGCAAGGAAGAAAGTCATGTTCTTCCTCAAACCCATTAGTCCCCCCCTCTTCCTCAGCAGATTTCTCGCCTTTATTAATGGAATCTTCCCCCTCAAAAGATGATGGCTTCTTGTTTTTCATCTATAATAGCAAATCTTTGATGCAAACCATATCAGTTTTTAATTCTGCCAGTCGCAAGCCTTGCTCGGTGACAACTTTCTCCCATGCTTCCACCTGATTGGGGATCAGGAGGTCGGATCAAACCAATTTGTTAGGAATCTATAATTGAAAAGAAAAAGAAAAGAAACGTTTTTATTTAACACCATGAGAAAAAAACAAGAAAAAGAAAGAGAAACCTCTCCTCCAAGGGTTTCTACTTCACAAAGGATTTCTCTTTTCTCAGAAAGCTAACGTGCAATTTATAGCGACAAGAAATCTTCATCAGCTTCTCCTATTTATATCTAACTAACCCAATAATATTATAACTATCTTAATAAACCTCTCCTTCTCCTTATAAGTAACATGATCTTTCTGATCAAATTAAACAGGGTGTTTGTTCAACACTTCCTGTACCTCAGCTTGAATGTTGATGTATCTAACATATTCTATTGTTATGTATACCATTTGGCAGTAGTTGCTTACTTTGGGATTGATTTTTGTCACATCTACTAATATCCATATTCTTAGTCATATATATGTTTTTATCCCTTTTTCTTTCATTCTTTATGAATCTCTACCACTATCAATTTTAACTCTGTAGTTTCTGAATTTATTGAGGATGATGTCTGTTAATATAAAATTGCAGGGACTAGTTTCTCCTTAATGTGAAGCCGAAATCGTTTGACAGAAGCAGGACAGAGAAAGATACCAAAAGGAGAGAGAACAAACATACTGAATTCACATGTTGATGGGTGTTCCTTGGTTAATATTCGAATGGCTTTAATTGACTATTATCATGAGATTCTCTGCCACTAAGGGTTACGCCCTAATTGCAGTGTTGTAGTTGCGGAACATAGAAAAGCTTTGGCATTTTTTGAGACTTTTGTATAATAGTCATATTAAGTTAGATATTCATCTGTACGAAAAATTCCCTCTCATGGTGCAGTATAATTTAATTACGTTTTATTCTAGGAATATGCATACATTGTTGGGTATTCTCGTGTACATTATTTAGAAAATACGGGTTCAGCATGCTCGGGTGACATTGAATGTGGATTTTAACAATTGCTGATATGGGTGTTAAGTAGAGATACTTTTTGCTACTTATGTGGATATGACTCACTTCTCGTTTACGTTCACTCAAACAATTCTATTTTATTAATTTTTTGTATGATTTAATTATAAATTTATCCTTTTCTATATAAATTTATATATATTTTATAAAAATATTGCATAAAGATACAGGATTGTCAACATATATTTTTTCACAATTTATGATATGAGAGTAATGTTGGAATGATTTCTTTAGAATTTATTTAAAATAGATTATGATATAATTGTATATTGAACTATATTGTTTATTAGATTAATTCATTACTTGTACAAAAATAGTTTTGATTTGTCTATAGAAAAATTGTATAAATTGTACAATAATGCAATAGTATCTTCCTCCATTACTTTATGAAGTTTCATAGGCTGCAACTCCAACATTCTCTAAATAGTTACTTTTCCATCTCAAACTCATCATGAAGTCCACAGCTCTGGAGAAAAACTCCAAACGCAGTAACACCAGGTTCAATAGTTGTTCTCTCAATAAAATGAAACGCCTCTTCAAGGTTGTTCTGAGTGGATACTTCATGGAAAGAACAAAATTCAACTCCTCGCACATCAAATTAAATAATCTGAATCCTTTTCCAACCATTCTTGAATGACTACAAGGTGCTATATAGTTAAGCTGCTGATATAGTTGTAAACACCGCGTCCTTTGGCTTCTTTTGGGAGATTTGGAAATTGAGACTTGCAATAAATGAACAAATAAGGAGCAGGATAAAAAACACGAATTTTAATAAATAACAAATTCCAAATTATATAATTCAAAATGTATTTTTGGATTCAAAAATACATTTTAGATTACACCTGAAATGTATTATTGATTCAAATATCTTATAGATTATGTAATTCGAAATGTATAATCTTTATACTTAGAAACACAAATGTAATATTTTTAATATATATAAAAAAATAATGCATACAAGCATGTTTCCATGTTTGTCTAATTTTTTTTATAAGAATAATGTGTGCGAACACGATTTTAATGTAAATGGTCCAATTTTTTTAATATATATATATATATATATATATATATATATATATATATATATATATATATATATATATATATATATATATATATATATAAAATATTTTTT
>Ga0214542_1003642_pt1 | contig 31207 bp, 17 predicted proteins | sample CNSS1metaG_FD_160096 | JGI IMG/M metagenome (GOLD analysis project Ga0214542, IMG submission 160096) | Root nodule microbial communities from cowpea collected in UCLA plant growth center, Los Angeles, California, USA - CNSS1 | ecosystem: Host-associated > Plants > Roots > Nodule | place: USA...
TTCCAAATTGCATATATAATAATGAAACAAGGCTGGAACAAATAATCTCTAAGCAATTTCTAAATCTTTTTCAAAAGGGTAAGAGAGTCTTTCCCAGGTAAAATGTAATTATTGATCATTTTTTTTTTATAATAGTCTCATATGATATGATTTCTTCATTTCATTTTGAATAAATAGAAAATGAATTATTTAATATTAACTACAAGTAAACATATAAGTTTCCAACACCAAATTCCAACATTAGTAGAAATGCAACGCAAAAAAGAAAAGTTAAAAAAACATAAAATTATTTTAATATTTAATATTATTACGTAAAGCTTATATGTTGGTTAATCCAATGTCACTGCAAGAATTGAGAAATTGACTGTCAAGTTGTAATGTAACTTTGATGATATAGTTGACATTGTCAACACTAAGTAATGTTAATTAGTATTAACTTTTTTTAATCAGTAAAAGTATTGGTGTAAGTGTTAAATTAGTTTTGGTTAAGACGATATTAATAGAGTACTCATGATAGACATTAATATAATTATTATACACTTACCAACTTAAATCATACATAATTAAATAAGACTGTTCCATATAAGATCGATGAAGTAGACTATTTTTATTCGAGTTAAACTATTTAAAGAACATATTAATCGTTGAATAGCTAAACATAGGTCAATGAGACCTTACAATTATTATTATTATTATTATTATTTTATATATATATATATATATATATATATATATATATATATATATATATATATATATATATATAAAAGAAGTTAAATTTCTCTACCAATAGATGAGGTATGGACTGTGACGTAGAAATTTCAGTCTTTCTTAGCCTAATCTAGACACTTAGTTAGTTCTATTTCTGACTCCTTCATACTCACTTTCGTAACACTACTTTATTCTCAAGTTTCCATGCTTTATAGTTAAAACTTATGTAACTTGTTTTCCATGTAATAGCAAATTCATCACAAAATAACCTTAAACCAAAAAAGTTGTGTATATACAAATGATCCTATGGGTGCATCAGTAGAAATTGCTAATACCATACGTGTGATGATGTGTGTTTGGTAAGATGATCAGGCATGATAGGAAGAGGAAGATGATATATATATTTCTTTTATTTGTAAAAGGGAATGTCAGTAGGACTGCATCGATAAACATGTATTTTGTATATGTTTTGAAATATGTTAAATTATCTTTGTGTTTGTAGTTTCATATTTCTTTTATTTGTAAAAGAGTCAAAACATTCAATTACTTCTTATATTCACTTTTAGAAAATGATAGTTTGACAAAGTTTTGTTTGAGAAACTTTGACAAACAAACAATCATTTTTGGTAAAAAAAAAAAAACCTAAAACTTTATTACTTTATGTTTCTAACCTTCATAAAAAAATTAACGAAAATGATAATTCAACAAAAAAATTTGACAAAGTTTTGACAAATCTGACGTGGCATTACATTTTTTATAATTTTATTATAGAAAGGTTTAAGTTACACGTGCGGGATGTTTAGAAACTGAAAGTTAAAATTTAATTAGAGAGAGAAAGGGAAGAAGGGAGAAAGGGGGAAAGCGAGGGTGCGAGAAAGAAAGCGAGAAAGGAAATAGTGAGAGAGAGAGAGAGAACAACTGGTTTTCGTCGGAGGTTCATGCTTCAGAGACCGTCCGACCTGAAGTTGTCGTCGTCCGTCCATCCCATAGACTACCCTTTATTCATCCAGATCGTATCATTGCAGTGTTGGGAGTGGGTTAACGGAGACAGGGCGTAGTGGAAGTCTTCGACAACAATGATTTGGTCTTGCCGACCGTACCATTGAACCCTTGCCGAAGCCCATTTCATTTATTTAACCCAAAGGTAACATATTTGGTTCGTATAAACAACAACATGTGTAGATAATGATTTAATTTAGTTTTGAAAGTTTGACTGAATTGGTGGAGTTTGATTTCGTTTGTGTGTGTGTGTCAAGTTTATTTTGTTGGCTGTCCATGTGGTTGTTGGTGATGTTTGTTGTTTGAGAGATAATGTTGGTGAATGAACATTTTATGTTTGTGTTTCGTTGTCCGCTTTCTGTAAAGGGTATTGATGTGGAATAAATTTATTGTTGCCTTTACATGTGATCTTTTGTGATACAGGTGGTATGTCTGATATGTATGGTGTTGTAGGAGTATAAAATGGACCGCAAACGTGATGGATATGTTCATTGCTCTGAGGAGAAGAAGGTGTGTTCATTTGGAGTCATGTATTGATATTTCTTCAATTATAATGCATGATGTTTACCTGTTTGTTATGTTTTTCAGAATCGGTTGAAGGAAGGAGACAAAATTGTCTTTGAGGTTGATCATCTCCAAAAACAACCCATAATTGAGGTTTTCATCAATGGATGCAATTGTGATGTGGCAAAGTCCATTAATTTAGTTTAAATTCATCATGTGGGATGCATGAATTTCGTTGTTTGAACAATTTTCTTATCGTTGTAATTTAATTTCCTATCGTTACCTTTGATAATTATATTTATGCAAATCAATTTAAATTTCGGGTCATGAATATAAGTTTATTTCAATGTTGTCCAACTACTTAGTGCAAACTGCACTTTATGCATCTTCTCATGGACATTAACTAGGATATCACTTAAATACGTTGTTATTGCAATTGGACTATTTCCATCAATTAACACTGCATTCACTGAACTGTCTACTTTTTCTAACTGCACAATAGGCGAAAAAACCATGTCACACACAACTAAGGAGTTATGAATACGTATGTGGGGAGTTAAAGCAAACTTTTTTTACAAAACCTACAAATGTGAAGAAAATTGTTTTAAATTTTGTAATTGGATTCTTCCTCATTGATTCACTCACACACAAAGTCCTTTCCATCCTCCAAACCCCATTCAATGAATTTCGTGGTAGTAGCCTCAAAAGAGCCAAAATAAACAATTGTAACTAAAGCGGGGAGTTACTCGAATCTATGTGGGGAGTATGGTGCAACTTTATGATAACTGGTTGCAGAGTGTCAAAAACATTGTTTCAATTTCCTTTCTCCATCACTGATTATTCATTCACATCTTGACGAAGTGCTTTCCAACAATTAACAGTGCCTTCACTCAAATTTGTGGTTTTTGTAAGTGCAAAATAGGCTATATAACCATGTCACGCACAACTGGGGAGTTACGAATACGTATGTGGGGAGTTAAAGCAAACTTTTTTTATAAAACCTACAGATGTAAATAAAATTGTTTTAAATTTTGTAATTGGATTCTTCCTCATTGATTCACTCACACACAAAGTCCTTTCCATCCTCCAAACCCCATTCAATGAATTTCGTGGCAATATAGCCTCAAAAGAGCCAAAATAAACAACTGTAACTAAAGCGGGGAGTTACTCGAATCTATGTGGGGAGTAGGGTGCAACTTTATGATAACTGGTTGCAGAGTGTCAAAAACATTGTTTCAATTTCCTTTCTCCATCACTAATTATTCATTCACTTCTTGACGAAGTGCTTTCCAACAATTAACAGTGAATTCACTCAAATTTGTGGTTTTTGTAAGTGCAAAATAGGTTATATAGCCATGTTACGCACAATTGGGGAGTTACGAATACGGATGTGGGGAGTTAAAGCAAACTGTTTTTATAAAACCTGCAGATGTGAATAAAATTGTTTTAAATTTTGTAATTGGATTCTTCTTCATTGATTCACTCATCACAAAGTCTTTTCCATCCTCCAAACTCCATTCAATGAATTTCGTGGCGGTATAGCCTCAAAAGAACCAAAATAAACAATTGTAACTAAAGCGGGGAGTTACTCGAATCTATGTGGGGAGTAGGGTGCAACTTTATGATAACTGGTTGCAGAGTGTCAAAAACATTGTTTCAATTTTCTTTCTCCATCATTGATTATTCATTCACTTCTTGTCGAAGTGCTTTCCAACAATTAATAGTGCAATGATAAGGAGGACGAAATCCTTGCCGCCGACGACGGAAGGTGGCCGCAAATTCTGCAAACCCACACTACCAACTCTAAATGCCACGGTCTTGATGATAGGGATAGTTTATGGGAATATTGTAAGTGTCCTCCAGTGTGGATGGCAAAATGCTTGCCGGCGAGACGGTCTCTGAAGCACGAACCTCCGGCGACAACCAGTTGCTTCCTCTCTCTCTTTTAATGCTCTGTTTCTCGCTTTCTTTCTCGCACCCTCACTTTTCCCCTTTCTCTCTTCTTCCCTTTCTCTCTCTAATTAAATTTTAACTTTTCAGTTTCCAAACATCCGCACGTGTAACTTAAACCTTTTTGTAATAAAATTTAAAGAAATGGAGTGCCATGTCAGATTTGTCAAAACCTTGTCAAATTTTTTGGTTGAAATATCATTTTCGAAAAATTAATTTATCTTGTAACTTTGTCAAAATATCATTTTTATATTTTATATACACCACTTTCAAATTGGAAAACATTCTTCTTTTGAGAATTTATACTCATTATAGTACTGCATACGAATAAACTATTCGATTCTTAACTTTTAACATGATTGCTATAAATAAACTATTACTCATTGTACTGCAGACAAAATGCTTTATTCATCTAGGTACCACACAAACATATATGGTCTTATTTAGTTTCATCACTGAAACGGTTTTGGTACTGCTGCAACAATAAAGTTCAAGCATAGTAATGTTTACATTACTTGGGATCCTATTCCTTAGCAACAAGGGCTTTGAAGTTGTTTACGAGTATATCAAAGTCATCTTTGCTTCTAAGGAGAGTGAGACGCATGTAACGATCATCAGCATCGTATAGACTTCCTGCACGACCAATGATGCCAGCTGCTTCAAGTACTTTATAGCAGTTTTTGTCTTCTGCTCTCTCACACTTCACCCAAACATAAGCTGTGGTGTGAACAAATTCAAACCAAATTGTTAGCTAAAAACAAACCAAAACTTTCACTTTTCATTTCATTGCTAATTGACGTTTACCTGGTGAGAGCTCTCTTTCCCTCTGGAAGAAGGTGCAGTATTCGGAAGACAGTTTCTGCACAGAAAAGCGTTTTGATTTGGATACGATTTCTTTCAACTTTGTCCAACGATATCTCATGGTTGAATATGCAAATTTGAATATCTCTTTAGGATCGTCTGCTTGAAGAATAACGTCAAAAAGCTTTAAAACTCTCAGCTGAGCCTCACGGGCAACTCCCATGGTGTTCTGATCCAAAAATTCCACCATCCTTTCATACACCTCTTTATCCTTTATTATTGCCCATCTGTTAAAACATCAGAACTATGATTAGAGCTTCTTCTAACAAAATTTTTTATTTTTTAACTTTATTATTTCATTCGTTATTGGATCGTTATTGGACAATCCATAAATATCTAGTCATACGCAAGAGATGATATGACTCTAAATGAGAAGATGCGTTGAAAGTTACACATTGACTAGATATCGATAAAAGTGTTAGAAAAAAGTTTATCATTTTCATTGAATTGATTTATAGATCTATTGATGAATGTTTGATAGGATAAATATCTCACCCAAATCTGCTCCCGGCATGCCCTGTGAGCTTGGAAACAGTGAAGATCATAAGATCATCATCAACTGGTGAAGCAATGGGAGTGTAATGTGGCCAGTAATAGGCACGATCATTGATGTGTTTTACATTAGCACCACTAAGAACTGCCTTGGTCAACTTTCCATCAGGATTGTTTGGCGAAGTCACAAACTCAATGAATGTAGATTTGCTATCTGTCTTGTTTATCCATGAGGATGTGCTTCCTTCAAAACTAAAATTCCTAGCATTGAAATATTCTGTCTGTGTTCTGTACATCTGCAGCAATAATGTTTGTTAAAATGTGATGGGGTTTTCGAGAGAGAATCAACGGAAATAAGGTGAACTTACATATGAGAGATTAACCCAACATTTAGGAGTTACATCAACGGAAATAAGTGTTGAATGGAGGTACTTACAGGGTAATGTGGTGGTGTGGCTACTACTTTTGCTGGAGAATGTGAAGTGACATCGGGAGAAAGGGCATAAACTGCAGCATTTAGGAGTTGTGTTGAGCCACCTCCAAATACAAAGTATTTTCCTTCGGTGACTGCATTTCCAACTAAGGTATGAAGTTTTTTGATATGTTCCACCAATAGTTCTGAAATGTATGATCCATCACTGTAATAATAACTCATTCTGTGCCACCCTGATACTAATACTGCACTGCTTGCCGCATGTTTCATCCAAAATGGCTCCAAAAAGTATGGATCCCCACTGCAATTAACATTCAACCAATTTTCATCAAAAATAAGTTCACCTATTTAAATTTATTATATATTTAAGATTTAATTAACTTTCTTTTATAATTTCTCATTTATCTATTATGACGTGATCAACTTGCATCACCATACCATGTATTAAAATAAATAGTTTATTAAAAACATGGTTAGTTATAAATATGAATTATTGTCGATTATTTTGTAAATTAAAATATTTTATAAAAGGAATATATGTATATATTCCTTGGGCATCAATCCGATTTGTTCATAAAAAATGATCAACCTACCCAATTAGTATTTTACTATCTTTTTCTTACTAAAAGTTTTCAGATTCTTATTTTAAGTTTGTAATCCAAATTTTGAAAGGTCTTGGGTTTGGAATATTTTATTCATTAACAATTTTTTGGTTTTTGATACCAAGGAATATATTAATTGAGGAAATAAAAGTGGTTAACTCAACGACTTCTCGTGACATGAACATCTGTAGTTTCTTTGTATAATATACGTTTTTAATATCTTAATTACTTCAACATAATCAACGTAATTGAATATTTGACACAGTTTATTGAAAAATCTACACGAAACTACCTTCCTACATTGATAGATTTTCTTCATAGATTTTCTTCATGTTACTAAAATTTTGGTTGAATTACTTTTTTAATTTATATTTTTGTATTCAAAAATGTCAAGTTAATGTTCTGATTTTTGTTAGTCTCAATTTAGTCTTGAACTTTTAAAAATTAATGCAATCTGGTTCTTTTTGTTTTAGCGGAACAAAACATCAAAATTGGCATTAGGATTATGTTAATTACATTAACAAAGCAAATCATTCTTATTCACAAAGCAAATCATTCTTATTCACAATTTCAATCTTGACGAGAAAACCTTGATCCGATTTAAAAAAATTAACAAAAAAAAATCAAATTGCACATTTTTTTAAAAATCAAAACCAAATTGAATCTAATAAAAAAACTGAAGGACCAATGATATTTTGGATCGAAAATAAGAACCAAAAAAGTAATCCCAAAACTTTCATATAAACTAATAAAAATATTGTATTTACTTTTTTACAAAATAAAAAATAATAAATTTATTATTATTATTATTATAATTATTAAATTTAATAAAATTATATATTAAATATTAAATTCTAAAAGACATTAATAATATTAAATTTTAAAAAAAATATTTAAAATTATATATTAAATTATATAAATATAAAAAAAAAAAAAAAAAAAAAAAACAATAAAAAAAAAAAAAAAATTAATAAAATTAAATTTAAAAAAAAAAATTTAAAATTAAATATTAAATTAAAAAAAAAAAAAAAAAAAAAAAAAAACATGGTCCCTGTCACAACAAAGTGTGACAAACAAGACTTCCAATAGTTACCACAATACCATCAAATATGTTGTCATACTTAACAACAGAGACAAAAATATCAACATAAATAAAATGAAAAGCTATGATAAGTCAACATTAGGGTTAAGAGTAAAAACAAAATTCTCAGAAGAGTTTCATATGTTTAACATAACTTTTATAAACTACAAAAGACAAAATAGATATATAATTCTTTTAAACAGTTTAAGAACAAAAACTATATTTAAAAAAAAAAATTGAAAAACTGAGACCATAGAGGTTGAAGTGATATAGCATGTAGTATATTGAACTTTATGAGAAGGGTTTACCTTCCAGAATTGGCAGGGCAATCAGATATAAACTTGGAGCAATCAGATCCAGTGTAGCATTCATTGCACTCACAAACTTGTTGATGGCCTTTAAGAACAATACCATCAAGGTATGCTCTTCCATGTCCTGAACATTCTATGGCTGCCACAGCCTCAGCTTCTAGTGCAGCGTCTTTGCTCCAACTGATTTCTCCTCTGCCAACAATCATGTTTGAGGCACACACCACAAACATCAATGTCACAATGAACGATAAATTCATTGGACTTCTTTTTCTCGCCATTCTCTCTGTAAGTAGTTTTTCTTAAGAAATGATGATAGTGTTCATGCAGTTTCTGAGTTCATGCCATGCATTTATATAGCTGCAGATGATGAAGCCTACATGTCAAAATGAAGGATAATAAGAAGAGAGTTTACTAAGTGTACGCTTCTTCTTCTCAAAATTATGACACGTGACTTAAGAGAAAAGAAGATATGTATTTAGTATATACTAATGAAAACTCGTGCCCAACACTTATGTGTCTATTTTTATTTTATTGTAGTAAATTTTTTATTATATTATAAAATAATGTTTATTAAAAAATAATTATTTTTTTTAATTTTAGTATAGGTAACTTTTTTATTTTATAAATAATTTATTCATTATGAGTAATTATTTGAATTTAAAAAATAATTATGAAAATTGAAAAATAGTCTTTTTACTATAAGTAATTATTTAAATTTAAAAATGTAATTATTAAAAATAACAATATAAAAAAAATTATGAACATTAAAAGAATAAATCCTTTAATAAAATAATAATAGCAAAATATATATATATATATATATATATATATATATATATATATATATATATATATATATATATATATATATATAATAGAAAAAGTCTTTCCCCACCAATAATTGAACCACTTGACTAGATTATTATCTAGGTTAAATGATGGTTTTTTTTTCCTATTTTTATATGAAACTCTTATATTATAGTTTATGTGTTTCAATTTAGTTTTCATTTTAGGATATTTGATGGAATCAAGTTATTTCAGTGAGTATTGTATTAAAAACGTTAGAAGGTGTCACGTGTCAGTTTGTGTTTTTTTTTTTTTTACTTTTTTTAAAAAAGTAAAAGTTTTTCATGTGTCAAACTGACGTCGTGTTATGTGATAATGACAGTGTGATTTGACAATGGCAGTGTCATATGTTATCATCATGTTAGTCTTAATTTAGTCCCTATATTTTTATTTTGTCTCAATTAAATCTCATTTTTTTAAGTGAACACTTTCTTCCCTCTTCAAATTGAAAATAAATTTGATTTTGGGTTAAATATGTTTTTGATCATTCAACTTTTAGTGAAAATTGGAACAATTTTAATTGGTTCAAGGTTTTCAAGAGGAACTAATTCTAAATTTCACTCAAAGTTGAAAGACCAAAAACATATTTAACCCTTTAATTTTTATTAAAATTGATATTTTATTAAATTTGTTAACATGTATTTTTATTTATAGTTTACATTGAATTGTCTTTTAACTTCTATTTGAGATAATCTTACTTATTTAGAATTCGAATTCACTCTTTTTTTCTGAAGAATTTATTAAAAAGTTTGTCCAAACAAGGATAATATTTATAAGTAATTAAACTTGATGTATTTGTGGTGAATGATTTTTAAATATATTTATGATAGGACAGATTAGCAGCTACTATATTTAAAATTTTGATCAATATGTACAAAATATAGATATATATTTTATATTTTTAAATAATTTCAAAATTATAAATATATAATACACTTAAAAGCTCGTCGTGAGAGACACCAAGGTAAAAGTATTTTAAAATATAAATATATACTCCATAGAGGTGTATTTTATTGCATACACAATATTTTCTCTAGACGCAAATAAAAGAGTTTTCATAATTTTTGCGAAAACTAAAATTTCATTATTTAATACTTGAAAACTTAGAAATTAAAAGAGTTTCATGGAATTTAAGAATATAAAGCTGAAATATTAGTATATAAGAAATCAAATTCTTTTGTTGGACAGATTATGTGATAGACACGGAAAAAAACTTCATGAATGAGTCATAAGTTTATCAGACAAATAAACTTGACTCTAGACATAATATACTGGTAGGTGTTTTAACAAATTCCTTAAAAATGTTTTTCAAATAAAAATAAAGTAAACACTATTGACCAAAATATATAAATTAAAATTGAAATATGCAAGTATCTATTAAAATTAAAAAAGAAAAAGAAAAAATTAATCAATAGGTATAAGAGTATCCGATCCACAAATATAGACATAATGTATATAAATTATATTTGTATGAGATATATTTCAAATGCAATCACTATTAGGTGATTGATTTTCATAACTGCAATGTTAAAGTGAAGATAAAAAAAAGCAATAAATAAAAAAATTAGCTACATTAAATACAAGATTAAATCCTTCGAATATTTTTCAAATTTCAAATTTAAACTTTGACAAAGAGATAATTTTTCACTAAACTTTATTTATTAAGTAAATTATTTAGATAAAATGAATAGTTTATGTCGGTTAGATCTATCAAAACGGGCAATCCGGTCCGACTCACCAGGAGTTGATTATTTAGTGAGTCAACCTAATTCGACTAACTTTTTAGCGAGTTAAAAAAATTCGAACCCGACCCGGCCCATCATGGATTGGTGGGTTAAACGGGTTAGCTCACGAGTTCACTCAATTAAAAAAAATACAATTTTTTTATTTTTTTCAGTCAAAACTAAATTATATTTCTAATTAAAATCTAAATAAACTTTAATACAATCCAAATACAAACCAAAATCAAAAAATATAAATTATTTATGTGTTGGCTAAATAAAACAACCTAACATGACCCAGATGTAAAGCCCAACTTAATAAAAAATACTTGTGTAACTCTTTTATCTACAAGTTGGTGAGCCAACCTAACTCACCACGGGTTCAACCCGGGTGAGCTGGATTCTAGATGAGTCAGGTCAAAAATCAACCTGTATTAAAATTTGTAAAAAGGATTTCAACCCGACCTTGTCCAAACCCGTTGACACGCGGATTCTAACCCATTTTGACAGCTATAATATCGGTAGAAAAAACAATTAACAACAAAGCACAAGTCATGTTTCGTTTTCCTATTAGTATGAAATTTTTATATTAATCTGGAATTTTAACTTGAATTTTATATGTTATGGTCTAAATTATGCAGATAAGAAATATCAAAACATGTGATTTCATTTGAGTTTCACGTTCTGTTTCTTATCCACGTGATTCATGAACCAAAACAAAAGTGACTAGTACTTTCTAAAACGTATTAAAATGGACAACTTTTAAAATAAATAGTTAAATTAGTAATTTTATGTTTAAAAGTATAAACTTTTTCTCTAAGGTGTTTTTAAGGATATTTTAATTTTTTTATAATTTAATAAAGAAATTGTGTAGCAAGACCTCATATTATTTTTTAATTTTATATATTTTAGATACCTTTTTAAAAAAATTAAGTAGAGGTTTTTTTAGTTCCATTGTTATAGTGGTATATATATATATATATATATATATATATATATATATATATATATATATATATATATATATAAATTACTTTCTCACAACAATTAATTTATTAGAATAAGATGGTGTCCATCAATTCTATTATTGGTGCAACAAACAAATCCTTGAAGCAGACCTTTTGTTTTTCCTATCAGAAATTTCGAAAATTCAAATTCATCAACTTAATTTTGATATTAATTCTAAGAATAATCACCATTACACTTTGACTCGATTTATTTTACTTGTGTTACATAATAATTTATATATTCTACAACAACTTCAAAAATAAAATATAATTGATTATATTATATTATATATATATATATATATATATATATATATATATATTATTCACTTTTTTATTAATGTGTTTTTGTCTTATTTATTTTTTCTTTATTTTCTTGCTATTAGACTTTTTTTCTTTTTTTTTTTTTTTTTTACTTTTCTTGTTGTGAATACAAATAAGGTCTTAGGCTATGTTTTTTTATTGTTCAAGAAAATTGAAAAAGAAGACATAAAGGATGATCATATTATTTTTTTGGAGAGATGCAAGAAAATGACAGAGATAAAATAGAGAAATTACTACAAAATTCTATCCCACTGTTTTTGAAGAAATTAGAAAATAATAAATGAAAAATTACCATTTTATCTTATTATATTTATTGTTAATAAATTTTTCAAAAAAATTTTGTTTTCAATTATTATTACTTGTAACCTTAAGCATGCAAAAACAACAGTGCTATTATTTTTTTCATTTTTTTTTTCAGAAAAGACAATATCTTCTGAGTTTTCATTTGCTATCTCACCAGCTAATTCATAGGTTATAGGTAGACTGGAACAGGCAGTCAAGGTCTATTTAAATTTTTATAATTAAAATTTAAAATAAGAATAATTTAAAATTAATTTCGTTAAAGTTAAAATAAAAAATAATTTAAAAAACTAACATTTAATTATATTATATAAAACAAAAATTATATAATAATATTTTATTTAAATTATTAATTTTAGTAAGATAATTAATAATATAAAAATAACAATTATTTTTATTTATTATTAAAATATTAATTAATCAATTAAAAAAATTTATATTATTCAAATATATAAGGTAGAAAGATAACTCTATATATAATATACTTTATTTACCTATCATATAGCTTTTTGAACAGACGGTGTTTAAATTATTTTACCAAAGGAAATAATAAAAAGATTATAGACAAAAATTACTAAAAAAAATAAAAGAATTAAATATCATAACAATTAATATGTCAACCCACGCCACTATTTATTTTTGTTTTTATCGGAAAAATAATATAATTAAGAAATATATTTGTTTAAATAAATTTAATATATATATATATATATATATATATATTATTACAATTATATATGTATATATAGAGGTATGTTTTAGAAATAAAAATTTAAGTCATATAAAAATTAAATAATTATATTATTTTATGATAATACGTATTAAAATAATAATAATAATATCAATAATAATAACATAAACATATAAATAGCAATAATGATAAACATATAAATAACAAAAGATGTAGAAATAAATCAACAAAAAATAAAAAATAAAAAGTGCAACTAAACAAAAAACAAAAAAAATGTTACTAATTGAAACATGACCCATAATAAATAAAAGCAAAATTATGTAAAAAGTTAAATAAACATGTAGGTATATTATGAAATATAAATTGTCCCATAAAACAAAATTGAAGTTAATGTTAAAATTTGTAAAAAAAAAAAACATGAAACACATACAAACACTTTAACTTAGAGAGAGATATATTCAAGGGTGTGTAGACATATGTTGAAATATAACCCTCTACAAAATAAAATAATACAAAATTGTTTAACTTGAACCATCAATCTCGTGGAACCGGTAACAGAATCATCGGTCTCGTGAAACTGATAACGAAACCATCGGTTTTGTGGGACCGGTAACGGAACTATCGGTCCCGTGAGACCGGTAACAGAACCATCAGTTCCTTAAGCCATCATTAGGGATGATTCGTCATTTTTCTTAGGTCTCAATTTTTAAGTAATGTAAGACTATGGTCATAGTTTAAATACTATGTTACATTTTTTAAGTACAAAATATCGACGCTCCAAGACAAACAATACCTAAATTCTACCATTGAACTTAGCATCAGAAGAATTATAATAATACTAATAATAATAACTAAATAGTACTAAAATTAATTCTACAACCAAAATAAATAATAATTATAATAATAATAATAATTCATAATAACAATAATACTTATTATTATTATAATAATAATTATTATAGTTGTTAAATATATAATTATAGTTACAATTGCAATTGATAATAACTATAATTATTATTATAATAATTATATTTGTTAATAATAATAATAATTATTATTATTATAATAGTAAAAATATATAATAATAATAATAATTATTATTATTATTATAATTGATAATACTAATAATACTTAACAATAATAATTATAGTTTATAATTGTAAAACCTTAGAAAGTTGTATTTTAAGACCGGTAATGGTTTAAAAATAGTGAGACGATTATTTTAATATTAAAAGGTTTTATTATAAATAGAATTGTTATAAAAGAGTTTCATTATTTTAAAATACACTATCTATCTAGAAATTACTTTTCTAGAGTTCTCTGCCTTCTCTTTAAAAGTTCTCCTCCTATGTTCGCCTGATTGAAGATCTAAAACCATAGGAGTGATCCTCATGGCGAGCTCTTCAACTTGGACCGATCAGTTTCTCTGTTCACGTAAGTTGAGTTTCTGCCTTCTTTTTGGTCTATTTTTGTTTTTTGTTGCATGTGACCTCTCTTCCACTTGCATGCGTCATTTTATTCATTTGTATAAGTCTTTGTTGATCAATGATCATAACATTATGTCCTAATCATTCTTATGATATTTCTATATGTAAATAGAACATCCTATGGAGTTAGAGGTGTTTAGCGTTCATAAAGTTGTTTAAGAAGGATAACTAGTAAGGGAAGCTAATACTTGATTGAGTTGATGATTTCATTTTGTATAGTTATGGTATAATTAGAATTGATGGACCGATTGTTGTGAATTGGTGAATTGATTGATGTATTAAATGAATTGAGATGTGAATGCATTGTTTAAATTTGGGGTAAATTAAGAAAGATGGATTCCTGAGTCATAACTCTAATTGGTATTACCTTCCTCAATTTAGAACCATTTTTTTGAACCAAAAATCTATAATGGAAGTTCTAATTAGAGTCATGAAGACAAGTAGTAGAATTCTCAAGAAAAACCAAACCTGTGTTGATATCTGGTGTGACGCTTAGCGTCAGAATCGACATTGAGTGCTAAAAAATGCGAGACGATTGACGCTAAGCGGTGCCTGAGTGTTGGGACCTCTAAAGGTTTGGAGGTACTTTAAGTCCTTGGCGCTAAGCACTAGTTTTATCGTTGAGCGCCTATAATTGTGAGACGAATGGCATTTAGTGTGGGCTTGGGCGTTGAGCGTTGAAGTCCTAATTCAATTGTTTTACTGGTTTAGTATATTTTCATTTCTTATATGAGTGATATGAGGCATGTTTATGAAATTCATTATGATATGAACTGAATATATTTTAATTGTGATGGGTGAGCATGTTGAAAATGGAAATTGAGAATGGTTGATGCTGATCCAAGGATGATTAGTACTTGGTTTTGTTAGTGTATGCATTGAGATAAGGTAGGTAGTGAGGTATCCTAATACTCTAATAAACATCCACACTTAAATAGAATAGAATGTGTTATATGGTGAGAGTAGTAGGAGGTCCTAGTCTAGGGGCTTTACCTTGGTCAAAGACGTTAACAGACTTACCTTGAGAGTAGTAAGGTGATAACCCCTTTGTTTTGGCCTTTGCAAGGCGTAAATACTACTTCAAGTGCATGCCTCTAGTGATCTCCTATGTCAAATGCATGTATTTGGATATGGAGTCTTGTTGGAGTCATTGTATGTGGTATATTTATATTTATCAATGATTTGTATGATTGATCAAGAATGTGATATAGATTTTATTTCTATTATATGAAAATCCTTTGTTATATGATTTGTTGTGTTTCTGTTTTGTGTTGTGTGTCTTGTTTTACTGATGATCACCTATTCGCTGGGAGCATATATGGTTAGCATTTTCAGAGGTATTTCTGGAGGATGAGATTTCGTTATCCCATACCCATTCCCGTAGAAAAAATTCATCCTCATCCCCATACCCAAATCCAACGAGTATCAAACTTTTGTACCATCCTCATCCCCACCAGGTAACGGATATAATCTCGTATCCATGCCAGTACTCATTTTCTTATAGTTCAATATTAATTTTAATTAAGTTTTATAAAATAATAAAAAATTACATAAAGGAAACATAATATAATCAAATATTCAATATTAGAAGGATGATTGTTTCTTCCATATCAAATACTTTGAAATAAATTATAATTGTTTACATTTTAGATTAGAATACCAAATAAAATTTTATGAGAACCAAAACATTTATTAAATTTGAAAACATTAATGAAACCTAGTTGATAAAATTTGAAAATATTTTTTAAAAAATATAAAAGAAAAATAAATATTCGAATTAAAATATATTTTAAATGTTTGTTTACTTCAATTTTTTAAATTCTAATATATTTCTTTTTTATACACTAATAAAAGTTATAATACACCACTTGATCAAAATGACGCAAAGAATAAATAATAAACATAATAATAAAATATATGTTGGATGGTGATAAAAAATTATTCATGTCAATTACATTAAATTTTTATGTTGTAATAAATAAAAACTATTTATACAATAAAAAAATAAATTACAGTATGATTGATAATGAGTTAGAAAATAAAAAATAATCAGATAAAATATATCGAAATAGTATTCTACACGATGAAAATAAACAACAATAAAAATATAAAAAAAATTAACAAATGTGTGTCTTAGAAACAATTTGAGAGACTATTGAAAGAAATCACACAAAGAAAAAATAAATGTATAATTAAGGATATGATAAGATGAAAAATACCTTAGAGATCTAAGAAAACTTTTCAAATATCAACATATCATATATACTCAATGGTTGATAAATAACAAAAATTGTTTTAGCGAAACAAAGAGTTTTTCAAATGAAACAAAAATGAATAATAATAAGTAAATAATATTTTTTCCAATATTACTAGTAAATGAAAGGTTTATGCTATTAAACACTTAAATTGAAAGTATTCAACATTCTCATGTTAAAGAAAAATATATAATAAATAAAAATATTAAAAAATAATATAAATATTCAAATCTAAGAGATAAACAACTTTTAATTGACACACATCATCTTAACATAATTACATAAAGGTTATGATAAGATGAAAAATATATTAGAGATACTAATGAATTTCATGACAAACCAAATAATTAGAAGAAATAAAAAATAGAGAGTATATATATATATATATATATATATATATATATAAGGTTATTTAATTAATTGTGAATATTTTAATAATTTAAATGGGGAAGGAGATGTGGTAGAGACGAATATTATGGCGGGGATATGTACATCCTCATACCCATCCCCATACCCAATTGAAAAAGTCGGGGATTCTCTTTATCCATACCCATACTCATACCCAGTCAATGCGGGGATTTCCCATCAAAACGGGGACGGGTTTGGACAATACCTACGAGGGCGGGTTTATTTGCCATCTCTAATGAGGAGTCACCTATTAGGTTGGGGAAGTTTGTTGTAGGAGATGTTGTAAGTGAATGGTTGGTGTATATATTCCTTTTTGGTTTTAGTTGGTTTGTATAAATGTTATATTTTATAGTCCTATTATTGATAAGACTGTATTAATATATTTTATACACAGAATAATCTGTTTTGAAGACTGGGATGAAATATCCTATTTTATTAGTTTTTTTAGACTACTAAAATTGGGATATCAATAATAATAATAATTTTAGTTATAGTTGATAATAATAATAATTATATTAATAATAATGTAACACTAATAAAAATAATTATAGTTTGTAATAATAAAGATAATAATAATTATAGTTGATAATAGTAATAATACTAATAATAATAATAACTATTAGAATAATTATAATTTTTAATAATAATAATTTTAGTAATTATTAATTTTAGTAAGATAATTAATAATATAAAAATAAAAATTATTTTTATTTATTATTAAAGATATTAATTAATCAATTAAAAATATAAAAAAATACTTATATTATTTGATATAAAAACACAAACATTACATGCCATCTTTATAAAGATACATTCGTTGATTTAAGAAACTATAAGTACACTCTCCAACTAAAATATTTGAAAGTACTTCTTCAAAACATACTCAAAAGCATAAATAACAAAACATGATCCAACTTTGTGGAAAGAATTATTTACAAATTTAAGAAAAAAAAAATATAAACTAGAATCACTATTGCCATTGAAAGAAAAAATTGCACGCATCACCTAAGATAAGCAGATTTAATAATAAAAATAGTTCATTCTTACATACCGGTAATCCAATTCTATATTATATAGATAAATTTATTCATCAGTAACACAAGAAAAGAATTCCATAATAACAACTAAATCACCTTTATATATATATAGATATAGAAATCTAAATTCAAATATAATTTTTTCTTCCTGCGTTTTACTTATGCAATTTTAAATTTGTTTACGAATGAAACAATATTCATGGTTATAGTTAGAAGTTTCATTTCCGTAGAAATAAGACAATTTCAAAATATTTAAATAAATACAAATTTTATTTTATAAACTAATTTTGTGATATCGGATTAAATTTAAAATTTATTTTTTAAGAATTTTTTTTCGAATGAACTAGGTACAACATGATGAATACGATATCAAAGAAAAAAAATTATAAATATAAATTTTTTTATAATTTAACTATAGATAGCTCCAAATTTTTTCTTTCTATGTATAAAAAATTAATAAATAATTTGAAGTATTTTTTTAATTTTAATATATTTTATATATTTTACACCCTCAATAAATTTTATATATTTATATAAAGATTCTGATATCCAAAAATATTTTTTAAAAATTTATTATTATATATAAAAAATTAATATCATTTCTGACTCAAAATTTTAAAATAATAAATTTATGAGTCTTTTTATTTATAATGTTATTTTTTTCGTATTAACTCGATGTAATACTTCAACACATATTTAGGAGTTATCAAACCATGATAAATTAACAGCAAAAGCAACCCCATTATTCTACTTTCTAAAGTAGATAAAAAATGGCTTTACTAGTACGTTACCATTTGCATGCAACTAAGTGATTTTTTTATCCAAGTGATGATGTAGTCAAGAGTAATTTATTGGTGAAGAAAAGTTAAACCATGTTCGTACTGGTTAACAGAAACAGGACAATGATTCTTTACAAAATTCCATAAAAAACAAAAAGTTTGAAAGCTGTTTATCATGCGTAGTACCACAATTTGATCGTTTCTGCAAGACACATAAACATCTTCGGCAGGCCAACCTTGGGAGAACCACATGGATTTTTCTTTACGACAACGCTGATTTTGTTGCCAATGCGGTCCGCCAAGACGCTTTGGGACAATATCCCAAAATGTCTATAGCAAACTGAGAAGAAGAAAACTTGTTCACTCACGTGTGTAAATTCAAATATAAAGAAAACAACGGAGTCCTAGGGATCAGAAACTGGTGGCACAATTTAATCGAAATCATATTCACAGCGACGGAACTTATCAATCACAAAAGACAGAGGGGTACATGGTCCCCAAACTTTTATATATTAAAATATTTTAAATTTTTTTAAAAATATTAAATTATATATATATTGAAAATTAATTTAATAGTTAGCATTTTTATTTTTATTTCATGAGGTTTTTATATATTAATTTTTTATGTATATAAAAGAAATTCGTATGTTTTTTCATAATTAGTTTTTAATTGTGGTTCATCATCATATTCTTCTTTTAGTATTTATTTTTCCAAATTTTTATTTGATTATAATCAATTATTTTTTAATTTTAAATTTTTTAAAATAGATATATTGATAGAGAATAAAAAAATAAATTTTTTTTAAAATAATAAAAGAGAAGTTACAAGTGAAAGATGAAAAAAAAATATTCAACTTCCTTATATCTTCCGAATCATGATATTGAACATCCAATTAGAAAAGTTAGAAATGATGAATTTGATATTAATTATTTGAAACATGATACAAGAAGTCTCACTTAGTACAGAAATATCCAATGATTGTGCAAAAGATCAAATCACAAAAACTTATTTAAGATGGAGTCCATATCATCAAATACAACTTAAAAATTATAACCGTTGAGTATATTATTTTGGTCCCCTAAAATCATAGGTCAAGATCTCTCACTGCTACAGAAAGCTTAAATGAAATATCTTAAAATATAAACCTTTTCTGAATGTGTGATCTAGATAATGTGCAAATATATATATATATATATATATATATATATATATATATATATATATATATATATATATATATATATATATATTAATGACTAAGGAGAGCCAAGACTCTCCTAAAATTTTTAAATATATTTTAAAATTATATTTTTATATTATTATTGTTATATATAGAGAAAAATTGTATAGAATTAATCTCCCTTATATCTAAAATACATATAAGGTGAATATTTTTATAATAAAGAGTGATACAAATATACATGGCAACCAAACATAAACACTTTAAATGAAAGATATTGTTATTAACAATGTCATTAATATCTACCGATATAAAACAATGTCAATGTTTCCCTTAGAAACAATAGACAGTATGTTTCCCTAATTAACATAAAATTCAATATATCTAAAAATTATATTTTGTATATTAAGTTAGTTTAAGACTGTTTTTTTAAAACTTGAAAAAAAGCTTCTTTTTTTTTTGTTTCTCTCTCTTCTACATCTCTATCTCTTTCCCACCTCTCCTTCCTAACTCAATTTTCAACTTCAATCTTTTATTATTTTCAAAATCAAGTTACACTACATTGAAATTGAGGAATTAAGGACCATTTTGGACCGAACTTTTAAGGATAGTTTTTTATGATTATTTAATGATATGATAAGCAATGATAGTCATACTTTTTTAGATTCTACTATTATGTGTGCTTATTTTGAATAGAAAAAAATGAAGATTTTTTTTTAATTAAAAAATATAACTTATATATAAAAAATATAATTTGATATCCTTGAACTTTTTGTTCAAGTTCTGTCAATAATATATATATATATATATATATATATAAATATAACCTCAACTAATATCCAATTGCTCGCATAATTTTTGGAGAATACTGATAAAGATATTATATATCTTCTGCTATTATTTATATGATAAAGATATCATATATTTGATTCTCTTTTATTATCATCAAATACTCTATTTTATTAGGTTTTACTTTTTCCTTTATATGGTGGAACATTGTACTCTATATATTAAACAATGTTCTAATAAATTAGTTAGTAAACTCTCATTGAGTTGTTTTCATCAAATACCTCTTGTTAATTTTTTTCTTTCTCATGACTTATACATATCTAACATGGTATCAGATTTAAATCGCCTTCCGCATTTTCTCCGTTCATGTTGATTTCTTGCCATGGCCAAAAATTTCTCTTTGATTCTTCAATAAGAACGTGAATTTAAGGCTACTTTTTATTCTACTTCTCTAGAGTCTATTGTCAATCTTGCCTTTCACGAGGGACATGAGCAACATTTTTGCAGTAGTTTCTTTGGCAATTGTGGACAAGAAGCTTTGCTCGGTTTGGTGGTCGCAATCCCAAGTATTGTGACCATTGTAATCGAACCGATCACACCTCTAGTAACTGTTGGATTAAGCATGGCCTGCCTCAAGGCTATCACCAAAACACCAAAGTCCATTCTCCTTCTTCCACACTCTATGCTAGTATGGTTGATACCGCCTCATCTCCTTTCGATCTTTGTGCCAGGAAGGATGACAAAGCTAAAGCTCAGTTTGGTTTCTCTAGAGAGCAGTATGAAGCTCTTCTCGCCTTGATCTAGTCGTCTCAAAATGATTCTTCTCCCACAATTGTTGTTCATCAATGTAGTACCAAACCCACAGGTTTTGTTTTTCCCTTTTCTTCTTGGATTTTAGATAGTGACCATATTTGTCCTTTTAAATATTTATTTCAAAATCTCAAACCTATTTCTCCTATTTCTATACAATTACATAAACAAAACTCTATCATTGCTAAATTCTCAGGTACCATTGTCTTGGGCAATCTTATCCTTCATAACACCTTTTTTGTTCCTGAATTTTTTGTTCAACTCATTTCTATTCCTAAATTGATTAATTCTACTAATTGTTTTATGGTTTTCTCCCAAAATACTTGTCTTATGGTGCAGTCTAGACGATTGGAACAACTAGGAAACATCAAGGCCTATTTTATCTCTTAGATAGTTCTCAAGACATACGTAACTTGAGTATATCTAACACAAATATTTCCTTAGAACATTCTGCTCTCATTAATAATGTTAATTCTTGTAACTTGTGGCATATGAAACTTGGTCATCCATCTGATAACGTTTTAAAGCTTCTTGCTTCTAATCATTCTGACATTTTTTCTCCTTCTACTATTGCTTGTGATTCTTGTGCTTTTGCCAAACAAAAACGTCTGAAATATTTTTCAAGCACTGGTAAATCTCTTCAATTTTTTGAACTTATCCATGTTGATATTTGGGGCCCGATTTCTATCTCTTTCATTGATGGATACAAGTATTTTTTAACTATAGTTGATGACTATCACAAATTACTTGGATTCTTTTTCTTAAAAATAAAACTGAAGTTAGACCTCTTCTTCAAGATTTTATTACTTTAACAGAAAATCAGTTTTCTTGTAAGCTTAAGAAAATATGTTCTAATAATGGCAAAAATTTTCTTCTTAATGATTTCTATAATAGTAAGGGTATTTTTCTTGAATCTTTTTGTGTCACAACTCCTCAACAAAACAAGATTGTTGAGAGGAAGAATCAACATCTTCTCAATGTGTGTCGTGCTCTTCTTTTTCCAGCAAAAATACCAAACATTTTATGGTCTTATTCGCTTAAATTGGTTGTTCATCTCATTAATATGTTACCCACTCCTTTTCTCAATAATCGATCTCCTTATGAATTGGTTTATTCTATTAAACCCGATTTTTCTAATCTAAAAGTTTTTTGTTGTTTGGCTTATGCTAGTTCTGCCACTACTAAAAGAACTAAATTGGATTCCTGAAGCTTAAAATGTTTTTTCCTTGGTTATAAATCAGGAACAAAAGGATATGTTTTGTATGATCTTCACTCCAAGTCTATTTGCCATATGATAACTTTATTGCTTCAATTGATGATTCTCATTCCTGTGATATTAGCATGTATGATTTTCCCACTTTACCTGTTTCACATGCCAGTGACCTTACTACAGAACATGTTTAGTCTTGTTTCTGATAATGCTTAAGCTACTGATCCTCATCTTAGAACTTCTCAGAGAGTGAAAAACAGGCCTCGATACTTAGATCAATATTATTATGGTGTTGCTTCTACATCATGCTCTACTTTTTCCACACCTTATCCAATGCATTTATTTGTTTCTTATGATAATTGTTCTCCTGACCATACTGCCTTTTGTCTAATATTTCTGCCCAAGCTGAACCTTTCTCCTTCAAAGAAGTTGCTCAATATAATTGTTGGAAATAGGCTATGGATGCTGAGTTATATGCTCTTGATAGAAACCAGACTTGGACTTTAGTTCCTCTTCCTTCTAGCATCAAGCCAATTGGTTGTTGTTGGGTTTACAAACTCAAACATAAACCAGATGGCACAATTGATAGGTTTAAAGTACGGTTGGTGGCTAAGAGTTTTACTCAAATTGAGGGGCTTGATTATTTTGAAACCTTCTCCCCTATTGTCAAACTTACTAGTGTACGCATCGTTTTAGCATTGGCCACTGCTAATGATTGATTTATTCATCAGTTGGATGTTGACAATGCTTTCCTCCATGGATATTTACATAAAGAGATTTATATGAAGCCTCCACCTGGCCTTTCTCTTCCTTAGCCAAATCTTGTTTGTAAGCTTAGCAAGTCTCTATATGATTTAAAATAAGTCAGTCATAATTGGAATAAAAAATTCACTTCAGAGCTACTTCTTCTTGGATACACACAAAGCTATGCTGACCACTCTCTATTTATGAAGAACTTTGCCAAGGATATTATTGTTTTATTGGTTTAATGCGATGATATGGTTCTCACTAGTAATAGCATTGCTGAAATTAATGTTGTAAAAGCTCATCTTCATTCTAGATTTCATATTGAAGATCTTGAGCCTCTCAAATATTTTTTGGGCCTAGAAGTTACTCGTTCTCTTGATGGATTAGTTTTAAACCAAAGAAAATATTGTTTGGACCTCATTTCAGAGGCAGGTATGCTTAGATGTAAACCTGCACCAACATCATCTGATCCTTCTATCAAACTTCATGCCTACGAGGGAGCTCTTCTACCAAATCCTTCTTTCTTTCGGCGTTTGATTGGATGATTACTTTACTTGACTAACATCAGGCCTGATATTAGTTTTGTTGTCCAACAACTCAGCCAGTTTGTTTCTTCTCCACGTGAACCACATATGCAACAGGCGTTACAGATCATTCGATACTTAAAACATGCTCCTGGCTATGGTTTTTTTGTATAAATCCAACACCTCTCTTAAAATTCAAGCGTTTTCTGATTCTGATTGGGCAACATGTGCCACTACTCGACGCTCTGTTTCTAGATATTGTGTTTTCTTAGGCACCTCTTTGGTTGCTTGGAATTCTAAGAAACAAACCACTATTTCACGGTCTTCTTCTGAGGCTGAGTATCGTGCCTTGGCATCCCTGGCATGTGAACTACAATGGATTCAATACCTTATTCAGGATTTGCATTTTGTCGTTCTCACTCCTTACATTGTCTTTTGTGACAACAATTCTGCTATTCACATTGTCAAGAATCCCACTTTTCATGAGAGAAGCAAGCATATAGAAATTGATTGTCATATTATTCGACAAAATCTTCTTGATGACCTTATTCACCTTCTCCATATTCCTTCTACACGTCAACTTACTGATATGTTTACTAAGTCATTACATCCTTCTGCTTTCCAAGTTGCTACTTCCAAGTTGGGACTTTACAATCTCCATGCCCACCTTGAGAGGGGGTAATAAAGATATTATATATCTTCTGCTATTCTTTATATTGATAGAGATGTCATATATTTGATTCTCTTTTATTATTATCAAATATTTTGTTTTATTAGGTTTTACTTTTCCCTTTATATGATGGGACATTGTACTCTATATATTGAACAATGTTCTAATAAATCAGTTAGCAAGCTCTCATTGAGTTGTTTTCATCAAATACCTCTTGTTAATTTTTTCTTTCTTGTGACTTATACATATCTAAGAATATAATCGCCAAAATTTTTCAATAAACATGTGAATGATAACAATACTTGGGCTCCTATTGTTCAGTAAAAGGGTTTTAAGCTTGTTTATGATATCAAAGTCATATTGGCTTCTAATGAGATTGAGGGGCACGTAATGTTTATCAGCATTGAATAGACAACTTCCTTCAAAGGGTGGTTTTTTTGAGCAAATATATTAATGAGAAGTGCTTACTTTGAGAGTTAGAATGTTAATAAATCCTTATTCATGAGTTAACTCATACATAATACACTTTAATACAAAATCTTAATTATAAAAAAAAATTTAAATGTTTTTGCAAGAACAAACATTCAAAACAACAAATTTAGAAGCTTTAAAATAAGGTAAAGGATTAATATACTTATTTTACAATTTGCACATGATTTGCAACTACTAAGTACCTATTAATCATAAGGAGAAGATAATTAATCGTTTGTATGTCTTTATACTATATTTTATCATCAAAGGCATTTATATATATATATATATATATATATATATATATATATATATATATATATTTATATAGTTTTATATTTAAAAAAAAGGAATATTTCATATATTATTTATTATTAAAAAAGAAAACACAAATAATAGGTACAAGAACGATCCTATGGATAAAAAGCAATAAAAATTTGATATTGATCGGAGATAAATTTCACTAATACAGAAAATGGCTTTTACGTGTGCACATTCACATTTGATATAGAGGGATCAGACATTAAAAATGACTACTTGCATACTTGTAAATAAGTCATCAATATTTATGTTTGGCGCCTCTATAATAGATGTAAATTTCTATATTTACGTATGACCACACAAAGTCAGACGTAAATTTACGTTTGGTTTAAATGAATTAGACATAAATTTACGTCTAACTGTGTGCGGCCGAACGTAAATATCGAAATTTACGTCTAACATAAAGGCGCCAGACGTGAACCTTAAGTTTTTAATTTCAACCTGTCTTCTCTAGTGCTGCCAACTTTGCTCGAAAGGGCTTTGAGTTTGTTTGCCTTCATTTCTCTGTGCGTGAAAACCACCCAAGGTATCAAACTTACCATTTTGCATCTGCTTTTTGATTCATTTTGCATTTGCTTCCATTTTTGATTGCCTCCATTTTCGTTTCTCGAAAGCTTTAAACCATCCATTTTGCAACAATAGTGTGTGACGACGGTGGTCTACGACAATGCTGTGCAACAATGGTGTTGGACGATATTTGCTTGCCTTCATTTGCATTTCTTGAAAGCTTGAAACCTTCCATTTTGCAGCAGCGGTGTGCGATGACGATGTTTGATGGTGGTCAGCGGCAATGTTGTACAACAATAGTGTTCGACGGTAGAGGACACTATGGTCTCCAATTGTTGTGGTGACGCGTGACAGGTCTCCTTCGACCTACAACAATTGTGTGACCACTTGATAACACTGTCGTGAAGCGATCAAATTTATACAAATCTTGTTAAGAAAATAGTCAAAAGATTAGTATGGGTAAAGTTAACCCTTACTCGTCTTCTAATGAACATGAAATTGATTTCTAACAAATTAGCTCTTTTTAAAACTACACAAAAGGATTAATAAAATAAAATAAGAAATAAAGTTGGAAAAAGATAAAAAGATATAAAATAATGATAAAGAAAATAGATTGATTCCACTTCTTTTTCAAAATATAATTCATCGTCGGTTATATAAAGATTATTGCTCAATTAATTATTGTTGTAGATTTGCAAATTAATCAATGTAAATTCTCAATTAATTTGTTGGCGCTTTCACTATTAACCAAAGTAAATTCTCAATCAAAAGCAAGAACTTTATAGATTAATCACATTAAATTTAACCAAAGTACATTCTCAATTAAATATTACTATGCTTAATCATGTCCATTCTTTTACCTCTAAAATCAAGAAAGAAAGCTAATTAATCAAAGCACATTCTTGATTAATTCTAGTTAAATTTTTCACCTCTAATCAAAGTATATTCTCACTCATTGGCAAAAACTCATTCAATCACATGAAAGTTTTTAAATTTAGTCAAAGTACATTCTCAATCAAAATTAAAAATCCTTGAACTCATGTGATCAATATGCATGTAAATTAAAACATTGCACTAATTAGTTATGATGTAAAAACCATTACTTTTCACGTGATTCAGAAGTAAAAGACATAGATGAAAATAAATCACAACAAGAATCAAAAGAACAAACTGATTTATTCATTCTAACCTCAAAATCCATAATGAAATTACAATGGAACCAACCCAAGAAGTTTAACACCATGGAATCAAAATAAAAATAGAAGAAGAATGACGATAGAACGAAATTAGGCCCACCTTAAGGGTTCCTAAACTCTTAAGTTTCGAACTTCTTTTTTTTGCTTATTCTTGACCTCTTTATATAGGACCTGGACTGGGCTTTTTTATTGCTAAAATATATCAAATATCTTTAAAATAATCTTAAATATAATTTATCTTTATAGTTGTTATGAATATCTAAAAAATATTTGGAGAGATATAGCCAATTTTAAAATTATTTGACAAATATAGTTGGTTGATAATATCAATATAAGATAGAATTAAATAAATTAATTACTTAAAAATATATGATAAATTATCATCAACTAATATTTGCATTAATTTTCCAAATCAGCAATTTGCAACCTACTCAAATTATCTATCAAGATATACCTGTTTGTTGTTGATATCTAAAAAGATTTGAGAAGATCTTGGTTTATATTTAAAAAAGATTTGGTAGTTATTATCTTTTGATATTTTATAGATAATTATTTAAAATATCAAATAAAATATTTAAAGATATATTTTTCCAGATTATCTTTTATCGTAAATATTTATGAATTATCAAAGCCCTTTTCCTAGAAAAAGATAGAGAAAATCGCAAGGTTCAATTTTTGTTGTTTGTTCCCTCTTCTTGGATGTGGATGTCAAAAAAATTTGTACTTGCAAGTATGCGTGAATAAAACCCGCAACAGGTAGAGAATGGATATTGTAAATGGATAGCCACGGGTAATGAGTATGCGTATTTTTAATACCCGCATGTTAACGGGGCGGGTACGAGTATCATAGTATTTGTACCCGTGAATACTCGTACCTGCTATACTCTAATTTAAATTAAAAAAAAACATGATTAAAATATTAACATATTGATTTTGAATGAGTTATTTTTTTTATCAAATAGTTTTAAAAAAATTTCATTTCTTTGTAAACTGTATTCAACACTATTTAAATGAGTTATTTGGACTTTGTTTAAAATTTAAGGAATGTTATGTATTATATTTTATTTGAATTTACTATTGCTACTAAATGTATGCATGTGTGATGTGCTAAGTTTTTGATGATGCCCATAATAGCTTTACATTGGTTAATTTGACATGTATGTGATATCCTGAAAATATCAATTTGTTGCCCCGATAGTTGACTAGGTTACGAATATAGTTAACTACGCATATCCTGGAACTTGGTGTTGGACTCAGTCATAATATAGTTGACTAGCCAACTAATGTAGTCGACTAGGTTCGTGCTTGATAGCAGTTGTTATATAAAAATAGTTTCTACACTTCCCGATAGTCGACTAGCCAACTAATGTAGTCAACTAGGTTCGTGCCTGATAGCAGCTGTTATATAAAAACAGTTTCTGCACTTTCTGAAGTAGAATCTGAAAAAGCAGAAGAAAGAAAGAGAGGTGCGAAACAGATTCTTGGAGCTATCTTGGAAGGTCCTCTTGAAGAATTCTATCAAGACACATTCAATTTTGACTTTGCAAGATGAAGAAATTTCAGTCTTGGAAAAGGTGTACTCAATCCATTTTGTAGGCTTTGTTCTTGTGTTTTGATATAGTTTGAAACTGTTTGTTTCTGTTGTTTTCTGTCTAAAGCAAGTGTGTGATAGCCTTGTTGTTGTGTGGTTGTGCAAGTGTGTGGATGCCTGTGTGTGTGTTCCTTTATCTTAGAATTTAGATTTATCAAGTGTATTTGTAAATCTTGAAATTCTTGTGATATAGTGAATATATCTAGTTGTGGTTTGCTAGATGAACTGGATGTAGATTCTTAAGAATCGAAGCAGTATAAAAATTTTGTGTGCTTTATCTCTTTCTCTCTTTATCTTGTCATAGTATAAATGCTCCATACATTAAGCATCAAACCATACTATTTTAATTGATTCAAAAGCAAAGGTTTTTATCACAACAATTTCAAAAGTGCTAAAACTGGGCAAAATTTGTTAATACCAATTCACCCCCCCTCTTGGTTGTGAAATATTGGTACATCAATTTTAACAAGTGGCACCAGAGCTGGTTAGTCGAATTCATAGTCGACTAGATCCTAACAGATGGCCAATATTTCACAGGCTTTTTCTGAAGGGGCTTCAATAAACAGACCACCCTTATTTTCTAGAGATAACTATCCCTTCTGGAAAATAAGAATGAAGATCTTTTTAGAATCAGTTGATAAAGGTGTATGGGATGTTATTGTTAATGGTCCATTTATACCTACAAAAATTGAGGAAGGAAAAACTATACCTAAAGATTTCCTATCTTGGACTCCTGATGAAAATAAACGTGCTCATTATGATGTGAGAGCCAAGAATATAATCTCATCTACACTAACATTGGATGAATTCTACAGGGTATCAATTTGTCAATCCACAAAAGAAATGTGGGATGTGTTAGAGGTAACTCATGAAGGCACAGATGAAGTCAAGAGAGCTAGAAAGAACACATTAATTCAGGAGTATGAAATGTTTAGGATGAAGGCTGAAGAAACAATCTATGATGTGCAAAAAAGGTTCACTCATATTGTGAATCATCTCATAGCCTTGGGAAAGGTTTTGAAAAGGAAGAACTGAATATCAAAATACTGAAAAGTCTGAATAGAGCATGGCAGCCTAAGGTCACTGCAATTTATGAATCAAGAGATCTCACCATAATGAGTATAGCAACCCTCTTTGGAAAACTAAGAGAACATGAATTGGAACTTGGACGTTTAAAAGAGGAAGAGGAAGGAGAGAAAAGGCAAAGCATTGCATTAAAAGCTGCTGCAAAAACTGAAAGCAGAAGCAAAGCCAACAAAGATAAAGAAACAACAGATCAGGAGGATGAAGATTCTGATTCTGAGACACTGAATCTGATGGTAAAACGTTTTTCTAGATTTTTGAAGTATAAAAATAAATCTAATGCAAAATCTGCAGCTGCAGGAAATAGAAGATTCCCTTCCAAGAGGCAAGAGTCATCATCTAGCACTCTAACATGTTATGAGTGTGGCAAATCTGGTCATATCAAACCTGATTGTCCAATTCTCAAGATAAAAAAGAAATTTGAGGAAAAGAGTGAGGCCACAAGCAAGTCCAAGAGAGTGAAGAAAGCATACATTGCTTGGGAGGACAATGACTTCAACACCTCTAGTGATTCAAGTGAAAGCCATGAAGAAGAAACAAATCTGTGTTTGATGGCTGATACAAAATCCTCTGCCAGCAGTGTAAGTGATCTTGAATCTACTAATGAAAGCTATGAAAATAGGTTCTATCAACTACTTGATGTATATAATGAGTTGCATGAAGAGGCTAGAAAGTTGCAATACTCTAATAACAGACATAAAGGTGAAAATAGGTGGCTTAAAAATAGATTAAAGCAGCTTGAAACAGAAAATGAAGAGTTGAAAACTGAGCTTGAAAATATTGAAAAGCATAAAAGTGGTAATTGCAAAAAGATTGTGCTTAATTGTGAAAATTGTTCCAAACAATTAGAGAGAATCAAATATATAATGAGTACATTAACTAGATTCACTCTAGGAAGAAATTATCTAGATGTTATGCTAGGTTCCCAAAGAAGTGTACTGAACAGAGAAAGCATAGGATATGCAGAACACGAAAATCAACTAGGTAGTCGACTAGAGTCAAGGAAATTCATTAACATGAGTAAACCATCTTCTATTGTATGCTTTTACTGTTGCAAACCTGGTCATACATCGAATAAATGTTACTTTAAGAAGCATGGTGTTCCTAAAGGTAAATATAAATGGATAGCCAAGAATTCAAATGTTTTGTCTAACATGAAAGGACCCAAATTCAATTGGGTACCTACATAATCTCTTTAAACTACTATGTAGATAAGTCTTGGAGCCAAGGAATCAATGTGGTATTTGGATAGTGGTTGTTCAAGACATATGACAGGTGATGCAAAGAAATTCAGCAAAATATCATACA
>Ga0214542_1003645_pt1 | contig 31163 bp, 27 predicted proteins | sample CNSS1metaG_FD_160096 | JGI IMG/M metagenome (GOLD analysis project Ga0214542, IMG submission 160096) | Root nodule microbial communities from cowpea collected in UCLA plant growth center, Los Angeles, California, USA - CNSS1 | ecosystem: Host-associated > Plants > Roots > Nodule | place: USA...
CTATGAAATGTATGATGCAACTCATGACTATCATGCTTATGCAACCTAGGACTATATGTAGAATATGTACTCATGATGATTGAATGAACTTATGCACTTGGATAAAAGGGTGAAAGAAGAGGACTATCACAAGTGTACCTCCAGGTAAGCGAGGTGACTCTCACAGACTTCTTAAGTACCAAGGCTAATTCTTGCCAAGGTTACACTTGCAAAAGTACTCAAAGTTCACACAAATGTTCAAGTAATAAGTAGATAGAATCACATGAGGCAAAGCACACAACAAGCACAAACAAGACTCAAAGAAAAGAAAAGATTAACACTAAAAACGGACCCCTAAATGGCAAAAATTTTAGAGACTTTGGTCTCACAAATTTAAACCACTAAGTGTCTAACTCTGTGGCCTAAAAACAAGGTGAGAAAGTACTTAGAACTTTCAACACACTCACTTACTAAAACGTTGCACTATAGTATGAAAAAGGTTCTACTTAGGAGATGAGATTGAACACCTTTTGTTCCCCAAGACACCTAAGTAGGTCATGGATATAATTGAGAACTTGAAGCAAAAGAAATTGATGCACAAGTTTGGGTACAAAGTGAAGCAAACCAAGAGCAAATTGGATGCTAGAATTCTACCACCTAGGATGCTACCATATCATAGAAACCATTCTAAACTCTATAGCATCATCAAAGAACCAAAAATTGAGAGGCAAGCGTATGAACCAATCAAAGGATAAAGCAAGAAAAGCTAATTAGAAATGCTAAACCAAAGAGAATTTAATGAAACATGACTGAATGAGTAAAGAAGAATTGACAAAAAACAAATGAAAGGCTGGAAAGAAAGGAAAGCACCACAAAAAGGAACCTAGAAATGCACTAGAATAGATGAAAAAAAAACTAAAAATAGAGAAGAAAAAGTGCCCAGAAACAGCCACTGTACTCATTGCAATTTTGTTTCAAATTGAGGGAATAAATTCCACTTCTATTGAAGGCAAACTCAAGGCAATATAGAGTACACAATCAAGGAATCAATTAGAATAACAAAGAGCACTTAAAAGCACCATAAACCCACAAAACAGTAGTAAAACAGAGAATTCCCGAGACCACTGCGCCAGAAAACGTGAAAATTTGCCTCAACTTCACGAATTTTTCATTTTTTTTGTACTCAACATTTTTGAATGATTCTTTTTTTTTTGTATTTTTCGTCTGGATGTTAGCTAAATGAGGAAAATTTCAGATTAAAATTTGGACCACGCAGTGAGTCATGAAAAATCTCAAACAATAGGTGTGCGTGCAGTGAAAACTGGAAAAATAGATTGGAGCAGAATTGCTCACGAAAATTGTAAGATGTTCTATGAAAATTCAAGATGAATGAACTTGATTATGATCTAAAATCAAGTATGAATCACAGAAGAACATCTTAAACACTCAAGAGCATAATCCAATAGGTGAAATAAACGAAAAATAATGAGACCATTGCCTTACACATCCACAAGCATCACTTAAAGTTCATAGCTCATTTTGTGTGATGTAGGACTTAGTTCTCATCAAGTAAGTGCAGAATTCAGCCATATGAAAGAAAATTAAGATGAATTAAAGTGCTTAAACATGACTTAAGACAAAACACAACATAAGGAATTGAAAATTAAAAGATGCACTGATTAAAATGAAGAGAAACAACAAAGAATAAAAGAACAAGTGCTGGAAAACAAAAATGGAACCTAAAACAAATTTGCACCAATGAAGCAAGGAGTACTACAAGATGAATCAATGGAGATTCATGTAGCCTCAATGTCAAACGGTGTAGAGCAGCAAGCACATGAAGAAGATAGCAAAACTTGAAGAAAAAAAATGGAGAAGAAGAGACAAGACTGAAATTGAAACAAAACACAAGTATGGACCAAGAACCTTACCCAAACCAAGAGGATGGATGCACCAAAGGCTTGGATGGCTCTAGATACCAATTGATGGACGTCCTTGGTGTAGGAGAGGAAGAGATCCATGGAAGACACCAAGAAGTAGATGAAATGCATCGGAAATGAAGATAAGAGCAAGAAGAGCTCTCAACATTGGAGGTTTTTGGTGAAGATGAATAGTAGAAGTGGAGCTATGGTATGGAAGGTGGCTAGAGGAGATGAAGGAGAAGGTTAGCCGTGTATGCTCTCAAAATAATAGAAGAGTGGAGTGATCTCAACACAAACATTCTATTAGAAATTTCAAAAGTCCTTACAATAGCCTAAAATTTTGGCTTTTATATGAAAGCAAATACACATAAGCACTCTTAGCCCTTGGAGAAGGAGCAATGTAAGACCCGCAAAATTTAATTAATTAAATAATTAATTAATTAATAAATGCGGGAGGCTAGTGCATTTATGACATTAAATTATGATAAGTATGACGTGGAAAAGTACTAGCTTAAGTGGTTGAGAGTACTTTGGTTGTGTGAGAGGACTTGGGTTCGAGTCCTATGGATGCCAATTGTGTGAGATTTTATTATTATTGTTTTAATGGTATGTTGCGCCACATATTGTATGAGATAATGATTGAATTGTGTGTGGTAGCAAGAAGCATAAGTTGGTCTGGTGGTTAGCTTTGACTTGGCATTAGGAAGGTCATGGGTTCAAACCTTGGGAGTCAAATTTAACTCTTTTTGGCTTAAACTTTAGTTGTGGGCTGAATATGAATAGGTGGAGAAACCTAGCAGAAAGTGGGTAGCTAAAGGGCCGAGAAACAATCAAGTCATAGCCTTGAAAAACAATAAAAAACCCAAATTAAATCATATTCACGTAAGTCAGCCCTTGGTGATCAAAGGAAATCTTTTAAATTCAAGCTTAAAGCGGGGAAGTTTCAGGTTAGGGGAGCTGAACCTGAATTTTCGTTTAACCTTGTATGCTTGTGATTCTGATATGTTTTGTACCCTGAATTTTGTGCTGCACATGAGGGAAATTGGGGTTATGGGTTTTGGGGTCTGTTTCATGAAATTTGACCCAAATGTATGCATATAATGGGGTTGTGTTCTGGTTATTTTGTGATTGTGAAAAGTTGGGTTATTGGGGCATAATTTCGTGTCCAATTATGTTCATATGCCTATCTAAGTTGTGCTAAATGAATTGGTATGTTTGGGTTGTGTTTTGAGTCTCCGGTGCAATGTTGTACGCGTGAATTCAGTGCCATAACCTGCAATTTTCGCTCAGGCGAGACATGCAGGGACTCATAAACCTCTCTCTGCTCGAGCAATTCGCTCAGGCGAGGTGTTTTGGTCTTGGGCGACAGACCATCTCGCTTAGGCGAGGGTGACTCGCCCAAGCGAGAATTTGTGTGTGTCTCAAGTGTGTTGGTTGCACATCTCGCGCAGGCGAGGTTTATTGTTTAGGCGAAGATGTGTCTCGCTCAGGCGAGAGTTTCTCGCCCAAGCGAGAGTGCGAAGAGCGTTCTAAAGGGAGTTTAAACATTCAGCCCAAGCGAGAGATGAGGGTCTTGGCGAAACGTGATCTCGCCCAGGCGAGTGTGACTCGCCTAAGCGAGGGTTCGTGGTTAGTTTTAGGTATGGTGCTCGCTCAGGCGAGGTAACCTAGCCTAAGCGAGATGAACTGGAATACTTAGGCGAGAGTTAGATGTCAAGCCCAGGGAGGGATGGATGACATGTTCAGAAGCGAAATGGTTGCAATATTGGATTGATTGGTATTTGAGTGATGATGAAGGATTTACAATGTTCCTAAGATATCTCGATGGTGAGCTTGTTGGAGTTCCATGGGTTGTGGCCCGGAATGTATCCTTGAGTTGTGGCTCAGGATAGGGGTAAACACGTGGCATTCTATGGGTTGTGGCCCGGAATGACTTCCTTGAGTGGTGGCTCGGGATAGCGGATGAACACGAGGAACCTTGAGTTGTGGCTCGGGTTGGCGAGTGTGCCGGTGGAGTGTGCTGGTTGTGGCCAGTACGGATGGGTCCAGATGGATTGCCCTCCTCAGTGAGTCACTAACGAGTTTGGTAGTCTTGGGACGTTGCAGACTATGTTCGTATTTGGGAACTCCACCTGGCGTTACGTGGTGTGATCCGTAGCATGGTTCCCGCACGTGCTCTATCGGTTGTGGCCAATAGGTGTGGCAGCAAGGCGCTCCGAGATACCTAATAGGAGATGTAGAAGACTACTAACATGGTTGTGGCCATGTGCAAGGACTGGGACGAGGTTCTCTGATATACTTCACTATGCATGGTGGTGGCCATGTGGTGGGAAGGTAACGAGTCTTCCACGAGGTGTATCGATGTACATGGTAGTGGCCATGTGATGGGAATGGAGTATACGTCGCGAGATATGCAAGGATATTATTTATGGTTGTGGCCATGTGGTATAAAGGAAGAGTTGTATTATTGATATAATGTTTTATCTATTATACATGTATATGCGTGTGTTGGTACACTTTTATATGTTTCTTCTATTAGCTCACCCTATCTGCTTGTGTTTGGCGATGATCGTGTACGCGATACACGTGAGCAAGTGATGATGCAGGTGGAGCTAGTGAGGCTTAGCTGCGGAGAGGGGATGATCATGGGATTTTATTTCTATGTTTTCTTGATTTTGGATTTTTAATAATATGTAAACAGTTGATGAGATTCTGAAACATTATTACATTTTGTACACTATGAGACAATGGTTATTATATGAGGTTAAAAGTTTTTAATTTCCCTGATTTTTGGGAAATGAGGTATTATTAATTATTGTGTAATTAATTCTTTATTTATTTTATTTTATTAAATTTGTAATATCCTGACGGGATGTTACAAGCAAGGCTTATGGCCATTGGATGATGCCTTGGAAAAAGAGGAAGCATTCCTAGCCCTTGGATGCATTGGATCCATGAGATGTAGGAAGGAATGTTGACTTCCACTTAGTCCACCTTGGAACTTTGGTAGCTCATGGCCAAATCTCCTATTGGGCTTAGTCAAGCCCAATTTTATCAATTCAACTACACATTGTTTGACTTATTATTCTAGAAAAACAAGGCCTAAACAATGACCCAATTTAAATCTAAACTACGGTCTTCCATGCATAAACTCATATTTTGTAGATTTCTTTGGCCCATGTGAATAAAGTGAAAAGCCCATGATTGACTTGATCATCTTGTGAGAGGCCCATGCAGATTTTCTTCATCATGCTTCTAGTGATTGGGTCTTGAGGTGGGCTAGGGCTTGTTGATGCATTTAGGCTTAGGTTTATTGGGATCACATCACTTTCAAAGACACTTAATACTAAAGCAATTTTTTTTTAAATTATGAAAAGAGAAAAAAATGAAAAAACATTGAAAATTTAAATTTTACTGAGGTTTCTTAAGAAAACCCCTTGTATTTAACAAGGATTTTCAAAACCTCTTCTATGCCAATTCTTTTCTATAGGTTATTATAACCCTTGTTAATAAACCCCACTAAAATTATATATTTTTGTAGTGAATTTTTTATGTTCACAAAACTTTTGATGAGAAAAAAGTGACAAAAATACAATGAGTTGAATTATGTGGATTATTATTATTTTCAAATGTCATACTAAAGATGAGTTTTGAATCAGTAAAGAAAAGTTTTATTCTGGAAAGGCATTTTAAGACAAAATTTTGAACAATATGAAAATTAAAATTGTGTAAAATTATTCTTTTCTAAATATTTAGTTCACTTAACAAGTTCTAGAATACTGATAGTTTCACTATCATAAGAAATTGACAAGCAATTGTATTAATATTTTAACTATATATTTTTTATTTTTTCAAATTAATTTGATAATGTACAGTGCTATACTATTAAAATAAAAGTTGTTAAAGTGGATGTTTATTTAGTAAAAAATGTGAAAATATAATTTTTCATAAATCTCCGATTATTAAGTATTATTTTAGTAAAAAATTTTAAACTTAAATCGAACTATACATTTTGTTGTTATAAGTAATTTGAATGATGTGTTACTTGAAGATTTGATGAAGCTTTTATGAAGGTACTTGAATCCATTGCCTTGGAACCATGATTACATTGATGAAGATATGGAGATTTGATGTTACTCGTGTTGATCAAGTCTTGTACGCATTCCTTCTATCTAGATCAATAATGGGGAAAACAAGCTTGAAGATTGTAGTTCATTTTGTAGACCATTTAGCATTAATTAGATGTATAGGGTATTTGTTGTGTCTTTTAATCTATTGAAATGTTTTTCAATAAGTTAAATGGTGTCTTTTAATCTGTTTAATGGATTTTTAAGAAATTAAAAGATTAGCTGCAGTAGTCTTAACTGAGACTTATTCAATCATGTGATTTATTTTTTAATCGATTGATTTCACTTAAGTTAAGTGAAATCAACCGATTGATTTGAAAATCAACTTGTTGAATTTCGTAACAATTTGACTATAAGAGCTGTATTTTTCGAAAGAGAGGTTAGCCAATATTTTTATTCCCACCTTACATAAATTCAAACAATCAAATAATTACTTGGTGAAGTCATATACTGATTACAACCTCTGATGTGCAAATACTATATATATATATAATCCCAACTCATGAACTATTGACAATCCATATCACCCATCCCCAACTTAAGGAAACAAGACATCATATCTGCAAATACAATACCATGGCTTAGCATTTAACAACTTACATGTTAGCAAATATTTTTATTCCCATCTTAGATAAATTCAAACCAATGAAAGTAATAATACATGGTGAAGTCATAAACTGATAACGAACTATGATGTGCAAATACTATACATCTACAATCCCAACTCATAAACTATTCACAATCCATATCACCCATCCCCAACTTAAGCAAACTGGACATCATATGTGCAAAAACAATACTCAAGCTTAGCACTTAAAAACTAACAGGTTAGCAAATATTTTTATTTCCCACCTTACTTAAATTTAAACCAATGAAAGTAATACCTGGTGAAGTCATAAATTGATTAAAAACTCTGATGTGCAAATACTATGCATATACAATCCCAACTCATAAACTATTGACAATCCATATCACTCATCTTCAACTTAATGAAACAAGACATCATATGTGCAAATACAATATCATGGCTTAAGACTTAACAACTTATAGGTTAGCAAATATTTTTATTCCAACCTTAGATAAATTCAAACCGGTCAAAGTAATACATGGTGAAGTCATAAACTTATAACGAACTATGATGTGCAAATACTATACATCTACAAGCCCAAGTCATGAACTATTGACAATCCATATCACCCATCCCCAACTTAAGCAAACATGACATCATTTGTGCAAATACAATACCATGTGTTAGCACTTAACAACTAACAGGAAAGCAAATATTTTTTTTCCATCCTTACATAAATTCAAACCAATGCGTTGCAAACCAATATTAGTTCCAATAACAATCAACCTTACAAACCAATATCCCACTAAATCAATTCCAATAACAAAACCAAATTTATAGGACATTAAATCTTTTGAAAACCTTAGCCTACTATCACGCAATGGATTTGGTTCAACAACCACGCTTTCAACAACACATCATACATATTGAAGAAAAAAATTACTTCTTCAACAATGTAGCGCCACGGGAGTAAGAAAAAAGACCAAAGCTTGAGATTCCTTTTTCGATGTTCAACAACACTATACCAAAAAAATACAAACTTTATCAAATATTTTCCAAAAAGGGAAACAAAATGCCTCATTTCCACCAAAGATGCACAAACAAAAAGGAATACCAGCACTTTCGTGTAGTGGGTAAAACCAGTGTCTTCTCCACCTAAACCACCAATGACGAAATAACAACCACTTCGAAAACAACCAGTTGGGAACTGAAAAAAGATTCGGGGATGGAGGAACAACACACTACTCTCCACTTCTCTCACGAGCTCCACTTTTCTCTCTCTCGCTTGCTTTCCAATTTTGTCACGAATCAAGGAACACTAGTGCAGGAAAGAGAAATGACAGCGGTTATTTTTACTTTTTGGCTTCGGGTGTGCACCCGAGGCATATACTGTCGAGGTAAAAAGGTAGTACTTTATACCTCGGTTATAAATCCGAGGCATATTTAATAGTTACTACCTCGGTTTTTGCCTAACCGAGGCCTAATGTGTATCAGAAATTCGAAAAAGAAAAAAGAAAATTAAGCGCACAATGGAAGCGCGTTTGTCTTGTTCGTGGCTACACAATGAAGAACGTGAAAATGAAGAAAAAAAATTAAAATTAAAAAAAGTTTTCCATGTTAAATACTGAGAGAAGTTATAAGATTTTGGTAGTTACTATAACATTTTTCGGACAAAATTTATATGGTTTCATCCATTAAAATCTCTATATAAGTTTAAGCAACTGTATACAAAATTATTTAATTTTCAGTATAGGAATTCATCATCTTTAGTCTCTATCATATAAAAATTAACTTTTATTTTCGTGTACCTCTTGACGAGCATAAAGTTTAACATTTTTTTATTTGTCTTTAGGCATAAAAAAATATAAACACTGTAATAGAATCATAAGAAATTAAATCATTGTGTATTTGGTTGAATATATTTTAAATTTATATCGATTTATAATTTTTTTTGGTTATAATTTTTATTTCAAACAAATATAATGTACTAATTCCTTTTGTTTGATATCGGTATGAGATATTTTTAATAAAAATCAAATACTTAAAATAAATGTTGTCTATTTATTTTAAAAGAAACTTTTGCATTTAAAATATATATCCTTTACCTTTTATGATGAAATAAAAATAATTACTTTTACATAATAAAATAAAAAAAAATTTGTCATATTATTAAAACCGAAAAATATAATTAAAATTTGATAGTTATTTTTTACGAACCAAAATTTTTAAGAAACTTATTTTACAGAGAATCGAAACATATATTTAAATCTAACTACTACTGTCCTTCTTTCATCTTTTTCACGTGTTTAAAAGTTGTAGGATATTTAATTCATTTCCATCCACAAAAGAGTTCACCTTATCACCAGGACGTAGCTGTATAAATGGGTTCTCACATGTTGGCTTATTCACACAACCGAACTCAACAAAGAAGAGAAAAACCATAATCTGTTTCATAGCCAGCCAAAGAAATGAGGAGTGCAACGCTCTTTGCTCTCTTCCTTCTCTCTGCCCTAACCTTCTACCCTCCTTCAATCACCGCTCAACCTGTCTTTGACGGAAATGGTAACGTCGTTAAAAATGGTGGCCGATTCTATATAAAGCCACGCCTTTTTGGAGCCGGCGGTGGTATTGAACGAGCCAGAACTGGAGACGAAGAATCCCCTCTCTCTGTTGTTCAATCTCCATTCGAGACCGATCCAGGGCAGCCATGGATTATTCGATCCATGCTCCGAACCGCTTTTCTTCCTGAAGGCAGAGTCTCCATTAGCTACGAATATGTTCAACTCGGTAACTCTGTTGAGAGTAATGAGTGGATCGCTGTTCCGGGTCAGCCTGAAGGAACCGTCGTTAAAACTGGCTATCCAAATTCAGTGTCAGGTTTCTTCATTATGACAAGAGCTTCCTCAGACAATACCTATAAGTTTTCGTTCTGTTCAAATGGCGGCACCTGCAGTGATGTTGGGGTTGTTAATGATGAAGCGGGGAACAGGATTTTGGCCATCACTCAGGAACCATTCGAGTTTTTTCTTACGCAACTTCCTTCCGATGCATCTAAGTGAAACACTATCCATGAAAAGTCGTACACTTTCTCCTTCTGAGAGACGTGTCTACGATATGCTTTGGATGTAATAAACTACCCCAATGGTAAATAAACAATCCAAAGCTTATTTATTTAATTTTTTTTCCAAATAAAATAACTTTAACATTTTGGTTATTAAAAAATAAAAATAAAAAATTATAAGGGAAACTACATTGATGTGTTGATAAAAATTATTGCACAAAATATAGACAAATATACCAATTATATATATATATATATATATATATATATATATATAATATAAAACTATTTATATTGTTCTATATGAATTAAAAACAATGATTTACTTCACATAAAACATGAAAAACTTGGATTACACAGACTTACAAAAATGCAAACATCAACCTTATCTCCTTCTAAAAACTCTAAAAAATCCTTGATTCGAAAAACTATGATACATTAAAAAAAAATCATTCTCTAACTAAAGTTTTTGAAAGTCCTTTCTGTCATCATGTCCCTAGCATAATTTATTTAACTTTTTTCCAAACCATTTAATATAACCGGAAATAACAGTCACTTAATAACCTTTGAGTTTACGATTCTTTTGCGATCAACACAAAACAATTTCTTCTTACATATAACTAATTATTTATTTTATGATATTATAACCTATTCAATTAATACGGAAGATTTTTTAATTTTGTTGAAACAATTGTTTTTTTTTTTTAATTTTAACCTCTGCTTTTTAAACTAAAAACTAACGTATTTTTTAAGTAATCGTTTATTTAAATTTAATTATTTTTTAACTAAAATAATTATTTTGTCGATTGATCCTAATATTGATTATAATTTAATAATTTTCTGAAACGAAATTAATTGTTTACAATGAAAGAAGAACATACATACTACACATTGTGTATTTTCAGAAAGTTTATAAATTATGTTATTTGCTCGCACGCATATTATTATATTATTATAATAAGATTATCAAATACTTTTACCTAAGATGTTTGTCAAATATAATAAGATTATAAGATACTTTTATATACTTTTGATTAATTGAGTATGATTTCTGTAGTTTTTAAAACAATGCAATGTGATTTCTATGTAACAAATAATTGTTCTGGATTGTTAACTTGTTTAAAAATCTATAATCAACGCACAATCTTAAACTTTCTTACTACGAACACTGATCTCCGATGTTGATAAACTTGTTTTAATGAAGTGTTTTCTTACAACTCAGTTTGCTTTACTAACTCCACCAACTCAGTTGGGGTCATCCCACATGGTGTTATTGGTGTCTACAATTCCGATGCTTAGTTCTATTTATTATTGATATGATATGAACAAAACAAGAAGCCTCTATTATTCCAAGACTACTTAAGAAATAAGCTATTCAGGTCTTAACAATATCTAAATTGAGACTATAATTTTTTTATGAATAAATAAATATTTTCGTGTGACCATTAATCAACAAAAATATAGTTTGTATTTATATTATAAGTTTTTAATTTTTTACTGATAAAAAAAAGAGTAAACTAGGATTAAATAATTTTTAATTTGTAAAATAGTTTATAATTACTTAATTAACATAATGCTTAAATATTTTTCTATAAATTAGTTCACATAAATAACTTTTCAGCTTTAAATTACCAACCTGCAAATTAATAAATATTTTTGTCTAATAATTAAATCAATCAAATATGGTAGAAATATATTTTGTGGTGAATAATATACTTTACGGAGGAAGACAAAGACAAAGACATTTTTGGCATACAAGGCTATGATGGTCCTCAAACATTGAATAGGTGCCAAGTTTACTGTAATGTGCGGCGAAACGATGGATAATGTCTTGGTCTCCCAAACATCATCAATCGTTCTGCCAATAATTACATACACACAATTTAGCCACGTGAAGGCTAATGTTCATTCATTTCAGTTTTATCGGATGTTCTCGAAGGAGTACGTGGAACACTTTTTTAAGGATAATGTTATTTTGATTTTATTTTATTTTATTTTAAATTTATTATTTTAATTATTTATTTTAAATTTTTTAGTCGTGTGATATAATAATTAAAAATTAATTGCAATGACAAGTTAGAAATGAATAAAAAAATATATTAAAATATTATTATCTATTTTTTAAATCAAATTAATTGATTTCATCACAGAAGAGTCAAAGAAACATCAGGAAAGTAACAGGCACGGCTTAAAAAAATCATCACATTAACAATTTCTTGTTTTTTTTTTTCTTTTTTTTCTTGATTTTTCTTTTCAAAACTTCTGCTTGAAATATAGTTTTTTTTTTCTGTTGAGAACATTTGTAACTAAAACACTTCTAGATTCGGTACTCGTATTAAGTTCACTAGTTCCTTACGTCATTGAGTTCTTCATCTTGTGAAAACATGTGTTTACTCAGTGAGTTTTTAATAAAATGAGTAGTGTGGCTTGTTTTGGTGTAACGTCCCATTTAAATAATGAGTATAATTAAAAGAAGCGTTAGACAATTATAATATAACAGCGCAATATTAGAGTTTACTCATAATGCCTTACAAGCCAAGGTACTCCACGATGCCACCAAAAATAAAGGGAACACATTACACAGTTTACTGGAATCATAGAGAAATGTAAAGACGGACAAGTACATGGGTCGTAGCCCTAAAGGTAGCCCAAGAAGACTAATTAGCGGAATTGTCTCTCCCCTGTTGACCACGATTACCTCTCACATTTGCTCCCTTCAATAAATTGGTAATCATCGCAAAGGTAGAAACACAACATACAAAGCAACCAACAAGAAAAGGGTAAGCTAGAGCCAACAATATTTTTATCATGCAATCAAAGATACCTTCATAGTCCAATATACATATACAATACACATCTACCACACAAACATATTATGACCTTTCAATCAATACACTAAGACCCGACTCGACTCATCTGGATACATATAGCCCGGTCAGATTCAGCGGATGCTTGCACTTGTGGTGGATACCTCTGCTCACCCCGAGCTGCTCACCCCCGAGCTATGTGTTACAAGTGTTACAATGAATCAATTTCCTTCACCACAAGGTTAGCCCTTAATGAATTTCAGGCCTCCTGCTACTCTCACCACAGGAGTCAGTCCGCTATAAGTGAGACTAACTGACTCCTTAGAGTGTCAGGATGCAACCTTACCTTGAATCCTTACCAGACCCATATAGATGGGCACCACCATGGACACCCACTAACAGGGGCCATGGAATTACGTCCCGACCACTGAAGCGCGACCCTGAAAGTCTCACCTAGAGACTCCAAGGAATTACGCACTGACACGGACCAACATATATAAACAACCAAGAAATAAGCACATACATTATACATATAATTTCTTACCAACATCCATAACCAACCCCCATTTCTCATGGTTAAATCAATACCAACTCGTCATTACCAATCATGAGTAAAATGCTTCCTCTCATACCAATACCATGCCATTGGGTTAGCAACCATTGCTCATGCCAAATTCGTGACCACACACACATATATATGTATCAAACTTCTCATGTACAACTCATATGGGAATCATGCCAAGCTCACAATCCCCCACATATAATCCCCTCCCGATCATGCATACTCATTCCCATTAAGCCATCATACAATAATCCATATAAGCACAATTTAAACATCCAAGCACATAGGGAAAAACAACTCGGGATGCATCCTCGCCCAGCTCTTCGCTCAAGCTGGAGGGTCTCGCTCAAGCGAGAATGACTCTCGCTCAGGCGAGCTCCCCTCCGCCTAGGCGAGAGCTCGACAAGGAGGACAATAGCCCTTGCGCAATCTCGCTTAGGTGAGACCCTCTCCGCCTAAGCGAGACGTTTGCTCGCTCAAAACGAGGGTTTGGTCGCCTGAGCAACGACTCGCGTAGAAAACCCTGGGCGAGCCTATGCTCATCTCGCCTAGGCGAGGCCAGCTCGCTTGGGCGAGATAATCAGTGTTCGCCACTACTCGCACCTGCACAACACATACACACATACCAAACAGAAACTCCAGACAACCCAATCAGTCATGGCAGCACACAAACTCAAGGAATCAATGAAACTACATTGGTACAGGTCAAAATCGCACCGTACAAAGAGGTTCTAGCTTCCTTTACCTGGAACGAGCTAGTTTTAATGCCTTGACACCGAACAACGGAGTACCACAGCTCTAGGAGAAGATCACAGAGCTGGAAAAAGTGAACAAAGGGTGTTTACTACTGAAGCTCTAACACTACACACGGAAATAGGACCAGAGATTTAGAAGTGTGGGTTGGGAATACTTACGTGAGTCAAGAATGGAGTCAAGCGGAACGTGAACTGAAGGTACGCCTTGGAACCCTAGCAAAGGCGACACCAACTCTAAGAGAAGGGGATATGTTTTTACGAAAATGAGCACAAGTTAGGGTTTGGGCACTTTAGGTCAGAAATCGAATTGGGCCAACCCCCCGCCCCCTTAGGCCCATAAGATTGGACAGTCTAAAAAAGAAATAAAAGGGGCAGAATTAATTAGGCCTTACATTTTGCATAGGTGAATGTATCATCTCCTTAATCTTATGGTATTCTAAACATTTTTGTCAAATTTCATGTTTCAAAATCATATGTAATTTTGAAGATCCACCAATAACATTGCTATTTAGATCAAAATGTTCATCTTTTAAGTTTTTCAATATCTTTATTTGAGCTTTGAATTATCAACTTCTCTAAATTTATATTGAGTTTAGAAATATCATTAATATTACATTCAACACCGCAAAATATAATCTGAAAATAGAGAGATTCAACCTTCATTAAAGCACACAGAAAATACTAGAAAATGAAACAAAATTCTTTTTAGAATGAAAAGATGTATTCTCATTCCCATATCTAAACTCAACAAGTATCAAATTTTTGTCTTATTCTTGTCCCAACGGGTAATAGGTAAATAATAGTATTGGTTGTCTTATTGTTTCAATATTAATTATTTTTTATAAAAAATACAAAATTATGGTAAAAGAAACATAAATTATCACATATTCAATATTAAAATTGTTGTTAAGCGTTATAAACATTTCAAAAGATTTGGATGTTGCTACCAACTATACATTCTTCGTTGTTGCAGTTTTGTTTTGGTGCAATATCATGCTTCCGTCTTGATTACATGGTTAATGCAATTATTCTGGTTCATGAATATAAAGCACGTTGCAATTTTGGTTTTGAACGTTAGTGAAACTTTATGATTTTTCAGCCCATCCTTTCCCTCATTCACACCTATAAATAGGTGGTTTTGGTGCTCTCCAAAACACATTATCTCTCATTCTTTTCTCTTCTTCTTAAAGCTATCTTCTCTCATATTTTTTCTTCTATTATCTATCATAAGTTACTTACTCTTTCAAGAGTACTTTCTTTTTAGTTTTGAGATCCTCGGAAGATCCAAGAAGTTCCTATTATATATTATCTCTCATTCTTTTCTCTTCTTCTTCAAGCTCTCTTCTCTTTTATATTTTTTCTTCTATTATCTATCCTGGGTTACTTATTCTTTCAAGAGTACTTTCTTGATAGTTTTGAGATCCTCGAAAGATCCAAGAAATTCTTGTTGTATCTTGAGGGGTTTGTGCACACACCACGGATAAATCTTTAAGGATAGTGAATTTATACGTCTCAAGAAGTACCCTTTTGTTCGTGATTGGTAAGTTATTTACAACAATCTTAAGGACTTATAACTGACATCAACAACAACTCTACTTTGGAGAATCAAAATATTTCCAGAACTTAGACTGTCTTTGCGAAACCATTTCCGAATGTATCAAAAATCAAGGCATTCTCTGGATAGAACTTCCGACACTAGTAAGAATGTGTGTCTACTCTTTTAGACATGTATGGAGTAGCTATGGCTCTCTCAACTTCAAAACCTGACGAATCCAGTACCAAATAAACTATAAAGATTAAACTAATAGTAATATAATTTTAACATAAACATTTCACTTTTTGAACTTCAATATATGTTGAACTGTGATAAAAAAATTCATGAAAATTACATTAAATTCTTATATTATAGCAAATAAAATTTATTTATACAATTATATTATAAAATTACACGTTTGATAATGAGTTGGAAAATAAAATTAATTATATAAAAATACCAAAATAGTATTCCACATGATAAAAATAAACAAATAAAAATATTGAAAACATGATCAAATGTGTGTTCTAAAAACAATGTGAGAGACCATGGAAAGAAATCGCACAAAGGAAAATAAATATATAATTAAGAATATATGATAAGATGAAAAATACATTAGCAATATAAGAAGATTCTTATAACGAAACAAAAAAGTTCTTCAGGTGAAACAAAAATTAATAATAATAGAATAAAAAGTATAATTTTTTGTATAGCCTAGTAAATGAAAGGTTCATGTTGTTCAACACTTAAATTCAAAATGTTAAACATTCTCATGTTAATAGAAAATAAATAATAAATAATAATATTAAAAAATAGAAGACTGTGAGTATGAATTTCATGGAAATGCAAATGAATTTCATGACAAACCAAACAATTAGAGGAAATAAAAAATAGAAGTGTGTAGTGTTTGCATATATATATATATATATATATATATATATATATATATATATATATATATATGAAACAAACTATGAGTATGTTAATAATTTAAACATAGACGAGGATATAATGATGACGAGTATTATGGTGGGTATGGGCACGGGGACGAAGCATATATGTATATCCCTATCCCTATCCCCATGCCCGATTGGAAAATTTGGGTATTCCCAATATCCATATCCATAACTAGTCAATGCAGGAATTTTCCGTCAAAATGGGGATGGGTTTTGGCAATACCCACACGACATATTTATTTGTCAGCCCTAGTTACAACAATAACACATAGAAGGAGAAAATAAAATAAACCAAATATAGGAGGAGAGGTTAGAAATATCACTAATATTACATAAAGCACTGGTAAGTATATCCTGAAAATAGAAAGATTTAACCTTCATTACAATAGAGGAAAAATAACACAAAAAGAAACAAAAAAACATGGTTAACTATCGATACAGGGTTAACAAAGAAACAAACAACAACAATACTTAATACACAATCAAATTCATCAACCCTAACCACAAATCACGAAAAGAATACACAATACAAACCCATAAACATCTACACACTTAATTCGTAAAACAAAAACAAAAAACTAAGACAAGAACAATACCTAAAAACCTATCAGAAAGAACCTCAAAAGATGGAGAGAAAGGGAGAACAAAAATAACAAATGAAAACGCGAAATGAAATAAGTAAAAGATTCTGTCTATGCTCTTCTTGTACTGTACTTTTTGAGCTTCATCCATCAATCAATCAATCATAAAGAATAGAGAAGAGTGAGAGATGTAAAAATACCACCAAACCAAACCCATTTTATCCAACGTCATGAAACCCAAAACTAGTTTTGGGGTATAATGGTTAAGTGAAGATAGTAATAGGGGAAAGGACATAGAAAACTAAAAAGTGTCAACATATTTAGAAGCGGTGGAATGGTAAATTTAGTGGACATTGTTTTGTTTATATTGTTATAGCTAATCTTTAATTTTGTAAATTGTTATCAAAATTTGTCACTATATTTACTAATTATTTTTTGTCACTAAAATGTGTTACCATATAGAGATGAGCCCGAAGTCATCTCCTTCAAGACTCCAAAGAACTGCTTGTTGATTAAAAAACTATGACAAACTAAAGAAGAATCACTCTCTAACCAAAGCCTCTAAAAGTCCTCCCTCAAAGTGTGCTCCAAGCATAAATGACCTATATAAACTCAACATAAATAAAAGTTTATATCCCTAAAAAGTTAAAAATATCATATATTCACACCAGTGCAGGAAAGGGTTTTTGTCGCAGTTATTTTGGTCATTTGGCCTCGGTTTAAGACTCGAGGCATATCTAGCCGAGGTAAAAAAGTTCACCTTTCTGCCTCGGTTCTTACCCGAGGCATATCTCATCATTACTGCCTCGGTTCTGATACCAACCGAGGCATAAAATATGTTAAAAATTAAAAAAAAAATCAGAAATGGTTGAAACCTGCAAGAACACAAGCAAGCAAAATATGTGAGCCTCACTGGAAAACGCCTCCATCACCATTTGCGGATCTCCTTGTGTTTCAACTACCATTGTAACATCCCTAAGGAATATTAATTAAAATAAATAAATAAAAGAAATAATTAAAAACTAAAGTCATCTGGATAATAATCCCAACGCGGGAGAATTTAATTTTTATTAAAAAGCATGCGCCAAAACTCATAACATAACATAAATTGTTATAAGTTTCCAAAACTTATGTCCATAATAACATATAGTAAATACATAAGAGAATATCCCTAGCTCTAATCCCCATAGCTATCCCTCACTCCGTCGGCTGGTCATCCTCAGCTCTACCTGTTTCAACATCTGCTCCCATGTAACGAATCACACGATCATCGCCAAACGCAAACACACAAACAAGAAAGGGTGAGCTGAGAAAATAAAGTAACAAATATTCAATATGTAAAATAAAGCATACACCCATCTTATTCATATTACATAGTTCTTGGCCAAGACCTTAACCCCAAGGCTTTGTAGCCTTCAAATCACACAATTGGTTAGCCTTGGACTCGGGAATATGATGCTCACACGAACTTGCCCACTCGTGGTCTTGCCTCTACGAACCTCCCTGCTCGTAGTCCTACTCTACGAATCTCCCCGCTCGTAGTCTTGCTCTACGAATCTGCCCGCCCGTAGTCCAACACATGTGATCCACCAGCCACGTACCTTCCCGCACGTGGCATCCCTCAACGTGAGCACAAAACATACGAACCTACCTCGCTCGTATCCCCACGTGAGAGTAACTAGATATGAACCTCCCCGCTCATATCATCACATGTTAAACACATCCATGAACCTACCCGCTCATGGCACAACATCTCCCGATCCAAGCAAAGCATCATCGTTAATTAAAAACAACATACCAGAAAGCAAAGAAGAGCAACATTTCCGCCTGGCCCGACTTGCACGCCGCCAGGCGAAACTGTCGCAGACCGCCTGGCGGTACTCCCTTCCCGCCAGGCGCCAGCGTCACTTCAGAGTCACTGTTTCCTCGTCACCGCCTGGCGGAGCACACTGTGCCCCCAGGCACCCCTCGGTGCAATGCCCTCTCACGCTAAGCCTATCGCCTAGCGGTTATCAGTGGACCGCCAGGCGCCATACCAGAAGCACTTTGCAACTAGTTTCGGCACTCGAGTTAGTTGGTTCTACAATCCAAATTCCTCTAAGGCAATTCCCCTCTCGAGCCTCAGTACTCAATCCTGATCTATTGTCAACCCCAATCTATTCTTGGTGTTGCCATATCCCATCTTTATCATTCGCACATTTCAACTAGAGATCTATTTATGCCTAAGTCGTGACGTCAAGTCTTATTTTACCAATGACAGATCCCATTCTCACATCTCCCCTTTTCACAGTTTCACTTGTCCATAAACCACATATGATAAAATCAATAGTACCTATATCCATCCATCCTTCACACTTCATCTAACATCATGTCTTAATACACATATACTCCTGTTTTCCCTTTTCAAATCACCAATTTCCCTAGTTATATGTTACAAATTATCTCATACAATTTTATCAATAGTTGCCTAAAAACATGACTCGTCCAAGTCCTATTCCTTTCCATCATTTTCTACTTCTTTTAAACACACAAAGCCAGACCTACACTCATCGCCGCCTGGCGGCAGACAGCACGCCGCCAGGCGGTACACCAGTATTCTACAGCAGCGCAGACTCCCATTTACTATGACGTACCCAATCCATTTTCCAATTTCCATTCCTATCAATTCCAGTCATCAGGACGCAACAGACCTACATTACGTGCTAGTTATCTATTCTCAATTTGATTCATAAAGGTGCCTCTATAATTACACTCATGTGTAACCCCAATCGATTCATACACAATCGTCGTCTCTCAACCTTGCCATACTCCAAATTGGTATTCAATTTCGGTCCAGCAAAGTATTCAATCGAACCCACTCACATCAATCACAGAAACCACATACACACTTGTACGAATAGCATCAAAAACATCAAAAGGAACGCGAACGCTGTCGCGCCGCCTGGCAGGAATTCATCGCTGCCAGGCGGTTCAAGCCAAAACAAGAACAGATGCCCACCTCTGATGAGCCGCCTGGCGGTAAGGATCAAACCGCCAAGCGGTTTCTGGAAAAAAACCCAGAAACCCAATCGAACAGTGCAGAAAAGCAGGTGAAAGGCATGCAGTTTCAACCACCAAAGCACAATACAGTGTATATGTATCTAAAACATCGAAAACAACTCCCCTTACCTGGAATTTCTTGCTAAACCACGAATCCTTGATGTATCTCCAATCCAAAAGCTTCCTTAACCCTCTCTTGCACGTCCACAATGTTTTCCAGCCACTCCACCCTCTTACAATCAGTTTTTCCCTTTTGAAAACCCAGTATTCGACCCTTACACCCACTGTAGTACTCTTTGCCTCTCCAACTAGCCTTTTTCCTCTCACTTACTACCCAATTAAATGTGCTCAATGCTAAAAACGAAAATACCTTAAGTATTCTTGTTAATGACTACTCATGAACCACTATTGAATGGTTTCTTACCCATTAGACTGCCTTCATATGCAGCTAGGGTTTCTACGTCCGTTCAATACCATGCAACCCAAAATTGCCAAAAAGAAAATTAGTTTTGTTCTTAGTAAGGATTGAACCCACAACCAATCAATTAACAATTCAAGCACATAACCACTCAACCAATTCCTATTTTATGATAACTCCTACAATTTTAGGAATTTATCATTATACTACACATTCAATATATAAACATACAAAAACACATAATTTAAATAACACCCAAGTGGCACACATAGGACTCGAACCCAAGTCCTCACACACACAATAAAGCACTCTCAACCACTTGAGCTAGTACTTTTCCACATCATAGTTCCTCACATTAATTACTTTAAATGTTTCTATTACCCGTCATAATTAAATAATTAATTAAATAACTTTTAATTTTCTCGGGTCTTACAACCATCAACGGAAACCACCTACAAGTGCAGCGTCTCGTTCACCCAGAACGTAACTTCGCCAGTTTGCAAAACCTCAACACCTCGCACGTCCAAAATCTTGTGCCAACAACCATTCAATCAACCACTATGTGAAGTTCACCTGAGGAAACGCAGCAAGACGAACCCCAACCCTACAAGAAAAACACCCAAGAAAATGGATTCAAATCGCAAAATGGAAATGCAAAAAATACCCCAATGTGCAAACGAAGGTGGCACAGCTGATGTTCTCGTCGGAGGAGGCGCAGCGCCGGCAGCAGGTGGAGAAGGCGGGCATGGCGACGAATCTGCGATGGTGGGTCACAGGACTGAACAGTGAAGATGCATCTACAGTGGTGGCGGAACGACGTGGAGGCATAGGCAGCGCTGATTTTCGAAGGTAGAAGATGCATCTATAGTGCAGCGAATTTGGGTTTTTAAAACCTAACTGGCCTTACTGCCTCGGTTGATTCGAAACCGAGGCATATACTCACACAAAATAAAAATCAGCCACGTGGAAGAATTCTGGCACTGATAGGCCTCGGGTGAAACAGCCCGCTGCAGTAAACCATTATATGCCTCGGTTCAGTGGGACCCGAGGCATAAAACCGTCCAATTCTTTTTGAATTTTAAAAAAAGTGTGAGTTTCTGGCAGCGTTACTGCCTCGATTGAATTTATAATCAAGGCATAAACATTCATAGGCCTCGGTTGTTTGGTTAACCGAGGCATAAAAGTTGTTTGAAATCACAAAAAGGCCACCGCGTCCTTATCTACTTCGTTTGTGCGAGAACTGAGGTATATAGGACGCTGTCTAAACATGAAACTGCACTAGTGTCACCACGACTTCTTCTAAAAAAAATCAACACATGAAGCTAAACTAGGACAATTCCTAACTGCATCATCAGTATTCACCTTAAGTCAATTAGTATATAAAACTTGTCATGTTACGTCTATAAATAAAACCACCCTAACTTTCCTAGTTTGGATATGAAAATTTTTAGCACTAAAAAATAAGAGATATTATTATTCATATATTTAATTTGACAAATAGTAGAAAGAAAAAAATTGAATTATGAAATCTAGTATGATTTGTTAAATCCAAATCATTCAAATATATAGCAAACATAATTTTACTTTTATCCTTTCCTCTAAAGCCATTGATACGGTTTATGTGTCTTTTTTATCAATATAAAACAATTTTTTCTTACATATAACTAATTTTTTTTTATAATATTATAACTCATGCATATAATACAGAAGATTTTCTAATTTGGTGAAAACAATATTTTTTTAACTTTACCCTCTTTTTTAAACTAAAAATTAACATATTTTACTTAAATTTAATTATTTTTAAACTAAAATATATAACTTTTCGTACTAATTTGAATTTAATCATTTTCTAAAACGAAATTAATTATTTACAATAAAAAAAACATACAAACGTATAATGTATATGTTTTCACAAAGTTTATAAATTATGTTATTTACTCGCACGCATATTTTATATATATATATATATATATATATATATATATATATTATAATGATTAAATATTTTTCTCTATTTATTTTTGACTTAGTGTGATCTCTGTATTATTTAAAAAGATACACTTATTTTTATAAACTATTTATGTGACAACACTTCTGTTTGCTTTTCAAACTCCACCAACTCAGTTGGGGTCATCCCTCACGATGTTATTGGTATCTACAATTTCAATGCTTAGTTCTTAGTTTTATTTAGGAAAATGATACTCTAACCTGGTTTTTACCTGCCTACGTGGCACTCACACGTGAAAAAAAGTTATTGTTTTTGAAAAAAGAAACTAAAGGGACGAGGTGACGGTTCTGACGGTTTCTGAGACAACTGTGGAAGAAAGGGCAACGTCTTGCGGTGCGCGTGAGGAGACAACACGCGCTCTCCATCTCAGTTACCCAAAGTTTTCATTTTTTTCACTCAACCCTCATTGAGCGTTTTTTTCACTGAACACGCGAACCAGGTCTGAACCCACTCGAAGCGGTGCGGTGCCTTCAGCTTTTGTACAAGCGGTGATATTTTCGCTCAACCAACCGACGCTGAATGTTGTACAAAATGCAAAGTTGGTAGCAAAAGGAGAAGGAAAGTAACTTGGGCAGCAGAAGAAGCGATAGAACGAGGAGGCTTGGGTTTCCAAATTTGATTCGTATACCTTTGTTGTGTTGTTCGTGCGTGTGGTCCTTGGTGGAAGAAGGAACCCCTAAAAAAATCCGAACTTGGGAAGGGAAGAAGCGGTAGACCCAGGACGTCTGCAGTTCGTTATTAAGGTTGTGTTTTCTTTACGCCCAAACCCTCGGCGTTCCTGCATTACATTCTTACTGCATTGTATAAGAAGATGAAGTTGTGATTTATATTTTTTTTGCTCGTGTGGGTATTATGATAATAAAAGAGTTTGTGTTCGTTGAGTGAATTTGTTTAACAGTTGCCTCAGCCGTTTAACGAGAGGAAAGGCGAATTTTTGATTTGTGTAGGATTTTCTGTGTAAATGAAAGTAATGCTCGTTTTTGAATATCGTTGTTGGTTTTTTAATTGGTGTGTATTCACTTTATTTTGTGTAGGTTGTTTTTGCAGCATCGCTCAAAAGGGGAAAAAAGATGGGAAAAAACCAGACATTGATGAAGAAGACAGGGTTAGTGCTGTTAATTGTTATATTGTGCATCACAATTTCATTGTTGAGCATTAGTTTAATTGTTAAAATTGAATGGAAGGTCCGGCTGATAAATTTTATGGACACAAAGCACATTGTGGAGATAAACAATGTGTTGACTAATGGACACCGGAGACGTATAGGAGTCACCCCTTTCAAATGGTGTCTGGAGTTAGAGAGGTCTCTAGATATCTGCAGTCCTCTACTAGTTGAGCTACTTTGGCGATGGGATGACGGTGAACAATCCTTTCATATATGGAAGCATCTTGTACCTTTATCTGTTATTGATGTATGTTTTAGTCTGGGGTTAGGTGTAGTTGGTGAAGAAGTACAATTTGGTGCATATGGATGTGGGTTAGTTGGTTCACTCTTTTGTGGTGAAAGAATTTGTATTAAAGGGATAACAAACATGATTAGGAGTGTAATAGGAACCGAGCATGATGATGTAGATAAGAAAAGTTATTTGCAATATGCCTTTTGGAATATTAGATGATATTGATAGTTTGGTTAAGTTCAATTGGGGGAGTGCAGTGCATAGTTTTTTGGTTAACTCATTAAGTCGTGCATATGGGGTTCATAGCTAGAAAAAAATGACCACAACATCACGTTGGCAGGGTCAGTTGTGGTTTTGCAGGTACGCTGAATTTTATTTTCTTTGAATCTTTAGATCTGTTTTATATTTATTGTGTTTAGTGTTTTGATAAGAATGATGTAACATATGTTATTTTTATATTTGGGCTTTTGAGAGGTTAGGATTGGGAGCAGATAATAGGGATATAGTGTTTCCCAGAATTTTACGATGGCCAACTTTGAAGTTAAGGACTTCAAGCATCGAGAGGCTATTCATTGAACCGAAGGTAATTTAGTTTTTTTATTTAATTTTCATACCTTATCGATTTAGTTGGGTTGGTGAAGTTTTAAATGTAACAACATTTCATTTAATCGTTAGTTAAATTACATTGCAGGTGATGTTCGATTGGGCTTTGACTGAAGAAGATCAAAGTAACTTGTTTGGGTTGCTTTAAATCTTACAGGCGTTATTGAAGGTGGTGATAGGGTTAGTGAAGGTGGTGAAGAAGCTGGGGTGTCCAATACGGGTGATGTTTGGTTAAAAAAATTTCACAGCAATGAGATTGAAATAATGGAGATAAAGAAAAGATTGAAGATTTTGGAGGATGAGGTCTTTAGTGGGAATGAAAGTAAGCCCGTTGAAAAGGAGAATGTTTATGATGATAACGACCAAACTTCACATTCCAATACCGAAATAAATGCAGATGTAAGCGATCGTGATGTGGGTGAAGATGTGGGTCGAGATGTGGGTGAAGATTTGGGTGAAGATTTGGGTGCACTTCATGAACATGAAGGTCATGCAAATGAAGGTAACACGGTGATGGATATTTCAGATGACAGTGGAGTTGAGGATGAAGCCCAAGTTGGTGGGGATGGAAATGGAAAGTCACCAACTTTGCATGACGTGCCAGATAATATTTATGAAGACAACCCAGTTCATGATGTCCATTGTAGTAAATTGTTGGCAATTGTACCATGGGTTTCGCCCATTCAAGGAAACTGCAGTATCGGGCGTGTTGATGTGGTTAAGCTTTACCGGACGGTTACTCGGGTAGATTGTCCTTATAGGTATGTCATCAGTACAATACTTAATAATATTTTGTTTAATTAAATTTCGGTTTTTTACATGTTTTAGTAACTTCTATTTGATCTGTTGAAGGGTTGTAGCGGTGATAAATGGTCAAATACTGTCCACACATGACTGTATGTGTTTTCGACCAATGGGTTATGTTTGCAATATGGTAATTTATTATTTATTGATATTATTTTATAGGTATATGTTAATAATTGCAAATAATTTCATTATAGTGTGTTTGATGAATATAGACAGTTATGTTTGGATGTAACCTCTTGATGCATAATGAAAGGAAGTTGCATCAACATGTGCGAATGATTGTTTTACATCCAATGTATACGGTACGTGTTTGTGTTTATTAGTTAGAGGAACCAAATTTGAAGATCAATTTATTTGACTCTCAATTAATGACCAGTATTATTGTAGACATCGGTTGTTCACGATAGTAATAAGAGAATTGCAAACAGACATGTTTGGAAGTTAAGCGATTACAACATGTTCTTTTCTTCCACTTTGATTAACATGAAAGAAATCTTAACCGCTGAATTTGTAAGTACAAAATTTGAGATGTTGAGAAATTTGTGTTTTTAAATTCATTTTTGCCTTATATACTTGACCTAATAATGAAATTGTTTAACTTGTAACATGTACTTTAGTTGTTTGCTCCAATTGTACACGATGATCATTGGTGGTGTTATGCCGTGAAATTGGACATAATGGAATTCTTTGTGCTTGATTCTCTGGGACACAATCGAAAGAAACGAACGAGGATCGACAATAGTGTGGTTAGTGTGATCATTGAAAGTTGTTTCTGTTTTTTCACTTGTAATATGTCATTTGTAGATATTAATATAAAGTTGATTGACATGGTTGAGGATGTGTGCAGGCCCGTAACATGGAAACATTTTTGTCGTTGTTGTTAAATTGTAAGGAGGACAACAAGCCATCGTTTGAAATCCGACATGCTTTGACCCCCATTCAACCAAATCTGTGAGTAATTTATTTTGTTGGTTTTTTACATTAACGAGGTTAATTTTTGGGTTAACCTTTATTAGTTGCCTGCAGTTATTCTGAAACCTTACTTTGTGTGGTTAACAATTGGTTAGGCATGATTGTGGAGTGATCGTTTTAAAATTTATTGAGTTGTGGGATGGTAGTCCGAAATTCAATGGGAATTGCATGCCAGAATACACCACTCTACGTAATTATAAATTTGGTTATTCATGGATGTTCTTTTCATTTGAAATTTGACATAAACATGTTTATTGGTTGCAGGAGGACCTTCAACAAATACGGCAAAATTTGATTTCTGAATGGATTCTACATGAAGATAACCAGAACAAAGAAGAAGTACTTGTGTACTATGATCTTTACCTTTGACAGTAGTTTTTAATGTTAAAAAACTAGTGTTAAAAAGTACTGTTAATGAAGTTTAATTGACCTGATCTTGTTTATATTTAGGTTTACATTTTGGTTGTACAAGAAAAATATGATGTAAGAATGCATGTATATAAGCGGAAAATGGCGCTTAATGCAGACATTTCATAATGATCAGTTGGCAAATTTTTGGATGCCACAAGGTGCTTAATGTTTAGATATGTTTATGGTGCTTTGTCAAATTTTTTGATGTGAGTAGCAACATTTATACAAGCGCAATTAGGCGTTTAGTATTTTGTAAATTTTTCATGTAAAAAGTCATTTGTTTAGGCACAAATGTTTTGTAAACGAAGTACGTTTATGCAAAAAATATTCCATAATCAATCACTTAATTGGGAGGAAAAACTCACTTAATAGTTTTAGTTATTATAAAATTGACATTAAAAATTGAGCAAGTGCTATATCATATGTGCATTTCACGAGACGTACAAAGTCAGTTATTTGTAGCCGACCTGACACTTTTATTCCCTTTAGTTAAGACTACAGGTTAATGGCTATACCACAGCAAAATTGGTTGTACAAAAAAAATAGCATAACCTAGGACTTATTTGTGAAGAAAAACGCAGTTAGTAGTTTCAGTTATTGTACAAATCATAAGACTTTGTGAAGATGAAGTGGTTTATCATTCGTGCATTTCACGTTATGTAGAAAGTCAGTTATTTGAAGACAACATGGCACTTCTATTCTTCGGAGTTAAGAATAAAGGTTGATGGCTATACCACATCAAAACAATGTGAGGACTTCGTCATGGGTGGAAGTTATTCATTAACACTATTTGCGTGGTGCTTCATACCACGGAGGTCGATATAAATTGGTTGGTTGTACAAAATAATTAGCATAACCAAGCACTTATTTGTGAAGAAAAACGTAGTTAGTAGTTTCAGTTATTGTACAAATCACAAGACTTTGTGAAGATTAAGTGATTTATCATTCGTGCATTTCACGTTATGTAGAAAGTCAGTTATTTGAAGACAACAAGGCACTTCTATTCTTCGGAGTTAAGAATAAAGGTTGATGACAATACCACATCAAAACAATGTAAGGACATCGTCATGGGTGGAAGTTATTCATTAACACTATTTGCGTGGTGCTTCATACCACGGATGTCGATATAAATTGGTTGTAAAAAAAATTAGCATAACCAATCACTTATTTGTGTAGAAAAATTACCAGGGGGTAATATGTATCGGCGGTTACCGCACATGTGCATAGGGGTTACGAGGTTTGGTACACATTAATTACACGAATTCAATGTCATTCAATTACACGAAGCTGTCGGATTGCAACCTTTCGTTTTTCATTACCATGTAATAAATACAAGGCAATGTCTTTACTGATATTTTCCAAAGTTCCTTGGAGTTACATTTGCAGAATCGAAACCAAGAAAGCAATAACATTTGTCTGTTTTTGTGCAATCACCAATTTAAATCCCACATGCTTTTGATACCTAAACCCCCCGAAGGAGTTGTGTACAACCATGGTTTAATGTCTTCGTACGATTCTTGTGGGGTGGGTGGCCTGATATCCTTCGTTTGTACAAAAAGCTTGATATAACCTGTAGTTGGTGGAGTGATAACTTTTCTCCTAATTTTTTTAATATCTTTCCATCGTTGGATCATTTGGGTAATATCATTGTCGCACTTGATTTCAACAAGGTCGTGGTAAAGTTTGTTCTTTAAAACTTTAACTGCACGTCTATAACTAATTTCTGTGATGACTTTTCGATCTCCACAACGAATTCCATGCGATAACTTGTCCACAAGCTCAAGGAAGGTGCTGTTGTGGCGCATGGACATTCTCACCACTGTGTGAGATTTAAACTTTAACCCATGACCGTAAGGGCACTCTACAACATTGGCTCGGCGAAGCCTTCCTCCAAAATAAATTAACAAGCCACATCTCTCTATACACATTGGCCTTCCATCCGTTGAAGAATCACCTCTTTGTAACAGTTCTAATATTTGGTTCGGCGAGCGTGTGAACGTTACAAAAAGTTCTATAATACAGTTAATTGGAAACTCTGGCTTACACTTAACCATGTATATGACATCGTCATCACATGATAATTCAATAGCCCGATACATGACAAGTCCATTTTCATTCATGGTTGGCTGCTTGAAGTATAACTTGTTGATATGCATATCGAATTTCAAGTCCGGACTCTTCATAACCAGATCAGTTAACAACTGCAACGTATAACAATATGGGATGCGGAACAAACTAGGAATGGAACCTTCGAAGCGGACCCGGTCATGGTATTCCTTCATTTTCCCGTTCTTGAAAATGGCGGCTAGATATGAATTGCCGACATTGTACCCACTTTCACCGCCACCGTATGCTTGCATATTTTCTTGTTGTATTGGACGCCGACTGCGAGAAAAGAAAATTAAGCCATCAAATCAAACCAGCTGTATATTCAGATGGAATAAAATGTTCTTTATATACCTCTGTATTAAGCGCACACGAGTAGGATCAAGCTGCAACTGAGCACTGCCATTTATGGAGAATAAAAAATTATTATAATGTACGGTACATTTCATGGACCAAAATGTCCTTATTTAACGTATCGAAGAAGCAAACCGTATGTACCCTGTTACATTGAATGTGAAGATCACGACTTGGATAACAATGACTGGTTGGGCACACTATATGAAGAGAAAAAACGGTGGGTGCCTTGCTATTTGAAAGGAAATTTTTGGGTTGGTATGTCCACTACACAACGAAACGAGGGACTGAATGCCTTCTTTGATGGATTTATCAATTCAACAACAACAACGTTACAACAGTTTGTAGTACAGCACGAAAATGCGCTACGTCACAAAGCTGAAAAGGAATGTGAGGCAGACTTTGCTTCTTTGAACACTACAATCCCATGTGCCACCAGTCCCTTATTGAACGACAATATCAGCAAGCCTACACACATTTGAAGTTTGCAGAAATACAAATTTAATCCGCGCGAAGATGAATTGTGCAATCAAAATGGTGGATGTTACTCCATCGGGATGCAACTACGTCGTGTTGTAAGAATTATTATGGGATGGGAAATTTGCAAACAAATATTATGATGTCCATTATGATGCCAAAACCGGCACAATAACATTTTCATGCCAACTTTTTGAGTTCCGTGGTATCGTCTGCCGACACTGTTTCACCGTCCTTGGCCAAAAGGAAGCAACAACAATATCCACGAAGTATATCATTCCTCGGTGGAGCAAACTTATACGAAGGAGATATACTTCAATGAGAGCAGCTTACAACACCCACAGTAAGGACCCAACAATGCAGAGGTACTCGGCATTGTGTAAGGAATTTTTTTAGATTGTCAATGTTGCATGCGAATCTGATGCCGAAAATGAACAGCTATTTAAGCAATTGAGGTGTGGCCGAAACCCAGTGGAGTTCACTCCGTGCGGTGATGCTCGTAATGTTGACGTGAGGATGACGTCTTCCTTCCCACCGCCGGATTCATGTCAAGCATCCCATGTCTGCAACCCAAATGCAGTAAAGCGAAAGGGAAGGCCTCGTACTCTAAGGTTGAAATCCAAAGTAGAAAAATTTTCAAAGAACAAGAAGTCGGTGGTAAAGATAACTGAAATATGCACCAACAACACTGTAAGTTAATCCTTTATTATTATCACAATTAACTGGCGGTGCATTTACATAATGTAATTTGTTTTTTTGTAGGCAACACTTAACAACGATGTGTGGAATGACATACCAGATGTACATCGTCATATAGAATGGGTATGATTTCGTTATATGTGGAGTAATGTGGAAATAATTTCGTTACCGACAATTGAAAATTAAAATCCAATTTACAGAACTTGAATGTGACACAAGTCGGTGATGTTTCATTCAATTCGACCGTACAAAGCAAAGTCGATGGCACAACAAGTTGCAATATAACAGATTGAAAAAAGGTGTTGGTTGTAGTGAAATAATTTTGAATGTCCAAATTAGATCCATCTAAACGCACCACAATATAATGATTGTATTCAAATTCCGCAGGGACAATGTACAACATAATGCATATTTTTTTTGTGGATGGGAGCTTTGGGTAGTTGGAAACATGATGACATTGCCAAACAACATGTCTTTGTCAAGTCTTTGTTTGTCGATGACATTATACCACAACTGTTCTTTTTGGGCGTCGGTGTACCAGTAATCGCCTTTTTGTTATACAATATATGTATTTTTTGTTACACATTTTGAACCAAGTATAGTGCGTTCGAAAAGTTTGACATTATAGCCCAAGTGGTCCCCAAAAACTATTTGGCTATTGCAAATATGTTATTGACCAGAAAGAAAATATGCTTATAAAAACCACAATTAATTTGGGCAATCAATTCTTAAATAGAAGCACCTAACAGTAATTGGCTTTTTATGATACAATATATGTGTTTCTACTTAATTCTTTTTGCCCTCCAATTCCTACTTGGGCCAGCAAAGTCTTCTCCTATACCTCCAACTTCAACTTCTATGTTACCCACCAATTCTTCATGATCATCTTCCATATCACCTTCAACATTGATATCAACTAAGCCTGCAGTACCAACCTGGCTGTCGTCACTGCTATCATTAGGACCAGAATCATTCCAACTTTCAACGCCCTCCTCTAAGTCTGCTTCAACTTCCTTGTCA
>Ga0214542_1003646_pt1 | contig 31150 bp, 16 predicted proteins | sample CNSS1metaG_FD_160096 | JGI IMG/M metagenome (GOLD analysis project Ga0214542, IMG submission 160096) | Root nodule microbial communities from cowpea collected in UCLA plant growth center, Los Angeles, California, USA - CNSS1 | ecosystem: Host-associated > Plants > Roots > Nodule | place: USA...
ATATATTTATATATGTTAAAAATCTTCCATCTATTAGAAATGAAATTAATTTACAATATACAAATGAATACAAATATTATTTTATAAATCAAGTTTTTAAAATTAAATTAAATTTAAAATTAATTTCTTAACATGTATCTAATCAGTACTTTAATGTTGCAAATCCAGATATTTGGAATCCATGATGGGATGTGCATTTTTTTGGGAAACATATCATTACATCATATTAATTAATTAATCAATTTATTAATCATATTTATTAGGCCAAATAAAATGTTTTAGACCCTTTGGATTATTTTTTAGTGATTGTTTTGTTATAGAACCAATAGAGCTTCTTAATTAACTCCCAATGCATTACACTATACTAATAACTAATATTAACACTCCTTATGCATTACACTAATCTGCTTTAACTCTTTAACAAAATATTAACATCTACCTCTTTAAGATGTGATTGTTGTAAACAGGACAAAAACAAATATTAAATGCAAATAAAGGAAAAATTTAAGGAGTACCAATAAAATTTATTCTTTTTTTTAATATTATAATTCAACACATTCATAATCATAATAGACTCTCTTCTTTTCTATTATTTTAATATTTTATAATACATTATTTATTTTAATCGTTACATCATTTACTTTATTATTTTTGTTATACAGCAATATATTCCAATAATCATACTAAAAAACTTTTGAAAGTATGATATCTACGTGCTGTTTTCATTTTATTTAAATTTGACTACATGTTTTACAAGGAGAATATTTTTGAAACTAAATTTATGAATATTTTTGAAACTATATATATAAACTGGCTATAAAAATATTTCTATTTTTTATCATTTTAATTTAACAATAACTTCGCATTCAATAAGTAATAACTAATATTTTCATATTTTCAAGTTTTTCAGCTAATGTATTAATAACACAAGAGCATTCATATGATAACGAATATTTATTATTTATTCAATGACTTACTACTAGTATGTTACTCTTTTATAAATAGTTATAATATCCATGTAATTAGGATATAAAATTTCAGAATCGTCTTTTAACACACTTTTTTCTTTCTTTCTTTTTCGACCAAGTAAATGCATAAAACATTTAACGATAACTAAAAATTATATTAAATATTAAAAAAAATATTATGTATATGTATATATATGAAATGGAGGTGAATTTCAAATTTTATTATTTTTATTATTTAAAATATATTTTTGAAGTCATTAGGTTTTGTTTTTTATTTAAAGAATATTTATTTTACTCTAAAAAACTAAAATTCGTTGAATAAGTAAATTATTCTTTTAAATTATTTTATCTAAATACACTAAACGAATCTATGGAAACACTACCTACATAAACATTACTTCGAAAAAATAATGGAAAAGTTAAGGTAATAATAAAAATTAAAACAGTGTATCTTTCGGTCTGCTGAAAAGATCAAATATGTTTTTAATTTTTAACCTCACCAAAATTAGAAATCACTAATTTTTATAAATACCAAATAACTATTTGACGTGACTTCATGTGTAAAGATTTAGTGTCATGTGACACCTAAAAAAAATACAAAAATTCGTAATATAAGTATTATTTATTTATCTTAAAGTAAATATTAAAATTACAAAGTAGTGATTTCAAATTTCAAAAAGAGAAAAAAATTAAAGGACAGTATTTTATGGAGACTAAAACCAAAAAATAATATATTTTAGATGGACTAGAAAATAGGAGTATAAGTGGATTTTACCCAACCCATACATTCACTTAATTTAACAAGATCAATTACATTTTTATAGGTTGAGTTTGGTTGAATTTTATTGAGTAAACTCAATTAAAATTAGACTTAGAAGAACTCATAAAATTCAAAGTCGATAAATCCGACTCAATCCAACTATTTAATAAAAGAATATTATTTTATAGCACCTTTATCATAATTATTATATTTTATCAAATGAAATTTACGTATGTATTATATTTTATTATCATACAATTACTAAGCAATATTATAAAAAATAATTTTAAGGTACTTTTTTAATAAATATATTTTTAAAATACTCCATTTAATGACCTAATTAGTTAAGTTGCTAAATGAAAGAATAAAAAAATGCACCTAATTTAATTAAATTTAATTACGTTAAACAAAAAACAAATAAAACATAATTTAATTAATGATTAAATCTCTCCTAAAAATGACGATTTCAAATTTTATAAGAAGAAAACAGAACAAAAATAATGAAATTGAAAATCTCTGATTTTTTCAAAACTAAAAAAATATGTTTTATTTTTTTGTAAAAACATCAATGTCAGAATATTTAAGCCCAACAATTTCATATTTGTAGATGGGTTCTTGAAGACCTTTTCTTGTTGCACCCTCCATAATTTTTAGATACATCTCCGTGATTTTTAAAATTTTTATTTTACCCTTCCTTTATAAAAGTAAGTTCAAAATTATTTGTTTTTAGAGAAAAATTGAAACAACTTTTCTAAATTTTCTGAAACAAAATTTTCAGAACAGTAGCAGATATTTTGAAATAGGATTTTTAAAACCATTTTTTTAAATAGATAATGATAACAACGATAGAATATTGTAGTAAGAAAATGATATATTCAACCATTTTTTTTAAAATGATATATTGACATTTAAAATTAAATTTTGAATTTTTTTTGTATATCACCCTAGAATTTTGGAGAAGAGGAGATGCTGATGTTTCATTTGAATTAAAGTGTGTGAAGGAACGAACAACTAATGCTATAATAAATTAGAAGTAAACTTAGCAAAAAAAGTTTGGTGAGAATAGTAAAAGCCCGTTCAACAGGTATGTAGCCCAGTTTTAGATGACCCATATCCCGATTGCAAACTTGGGCTTAGGGTTTCAGTTTCAAGCAAATAGAAGGAGGTTATCTTTCTCTTACACTCGCAATCTCTCTGCTTTGTTGCATTCCTTTGCCTTGCTCGCACTGGTAAGAAACCTCTTTCGATACATGATTTCTTCTTCCTCTGGAATTTGTGTTCCCATAACATATGCTAATTGTAGCACTTTTCTATCTGAATTTCCGAATTATCTTCGTAAATATTACAGTTTTGTTGGGTTTAATGCCTTTTTAGTTCATTTCGCAGTTGAAACATTCTATTAATGGATTTGAACCGAATATTTCGTTTTTCTTGTTTTTTAATTTTGAAATTCGTATTGCTGCTGTTGCAATTCATGTTTCGTAATTTTTTCAGAAGAATTAACGTACATAGCAAGCATGGCAGTCACATTCTACGACCTTAGCTCTACCTCTGGGTTGAAGAAGCTTGACGAGTACCTTCTCTCACGCAGTTACATCACAGGGTATGGCTTTTATCCATCTTCATTTGTATTTTTTCTTTTCTAATCTTTCTTATTCATGTATTTTCCCATTAATTAATTTCTCGTGTTCTTAGGTACCAAGCTTCAAAGGATGATCTCACTGTCTATGCAGCTTTGTCAACTGCTCCATCAACTGAGTATGTGAATGTGTCCAGGTGGTACAAACACATTGATGCTCTATTGAGAATCTCGTAAGTTTGATTCCCTTGATTTGAACGCCAATTATATGTGTAATACTTGATATGGATCTGATTATATTTGTATGCCAATTTTTTGTATCCACAGTGGTGTTTCTGGTGAGGGGTCCGGTGTAACCGTTAAGGGATCTCTTGTTGCCGAGCCTGTTGCAACTCCCCCAGCTGCTGATACAAAGGCAAGTTTCTTTCTAGTGATAGATATTTCAACTGTGGTGTTAGTTTCATAGCTTTTTTCTGCATCGTATGGCTTAACTGTGAGTGCAAATTGTTTTTCAGGCTGCTGCAGCAGAGGATGACGATGATGACGATGATGTCGATTTGTTTGGGGAAGAGACAGAGGAAGAAAAGAAGGCAGCTGAGGAACGGGCAGCTGCAGTGAAGGCATCTGGAAAAAAGAAAGAGTGTAAGTTTTAGTTTGGTCATTTACCACTTATCTTTAAACTTTATCCTGCTCCCTCCCATGATTATAGCACTTTGTGTGGGCATTGATTTTTTGCTGATTCCATTTTTCAGCTGGGAAATCATCTGTTCTCATGGATGTGAAACCATGGGACGATGAAACCGACATGAAGAAGCTCGAGGAAGCAGTGAGATCTGTTAGCATGGAAGGGTTGCTTTGGGGTGCATGTATGTCATTTATATATATATATATATATATATATATATATATATATATATATATATATATATATATATATATATATCACATTTTTTTGGCTTTGGTTGTCGTTATTTGTACATGTTTTGAACTTTTTGAACTGTTCTAATTTTGATCCACTTGCTAAAATAGTTGAATGATAAGATTCAATTTTTTTGTATCTGTAAATGTTATTATATATGTTGCTCTCTATCTAGTCTTTGATTTAGAGTAAAGTCGTACTTTGTGCTCCTCTTATGTGATTCTGATATCAATTTTTTTCCTCTTAGCCAAACTTGTTCCAGTTGGGTACGGCATCAAGAAACTACAGATTATGCTTACTATTGTGGATGACCTAGTTTCTGTTGACAATCTTATTGAGGAATATCTCACAGTTGAGCCCATCAGTGAATATGTCCAGAGTTGTGACATTGTAGCCTTCAATAAAATTTGTACGTATTTTTCAGATGGCCTTTTTCTCCGTAGTAATTCCCATGTGGTATTTGTATTTCGTGATAAGATGCATGTTGTATATGGTTTTACTGCTTGTTCTAATGCTATTTCATAACGTTTGTCACAGAATCGGCAATAGTTGCACTTGGAGGGAGATCATGGCAACCTGAGGAATTGTGATATTTAGAAATTATGTTCTAGGGAAAGCCCTCATGTGAGAATTTTTTTTCTTTAGAAGCCTGTTTGTTACCGATTTTGTTATACATTGTTAAACGTAATTCTGATGTTTTAATGAAAATGGTGTTCATGGATTAATCCAAATATCAGAGTAATAAGAAACGCATTCAACGATCAAAACAAGAAGCCAAAACGATCAAGTAAAATGCATTATAATTTGTATTACAAACATTCTAATTCTTTGAACTTTCCCTATCTAAATCTCCGCTGGCTTGCATCAGAATTTAGAGAGGGACATTTAACATCACTAAATGAAAACCCATTTCTCCATATGTTAAACAGAGAGCATCCATATGTGGTGAGAAAATATGTTTGGATAGATTTTTCAAAAAATTTTCTTTCATATTTTTTTTCAAAAACCAGTTGAAAACTAAAATTGGTTCGCATGAGAATGTGATCAGAAGATTCGTATTCTTCTACATCCCAGTAAGGAGTCATTTTTTCTAAATCTTGAAGACTTAGAAATGAAACCTACTTTTACAAAATGAAATAGTACATTTTCTCCTTCTGAGTTGCTGTTGTAGTTTTTGTTTTCTAAGATATGATTCATCCTTTTATGTCTAAACCCCAAGAAATGGTTGAAACAACTTCTGGATATCTTTTTAAATTTCGTTTGCTCCCCAAGGTTATTTTGAATCGATTGCATGAAACTGATTACTTAATAATTATAAATTGACAATAGTTTGATGTATTTTAAGATCAAGTCAATTTTTAATCGAAAATGACAGATTAGAGCCAAAGTGGAGTGGTTCTTGGTGTTCGATACATAGTTGTAATATGTTATCTTAGTCAAATTAGACTTAAATACATTATTGAACTGAAAAGGGTTAAAAAAAAAAATTCAACCTTGACAACAGTAAAATTTTAGACATTAAAATTTTAACCAATATTAATTTATCTTTGATTTTAAAAATTTGAGTTACAACACAATATATCACCGAAAACAACGTGTTTATGATTCGAATAATTATCATTGTTTTTTTCATAAATATTTTCATAATTTAAAAATCAAATAATAACAAAAATTGAAAATTTAACATTAGATTGTTGACCATAACAGAAAAAAAAATCCAACTATAACATAAAAGAATTCAAGCATAATATAAAAAAAAATATAATTTTAAATTTAAATATAAAGTATTAGTTTTAATGTCGTTTTCGTCGATTTGAAATTAAAAAGACTACATTACTCTGTTTCTAAAAACAAGTCAAACTTAATTGAAAACTTAAGAAAAAAAATAATTAATCTGATATTGAAATAAGGCGATTTAGATTATTAATAACAATCCGAGAGCAGAAAAAACATTTAAAACGCTCATTCTCTTCTAAATCCCAAATCCTAATATTTTTCTTTCTTTTTTTTTCTATTTTTTTTTTCTCTTAGCACTATTTATTTTTCCCGACACCTCTCGCCAACAACGTAACGGTTCTCGGTGGCCGTTCCCGGCGCAGTCGCTTATCTCCTCCATCCTCCGCCGTCAGATTTACCTCTACTCCTCTCCGTTCGAATTCACACTGTCCTTTTCTTTTTTTCTCCTTCTCTTTCTCCACCGCAACACACTCAACTCTAGGTATTTCTTTTTCATTTTCATTTCAAATGTTAGTTTTATTGTTGATTTGCGACGTGTGAAACGAATCTGATTAAATTAAAGGCTTTAACTGCATTAGACGGTTCTGTTACCTGTGCTGGTTTTGTGGAGTTTGATCATCGACGCTGATCTTTAATTTACTTCGCATTGCTTCGACCTAGTTCTTTGATTCACCGGCTTTCGCCTCTACATTTTTTTGTGCATTCCACGGTTGTGTATTGAGATGACTAATGAACACTATCTACGTTCAGCAACTCAAAATTATTGTCGTTGTAAGAGCAGAGTCCTTGCTATTGTTTAAGTTTGGAAAGAAAACCAAAAGGAATTGTGATTTTTTGAAGGTGATTAGGCTATAGGAATTAGGGATAGTCTATTGGATATTGTCATGTTGCAGTTTTTATCAGTGTGTAATTGGAGGATTTTTCGCTTTGAATTGTAGTGTTTTGAAATACAAGAATTATTATGGCAATGCGATCGTTGTTATTCAGTTTCATTTGCTTTAATGTTATTATGTTATGCTGTTTGGAGTGACATTTTTTCTTCAATGCCTTTTATTGTCGTGATGGATAATGTGACACTTTTGAAAAAATTAAATTGTTGATATGCGACTTTGTTTTGGGTAATAAGTTTAAGCTTCAAACTCAAGGGGCCCTTTTACTTTTTCTTAAATTTTAGTGGGATCACTACAGGAGGGGCTTTTCTGAGGATGTTATTGAGTAAATTATTGAATTATAATCATTTGTGCAGGTGTGGATGGAACTTGAAGCCAGCAATCAGCCCAAGCAAGAGCGATCAAGGACAAGATGGACAACATCCCTTGACAAGATATTTGCAGACTTGGTTGTCAAGCAGATTCAACTGGGAAACAGACCAAACAATGTTTTTGACAAGAAAACATGGAATCATATTCGTGATGAGTTTAATAGGCAAACAGACCTTAGTTTCAACAACAATCAATTGAGGAAACATCTAGATGTTCTTCGAACCCGCTTCTACAATTTGAAATCCGCTTATGATCAGAATAATGATTTTGTAATGGATGATTCCTGTTGCATTGGTTTTGAGCAGTGGGATGATATAGGGGTAAGTTCCTTTCATTGTAGCGATATTTTCCTTTCTTTATTCGTAACCTGAATAGTGCTATTTTTTGTATGCAGGCACAGCCTAGGCACGAAACAGTTAAAGGGAAAGATTGTCCAATATATGAGCAACTATGCACAATCTTCATAGATTCTGCAGCTGATGGGAAATACGCCCAGTCTAGTCATTACGAAGAGCTGGACAAATCTTTTGGAACTGAAGCATCTGGCTTTACACCATGTCCAGAAGCTAAGGTCTCACATTATGAAAACCCATCAACATCTAAATCTATTCCTGGGAATATCTCAACTTCTGAGAAGATGACCAAGAATTCTCTAGATAGGAAACGGAAACGGTCGTACGAGACACAAACAACTAGTCTGGATCAAGACACCTGCAATGCTATGGCAGAAGCCTTGTTAGATATGGTTGCTGTTTCAAGGTTAAGGGCAGTCGTTTCAAGTGTAAGTGATGACAAGTTTTCCATAACAAACTGCATTAAGGCTCTAGATGAGATAGAAGGTATTGATCAACAGCTCTACTTTTCTGCCCTGGATCTCTTTGAGAACCCTAGCTTAAGGGAGACATTCATTTCTCTAAAAAGTGTCAAGATAAGGTTGACATGGTTACAGGGAAAGTGCAGTAGAAGTCCCTTCCATTAGAAAATCCAAATCATCAGAATAGATTTCAATTTCATAGTCACAACACAATGCTCAGTCGATTATACCCTCCTTTTTGTTTGACTGTAAGTAATGCCATTCCTAGTTTCAACTTTTACAACCTGCCGTAGTTGTTTATACAACGTGCTTTTTCAACTGGATTTATAGTTACTTTTTCGAATATGACTTTTGTGAACCTGCTAATCCTATTGACTGAATGTAAACTATTTATGTTGAAAATGCTCAAATACCATTCTTCTTAATGGATGGATGTTGTTATAGTGTCTTACTCATGTTAGTAGGGTAATTTATGGACCCTTTAGATTTAAGTCATCTAATGCTTTGCTAAGCATGCTCAATTTATTGGTGTGTGAACAAATGTATATTTGGTCAACCTTTTAGAATGACAAGAACATCAAACTTCAATCCACATAGGGCGAAGGTAATTACCATCAGATTTTCTTTTGGAAATGTTTAATTTGATGTTACATGGGCTGTGCCATAATTCAGAAGAGTTCTGTATAATCAATGGCTACCTGATTAAAAATATATAAAATCATTTTCTTATGTTCAATTGTTCATTCAGATCAAAAGCCGAGAAAATGCACCCTTCTGAGCAGGAGTCTACATATAATACTTCTTTATTGCTAAAATTGTCGCATGATATTTTATTTTTCTGTTTTAAATTATTTCAACTTACTATTCCACTTAGTTTTTAGGGTTTAAAAATGTTTAGTTTTTGTAATATATTTTTTTTTTCTATTTCCTCAAAGTGTAAATTATTATTTTTAATTTGTTACCAGATATTTCTTAGCTACTTATATGTTGAACCAAAAGTAATGTGATCACATCAAATCTTCAAAAAGAACTTTTAAATTTTTGTGCTATTTGTCTATTCTAAATGCTGGACACTACAATTAGTGATTTGAAATTTTAAAAGAATGAAAGACAAATAATAATATTTTACAGGAATTGAAACCAAATTTCATATATTCTATAACATTAATAACTACAATTCTCATTCTAGAGAGATTAAAATTAGGAACCAGAATAAAAATACATTTATTTCACAAGGCTTTTTAAAACATTTTTAAACCTATTTTCCTTATTATATGTTCATTATTCCAACTCGTGTTTACTCACCCTTTTGAATTGTCAATCTTTTAAATTTATCTTTTGTATTTATCATTTAAAAAATCAATTGTGCAAATATAACACTCTTCTATAAAATAAAAAATTAGCGTTTTATATATACAATATTCACTTAATTTCCATTTAATATTTTTTGTGCTTAATGATAAAGTTATACTCGTCAGTCTTACAAAAAATAACACGTATTTAATTATTTGTTTAGGTTCAAAATAACGCCCAGTTTTTTTATACGCAAAACTATTAGTATATTGTAAGTTCAAACTCCTTCGTGCTTTAATGATCTTTTTATTTAATGTCAATAGTAAAGCGCTTGAAATTTATTCACACTAATCTCATTAATACAAGAAACATTTTTAACAGAGATCTTGCTTAGTATAATATAATACAGGACAAGTTTTTACACATATTTTCAGCACAGAGGACAAGCTGTTTTTTTTAATGGAATAATAAAAAAAAAAAAACTGACAATGAAACAACTAGAAAGTAGTAAAGTTTGAGTACTAGAAGTTAATATAACTAATAATTCTATTATTTTTTTCGAGTGAACTGGTACGTGTAAATTGTAATGAAACATAAAGAATTATGTAACCAGCAAAGTTTACAATTAAGTCAATATAATCTTATTTAAACAAAACCAATGATTTGTTTAAATAAATTAATTTAGCTTCAAAATAAAATTATTGATTTGTTGGAATAGGTTTGATTATGATATGTGTACTAATTACTTAATTTTAATAAATTTGCTAATAATGGTTAGAGCAGCATGCACCGTGTGGTACTTTTAGTCCAAGCCATGCACCTTAAAATGCCTCTAAAAATTGTAATTCTAAGCGTTAAAACAATAAAAACATAATAATGAAAAGAAATTGAAATAACGAATTTTTGATAGAATGTGTTGATGTACAATGTTTGGATTAAATTAGAAGATGATAAAAAGAATAACATCAACACACATAGGCAACAAAAGTGAGTAGCCTAATAATATCAAATCACTGATTAAAATGTAAACAAATCAAAGGATGAACATGGTTTTGATTTTGCCAATTGCATTAGGTGTGTACTCATATCAAACCCATTAAATAAGTACATTAACCTCATATCAGATCCAAAATCAGAGCCAATTATTCTTAGCTTGCCTCAGTCATCATCTTTGAATTCTCTGATTAATATGAACCACAAAAACAGTAGTCAACAGTACAATACAGAAGACTTGAAAACTTTTCTATGAATAACCAAAGCAAAGCTCATGTTTTTGCTGAAGAATAGTTTAAGGTTTCTCAAAACTCTTCATCCTTTTAGCCTCTTATATGCTGACTCATTCCTTATAGCCTTATTGTTATACCAGAATGAATGCTGATTGACAAAGTTTCCATGGTATGCATATTCACTAAATTTGTTCTTGGTAATTTTTAAGGTAAATTTTTGGGTACATTCTTTTGGAAACAGAGATTTTAAGCATCTGTTGATATAACGATGCATCACATATGTCACACAAAATATTCAAGTGGATGGCTGACTATGATAGAAAATATCCACCAAACTCAAAAAAGAGTTTTGTGGGAAAGCTATGGCAATGAAAGTTGGACTTTAGAAGACTAGATAATATGGGTGGAGTAGCATAAATGAGAATGTTAGAATGAATGTATGATATGACACAAAAACATTTTAGAGATATGACATGGTATGATTCATGTAACTGATCTCAACTAATGGAACAAAACTTTTGGTGTTGTTGGTAAATTACAAAGGAAGAGAATAAGGTTGCAGAACTTCATACCTGCGATCAAGGTAACGAGGTTGAATTCCAGAACCTTGACAAGTTGTGCATGTGAGTGAACCAACACCATCACAGTTTATGCATCTAGACACCTCATTTTCACCCCCACCAAGTTCAACTGTCACATTGCCAGATCCTAAGCAAAATCTGCATTTCTCTGCCCACAGTATAACAATTCAAACAAGATTGGTCAAAAACCTACCAACTCTTGAACTCTCAAATTCAGAGGAAAGAAAGAAGTTTATGTGAAAACGCTTTGTGAATTTGACATGACTTTTGAGTCAGTTTATATCACAATTTTCTGAAATCGTGTCAAACCGACATAACTTCTCCACAATAAATCTTACTAAGCTGACACAACTTATGTGATTCTTAAAATCTGCTCATTTTGATAATTTAAAAAAAGAAATTACACCATTTTGTTGCTTTTCCCTACTTAAAGGTGATAACTGTTACCTAAATAGGAGGAACTGTATAACCAAGTACACTTTCACTCTGTGTGGAGTTGAGCTACAACCTCTTATGTGCTAAGAACCTAATGAGAAACTCTTAATTGAGCTAAATAGGCAAACAAATCCTTATTCAACAGTTACGACTGAATAAACAGTGTATGCACTCTGATAATGCAAAGAATATTCATACCATCATTCAAGCATAAACCATAGTAATAACAATAATTTCTGATTAATTGAGAAATTAAACTCGTTTCAGTTTCTGATTGAATAATGCTTCATATAGAAAATAAAAACTTACGAGCACCAGATCCACTACATGGGAAGCAAGGCTGCGTATTGTCTCTCTTAGCCTGCAACAAAGAGAAACTGTAATGAAAAACCCAAAACACGAGATGAAAAATAGAACACATTCAAAAGGGTATAGTGCAAAGTAAAAACACTTCACTGCATTATCGATTTGGGTTTCGTAGAACACTGGAATGCCAATTCCAACAGCCACACTCACGAGTCCTACACTTATAGCCACTACCTGAAAAACAAAAAGTAATTTGAAAACAACAAAGACAAATTAAGATTACGTTTGCTAAGTTGCAGAAATAAGAAATAACTGACCGTGTTTTGATCAAGTTCCAGAGCTCTAATGCGTGGATAAGAAGAGGGTTTTGGTTGAATAAAAGTTGTTGCAGAAGGCTTGGATTTTAGAGGGCAACAAAGAAAGGAAGAATGGAAGTTAGGGAGAGAAAGAGAAGGAGACAGTGTCATCTCTCACTCCCTTCAATTAAAATTTTGTTTTTATATTTTGATCAGTTTTGTGATATCTGGAATGAACTGAAAAGGAATCGTTAAGAATGAGAAGTGAGGCAATGAAACTCCTAACAACATCATCCAACCAAAACTAGTGGCAGTAACGACCACATAGTCATTGTCCCATCTTACACGTGGCTCTATTATCCTCATCATCCTGCATTTTATTTCAATTCTTTAGTATCATATTAACGCTTTTACTTTTTAATCCTTCCAATTTGTTTATAAAGTATCATATTATAATATTAATTTATAATATATAAATTGATATAATTCTGATCTTACCAACCAGTTTTATGGGTTAAATTAGACTTAAAAAGTCACTTTTAATATAAAGTTAAATTCTATTCTAGCGAACTTTCTTTAACATTCTGTTCCATTCGCAGTCTTGGATTGCTAACGAATCACCTACTAATTTCTTATCTAACATAATTTTTTTTAAAATCACATCTTGGTTTTTGGAAAATTTATTTCTGGATTATATATTTCAAAAAATTTCCAAAATAATTTTTTTTAAATTTCCGGAATAATATTTCTAGAATGAAATTTCTAAAACAGAATTACTAAAATGAAATTTTAAGAATGTGATTTTCGTAATGAAACTCATAAAATGCCTTCCAGAATATATTTACGGCAATATTCTAATATTGTGGGGATATAGTTAGTGATTATGGGGTGGAAAAAGTAATAGTCTATTTTAATACTCCTAAGCCCGTCATTTTGTAAAGCCCAACTCTAGCTCTTTTAGTTTTTGTTGCATCTTTAATGAGATTGAAAATATGTGAACATGTCTAATGTATTTTTTGGTTTAAGTAGATAGGAAACTTGATTTTCAGTGTTATATTTTAATTTTAATTGTAAAATTTATCGTTTAATTATTATTATCATTATTATTTGACAAATTTTACTATCTATTGTAAAATTTTACTTGATTTTCTGGTTTAATTGTAAATTGTGTAATATATTTCTGGTTTATGTAATTTGGAATATATTTTTGAATGTAGAAACATATTCCAAATTTTGAAATTCAAAAATTTGTTTTCAAATGTCATATCTGAAAATGTAAATTATAGAAAAATTAGACGTTTCCGACACAGGTGCATGAAGAAAAAAAGAGGTGGAGAAAGAAGCTGTCTTTTGTAGTTTGTCGCCTCCTTTTCACACTGGGCTTAGCCCACGTTATAAATTAGTTTTCGTTATTTTGTCCATCTTTATAAATCAATTTCTTTCTCATTGTGACATTGTCAGTGCTAAAAACTGACCCAAAATCAATAGAAAAAATTATTTTTCTTAGAAAGACCAACCTTATCAAAATGATAGATTTTTCTAATTATTTTTCTTGATAATAATAATAATTTCTTAAAGCAATTATATTGATTTTTATGAAATTTGATTTTGTCTTTCATTGGGACACCCTCCAGACACATTACGACATCACATGCATGCACATTTTATTTCTGACACAATAATTCGTTTGAATTTTATTCCAAATAATAGCATTCCAAACACATTATGTTTATGCCATCTATGTTTTGTTATCATTTGCTTTATAATTCCACCATGTTCGGTTCAAAATCCAAATCTGAACAACCCTGATTTTCTGACTCAGAAAAATTAACATTTTTTTAGCATATTTGTTTTATTTTTATAGTTTTTTATAGTTTTTTCAAAAATAATTATGGTGATGATTCCAATTTTTTTTTAAATTTGTTTTTTTTATATTCATTGTCCCGTCACGATCTTGGTTGCGACAATCATTTTAAAAAAATTAAGATAAACTAAAAATACACTAACCTAATGTGAAGTATCGATGAAAGAAAGAAATATGAAACATGATTTTGTTTCATAGATTTTGTATAAGGTAAAGGACGAAAAAGTAGAAATGAGTTTATGTGTGAAAGAAAGTGAAAAGGTTTTAAATAGGAGATGGGTATTATATAGATAAAAATGAGAGCGAAAGGGTACCAAATAGAAATAATTAGGTGGCACATGAGGGAATGAGCAACAATGAACATTGATGTTGAACTTTGGAAAATTGTTATGATGGTACATGAAAATATCTATATTCAACATTGGCATGCCCCATAACATGCAATGAAATGGATCATTCATAAACTTTAAGAAGAAACGTAGAATCCAAGGCTTTCCCTTCTTTTTCTTTTTGATTTTCATTTTCATTTTCATCTTGATGAGGAAACATCAACTTCTTCAATCTCCACATGGTTCCCTTTTCTTTACCTTTTTATAATGCATAAATTATTAATGATACCCTTATAGTGTCATCTAATCTTAGGGTCCCTTTGCCTTTCTGAAATGAACTTGAGGATGTGCTCTTTTCTTCTTAGCTTTTACTTTTGAACCCAATAAATCTACCATGGACACATGCTTCGTTGCTTCTCTTAGCTTTCTTGTGGTTGACAAAAACTCTCCAAGACCCGTGCCCTCCACTCCACCGCTCAAACATAATAATCATCCCAACCCAATTTTCATGTCTTCAATTAAGAAAAACTATAAAATAGGTTTATATACTATACATTTCTCTTTTTTACGATCGATGTGAGATTTTTAATATATTTTTTACAATATTTTAAATGTGAAAGTAGATATTAATAATGACAGACGGAAAGATAAGTAGATAAGTAATAAATTTTTCCAAATGATTTTGATATTATTATAAAAGATGAATTTCAAACCCACTTAATATTTAAAACCGATTTGTAATATGAGGTTTGCACAGAATTTAAATTGTGCATTGCATTTTTTTTTCTATGTTGAACATTAAAAATAGAGTTAAAAATATTTTTGGTCCCTTAACTTTTAGGCAAAATTGTAATTAGTTTCTCTTTGAAATTTTGACCTAATCTAATCTTCTAACTCTAGAATTGCATGAATTTAGTCATTTTAACCAAATTTTTATAAGTTTATTTGATGTTTAAAACGCATTTGATTATAGTATTTGAGTTGTTTACACTGTTTAACACCTTTTTTACTTCATTATTAGCTAAGAAACTATTCTAAAGTTCATACAATTCTAAAGTTCAGTTTTAAGGACCAAAAATATATTTAACCCTTCAAGATATATTAATATTGACATATTAAATTTTCTAATAATAAATTTTAAAATATACAAATAAGTATTCATTTGTATATTTTGAATTTAAGATAGAGAAATAATAATAAAAAATCAAATTTCGTTTACATCGAATATATATCATAAATTTTATTTTTATTCTTTTGAAATTATGAAAACTTTATATAAATTTTCCCAAAAGCAATTCATCAATTCCAAATTGTGTTAATTGATGATGGTTACATGAATGTGCTTGAGGCAATAAAAAATGTTGGTTTGTGGTGTCATGAGTATTAGAGTGTAGGTGAAGGGTAATTGATGAGCGAGGATCACGCCACAGACAAAGGTTGCAACACCTCCACGCACACAATCTTTTCTCTAGCTACTCTCTACACTGTAGTAGTGAGTCATCAATAGTCTATAATTTAATACACTGCACACACACACACTCTCACAACTGATCCATATAATGAACAGAAAAACCATTTAAAACGCTCCGTCTGTTCTAAATCCAAAATCCTAATCCTCTTTCTTTTCTCCTTTTTTTTTTCCCTCTTAGCACTGTTTTTCTTCCAACACCTCTCGCCGACAGCGTAACGGTCTGCGGTGGCCGTTCCCGGCGCCGTCGCCGATCTCTTCCATATTCCGCCCCCAGATTTACCTCTGCTCCTTTCCTTTCGGATTCCGACTATCATTTTGTTTTTTTTTTCTCGTTCTCTTTCTTCAACGCAATACACTCGGTTCTAGGTATTTGTTCTTCATTTTCACTTTAAATGTTGGTTTCATTGTTGATTTGCGACGTGTGAAACAAATCAGATTAAATCAAACGGTTTTAGTGCATTTGACGGTTCTGTTACCCGTGCTAGTGTTGTGGAGTTTTCATCTTACACGCTGATCTTTAATTTACTTCGCATTGCTTCGACCTAGTTTTTCGATTCACTGGTTTCCGCCTCTGCATTTTTCTATGCATTCCACGACTAGGTATTGCGAAGACTGATGAGCATTATCTAGGTTGACAACTCACGATTATTGCTGTTCTAAGAACACTGCGCTTGTTACTGTTCAAGTTTGGAAATAAAACTGAAGGAATTGTGGTTCTGTGGAGAAAAATAGGCTGTAGGGAGTATATTGTCATGCTGACATTTTAACGAGCTTGGAATTGGACGATTTTTGGATTTGTTATGTAAAATATTTTGAGATACATTAATTGATATGGCAATGCAATCGCTGTTATTCAGTTTCAGTTGCTTGAATGTTAGTACGTTATGCTGTTTTGGAGTAACCTTTTTTTTTTCAATGTCAGGGATACAAAATGATAGGATCTTTTCTTACCTGGGCGCTAGCGTATGTATTTTTGCTGTTCCAAAAGTCCAGTTTCTTTTTTTTTTTCTGATACGAATGGTTTGTGTGTGAGATTTGAAGGTTAATCGTTTTATTTGGTCTTTTTGATTTATTTACAGGATGGTCTTTGGCTATGCTTATCCAGCTTATGAATGCTATAAAGCGGTTGAAAAGAATAAGCCGGAAATTGAACAACTCCGCTTTTGGTGCCAGTATTGGTATGCGTTTACCATGTTTGTTTCATCTGTTGGCAAGAGAAATAATCATATATGTTTTCTGTAGCTTTTTCATGATTTTGCTGGAAAATAATCCATTTCCCCTTCAAAATAGAGCTAATTTGGAACGCATTATAGATTAGTTATTTGTGCTTAACTTAACGTGATAACTTCTACTGACAAATACTGATACCAACTTTGTTTTTCCCCGTGTTGCAGGATCTTGGTGGCCGTTTTAACTGTATGTGAGAGGGTTGGTGATACTTTTATATCATGGTAGAGGATTCTATCTTGGATGTGCTCAAAGAATATCTGCTTTCCTTATTTAAAAAAAAAAGAGTTTATAATGACTTCTTAGCTTTGAATTGATTTCTTCATGAAGGGTCCCAATGTACAGTGAAGCTAAGTTGGCATTTTTCGTTTTTCTTTGGTATCCCAAAACTAAGGTATGAAACTACTTACTATGGTATAAAATCCTTTATTACTTTCTTATTTGCTTCTCTTCAATATGACAGTAAAATTTAATATTGATGTGTTAGGGAACAACATATGTGTATGACTCCTTCTTCAGACCATATGTTGCCAAACACGAGACGGAGATTGATCGCAACTTGTTGGAACTGAGGACAAGGGCAGGGGACATTGCAGTTTTGTATTGGCAAAGAGCTTTCAGTTATGGTCAGACCAGAATGTATGACATTTTGCAATTTGTTGCTGCACAATCGACTCCAGCACCTCGACCTGCTCAGGTAGTTGATTATGATTATGCACTGGTTGTGTCTGCTATTATGATCGAGTTTGACTTAAGTGTACTAGAATATCAATTATCGGCTTTCGAAATTTGCGATTGAATTGTGCCACTTATCCTGAATTTTTCTGGTTTTTAGTAATAAAATATGTATTTTTTTAAATTTATGCATAAGTACGTGTAAAGGTGCCGGTCAGAACGATTGCATTCCTCTTAAAACAATATTGTAGAAAGAAAGAAACTAATACCTGAAATTATACTAATTTTTTCCAAAGAAAGAGGAACATATTGTTCTAAGTAATATTTCCATTTTTCATGATAATGTTGAAATGAAGATACTGTTTTTGGTTTCTTGTTTTTACGTTGTTAAAAGTTATATACAGTTATTATCTATTTGTAACTTCAGTTAGTAAATTATTAGTTGCTTGTTTTTTGAGAAGGATACAATAATCATCCAACTCATTGTTATTTATGCATACCAATAAGAAAACAAATTGCTCTTGAAACCACAGCAACGCCCAGGTGTGAAGGTCCGTCAACCAGCACCTGCAAGTCAGAAACCAGCTGCTGCAACAGAACCACAAGTTGAGGAACCTCCATCCCCTACCTCTAGCACATCTTCGAGTCAGCTCCAGAGGGAAGTAGCAGAGGAATTGGATTCTCCAAAAGTTCCTAAAGCAGCCACATCTGCAACAGCTTTGAGTAGTCAGAAATCGGGTGGAGCTGGTTTGACTACTCAGAAGTCTGGTGGTGCTGGTTTGAGTACTCAGAAGTCTGGTGGAGCTGCTTTGAGTACTCAGAAGTCTGGTGGAGCTGCTTTGAGCACTCAAAAGTCTAATGTTGCGCCTGAAACAAGCATCCAGTCTGCACCAGCAGAGGCAGAGGCAAAGGCAAAGCAGATCGAAGCACCATCTTCATCTTCTTCAGTAAATGTAAATGGGAATCCTCCTACTCCTACCAAAGAAACCATAATGGAAGAAAGCATTCGGTTAACACGTGGCAGACTAAGAAAAACCCGATCAGCAGGAACTCGCTAGCACGCGGAATATTGTCAAAATTTTAGCCTGAAATAGGAAGTAGGTGGACAATTATGAGCATTGAATTGTTGTAGAACTTGATGTAAATCTGTTTTCCCAAGTTTCCATTCCATTTGTTGCTTCATTTTATATATTTTTTTCATAAATTTTGTGATGGCATGGAAGCATTTGTAGCCTGATGATGCCACTTTATATGGACTTAGTTTCCATCGGATGCTTTTGTATAGCTGGTCTTGATGTTGGTGTAACAGTATTACCAAGTTTTTTCATTACAGGGAAGGCAGAATATTTCATTAATTGCCCACTTCTCTCCATAATACCTTTTTGCAGGCATTAGGTGAAGCAGGTTGCTTATGCACCACATCAACCAAACCAAGTTGGTTTCACAAATTTTATTTACAATCCGCATGGCAGTGTTATTGATTGCTGTCATCAATACAAACACAACAGTAATATACTCAATTTCTATTTCTTTCTGTCTGAATTTTCTTTTTTGGTACATCTACAAAGTTTTTTTTAGCAAAATGAAGACATTATAAAAAATAAAATTCTTCGAAGGGCTAGCATCTCAATTTTATTGTATTTTCTATTTTATTTCAGCGTCTCTTTTGATCCCAATTCATCTCTTCTGTATACCCTCCTCTGTCTTTCTGTTCAGCATCTTATTATTCTCCTATGCTTTTGTTTTTCTGTCTACTTGTTGTCTTTTACATCTCTTTATCTATCACATGCCCGTTATCTTTTTTCACCAACCTCTCTCCCATACTCTCTTCTGTACTTCTATGTCCCTAATCATTAACAACTTCAAAAATGAGATTCCTACTTTTTCCAATACTTTCTCAATCAAACAGCTTACATAATATTTTTTGTTTTTTTATTTTAAGATGTGTGTATTTTGCACACCATCCTCGTAATTAATTTGGAACTTTCTCTTTAATCACTTCAAATTATCTTCTTTTTAATCGTTTTCGTTTTTCAAATTGAATTTAAAGAGTTTTAAAAGAAAGGCTAAACATAGCGCAACCTAAATCATTCATTATAAATTTAAATTTATTTATTTATTATGAGTTTTAACTTTAATTGTTTTTTAATACAAAATTTAAAATTTTTATTTGTTGTTATAAACTTTAACTTTTGTATAAAAAATAGTTATTATATAGTGTTTTAAATTGGTTAAAAAATTAGTTAGTAAACAGTTATCAATGCTTATTTTTTCTCTTTTAAAACGGTTTTCATAATTACAAATTATGTTGAAATTGAAATATCAGATACTCTATTTTCTTATACTCATGTATCATTTATGTCAAATATTTTATTAATAATTTTTTTAAAATTTTCAATTTCTAACATTTTTTTTGTGTTTATAATTTAAACATTAGCTACATTTTATAAATTTTATATTGAAATACAATTTTTTGAAAAATAAATTCAAAACTTAATTTCTCATGAATTATATTATGCTAATGAAGAATTTGAAATATTGTTTTACATAAAATTAAAATTTAATTGAAACATGGTTTAAATATACTTTTAGCCCCAAAAAAAATTAGTTTTAAATTCTTGATATTTTTCAATCAATAATTTACTTTTAGCATTCAATTTTTATTAAAAATAATTATGATTTACTCATGCATTTATAATTATTTTTTATATTATATTTTTTTAGGATTAAATATATTTTTAATCCTTAAATTTTGACGCAAAATTGAAATTTATCCTTATTCGAAACTTTGATATATTTTGGTCCTCAAACTTTAAAATTAAATTAATATAATCTTTTTGAATGCAATTACGTTAAGTTAAAATTTTTTCAAGTGTCAAACATGTTTCATGCTATAATTTGAATAGTTTAAGTTGTTTGACATATCTCGCTTCAATGTCGGCCGGAGAAATTAGGAAACATGTCTAATAAGTAAAAAAATTAACGAAATTGATTTAAAATAACTTATATTCATTCATTTTAAAGTTTGGAAATTAAAATATATCAAAGTTTCGAATAAGGATAAATTTTATTTTTCTATAAGATTGATGAATTGAAAACCTTAATATATTCCTCTTAGGGATTTAATTTCTAAAAGAGAAAAGTAATAAAATGTTTTATATTTGTTAAGATTTACTAATTAAAATACGATTGGTATTAAATTTACTATAAATAATAATAAGGATTTTAAAAATGTCATATATTTAAAACTGATAATAGACGAAGTACAGACATACTTAAAATTTGAAACATTTACATTTCCATTGATTTTAAATAGCCTTGAGATGTTGAATTCTTTATCTAAATTCTACCTTAATGAGTTTCCTTTATTCCATAATGTGAATACTTTGATAAGATTTTAGGTGAAGGACGGGACGTGGTAGCAAGTAGAAAGTTGAACTATGAAATTCTACATGATTTCCAATTTTCAAAAGTAAACTGTCAAAAGCATTCAGAATTTTACATTTTCAATATACTATTTAACTTCGGTTTGACTTTGGAATTTTATAACAAATTGAACCGTTGCAACAAAGACTTGGTCATTTTTTAATCCACTAGATTTTATATATTGTTAACTAAGTCTTCACTTTCACTTTGCAAGGATTTTTTTTTTTTTACATAATATTTACTATGGGTATCAATATTTTAATATAAAATTATTGTTTACTATATTTTTGGCAAAAATTCTTAAAATATATAAATTCATTCAAAGATTTTACTAATTAGAATGAAATTGTAGAGATAAACTTAATTTGTTGAGCAAGATATGTGAATTGTTAAAAGTTCCCTTATACGTAGTGCTTAATTTCTACGAAAAAAATATTTTCAAATTTTAGTGTGAAAATCGAAAAAAAAAATCAATTCTGATTAATGTAATATACTAAAGTTGAAAATTCATGCTAAATTTGTCTGATTTCTTTATAATTGCGCAATAGAAAAAAGAGAGTGCAGAATAATTTGTACCATTTCCCATCCCAAAAGGGTTAAAAAAAAGAGTTTTCAGCACATGACAAGGGTTTGGGTAAGGGAATTTTTTCCCACTAGCCGTTACCATTGACTTTTAACAATCTTATCCTTTCATTGTTCACTGAATTTAATCAATTTATATCATAGCATATCTTTGATGAGAAAGGAAACAAGATAATACAAACTTATTGTGGTGCATGTAAATGAAAATATTAATCATTGTAACTTTTTTACTAAAATAGTGTAAAATTATTGGCTTTTTAGGTAAGTAGAAACATTTAAAAAAAATTATAAATTTGGTTAAGTTGTGAGAGAATACAAACTTGAACTGAAGAAGTTATTATGCGTAAAATAGTTTTCATTTGATTTTTTTATTTATTTCGTGTCGTACCTTCTCATCATACCTAACTAAACTTGTAATTTTTTTAAAAAACTAGAGAATAAAATTTGCACTATTTTAGTCACATTCAATCAGTAGTACAGTTCTCAAGTAGATATAATAATTTTTATATCTATACATTCAACTAATTGAGATAAAGTTAATAGTATTACTATTAAACATTTCAATATCTTCATTAACAATTAATCACATTCATTGTTCTTTAGAATATGATTAGGTTAGAAAGGGATTAGTTTGAAGTGTTTGCAACAACGAAAAAAAAAAAAAGAAAGGATGTGATAAGCAAAGTGGACCTATATTTGCAATTGCTTTTGGTATGTAAAACCTCTGAGCTTGACAACCCAACTAACCCTGCAAAAGTAGGCAAACTTCAACACACTGTCACTTTCCCATTTCATATACTTTACATTAATATTCTCATTATAATTCTAACGGAAATATCACTAACCAACTCTTTCAGAGTCCACATTCTCTCTGATAGAATGTTTAGTGTCATTATTTGTTAAACAATATATTAATGTTCATATACTAAAAAAAATTAAAATATGTATTTTGTCTTTTAACTTTTAGTAAAAATTAAAAATAATTATTTTTTAAAATTTTGATATGATTTAGTCTTTCATTTTATAAATGAGTGGATTTAATTTTTTTAAATGAATTTTATAAGTTTATTTGATGTTTTAGATGCATTTCATATAAGTTTTGAATTATTTACCTTCTTTGATATATTCCCTGTTTAATATTAAATTAAAAATATATTTGAGACCTGCTTGAAACGTCAATTAAACTCAACAAAATTTGGTTAAATTCATGAATTTCTAAAATTGAAAAACTAAATTTGATCAAAATTTAAAAAAAAATTAATTAATTAAAAAATCCAAAACATATTTAACCATTAAAAAAATTTAATATAACACATTTAAGAGACACCGGAAAAAAAAAGGTCACTATGAGAATCTAAATTTCCCTCTTGGCATTACAATAGAATGCAATACTATACAATATACACTTATGTGATTCTCACTATGTAACCCTTTCATCTGCTTACTAATAAGAGATATGCAGTTATACATAATGGATGTTATTAGGTGACACCAACTTTAACAAGAAGAGCAAGTACACCATCAAAGGTTTTTTTTTCCTTGGAAAAGCATCAAAAAGACAAAAGTAAATTAAATAGTAATTAAAGATCACTAGAGAGTGATCCCTCACCAGCATTGTACCATCCTTGCTAGTGGAAGCATCTATTGTTCTTAATGGCATTAATGCCATAACAATCAACAATTATTGTTTAACTGTTCCTTTCCTATCTTTTTGTAATCTCACATAAACCGTAAAGTAGAAATAAATAATCAAAAATAAAATTGTGAGGCCAATTTGAGAAATATTTTAGTTATGGGTTAGAGTAAAAAGGTTATTTGAATTGTTCAAAGCGGTAAAATTGATGAAGTACTATGGAGAAGAGTGAGTTTTATACAGAATGAATTTTAACAACTTGATGGATTTGTTCAGTTGGATTTTCCCCTATTTAGTATTAAATAAACAACTTTGAATTAATTTCATGTTTGTTATATCTCACTTCTCATTTATTAGTAGGTCCCAGAGTTGTTTTATGTTTATAAACTCCTTACCAACTATTTTAATTGCATCTCATAGCAACACTTGATGCAGTGTTTTATTTTGTTTTTGTACTGTTGCAGTGCCTATTTGGTAAACTTCAACCACTAATTCTTCGGATTTGTGGTACATGTTTTGGTACTGTTGCAGTGCCTTATTATGTTTTTAAAAGGTTCAAAATTAATTTCATCAAATCAATCTACCGAACTAAAAAACAAATAGGTTTGCATTCAAAAGTGTGGGGTCCATGAAAAATTATAAAATTATTGGGTTAGAATAAAAAGTTAGTTCAGTTATTTAAAACAGTTTATATAGAATGAAAATATGTGGATGACATGGTTACTAAGTTTTTTAAGTCGACACATACACACCATATGCACTGCAGTTTTGTTCTAATGGAGAAAAACAAGCTTAATATAATTGGAAATATGTTAACCCAAACATCACCAAAGTTAAATTCGTCAAATGCTTCATGAAAGATATGCTAATACAGAATTGAAGTTACTCAGGTTAAAGGACAGCATGGTCAAATAAATATTGTATAGGGTAAAAACATCATCAGATTACAGCCAACAATAAAATTTGTGACAGTTAAAAGGATTGCTGGCAGTAAACATTGAAATAAATAACTAGTGTACAATCTCCATGTCTAGCCTTTGGCCGACGAAAACCGTGTCGGAAACTCAAAAATGTTAAATTTGCACAGAGCAAATTATGCAGCAGAAAAGATGACAATTTGCCCCTGAAAGCATTGGGATTCATGTGCTATTTATCCAATATATATGCATAAGCTGGAAATTGGACTGATCTAGAAAGAGTAAGGATGAAAATGGAGAAAGTGGGTAATCAGAGCAAAACTAATCTGTTGGAGTTGCGGAGTTAGCTGTGCTGCATATCTTAGTTCCACTGAGAATGTAACCCCCAAATGCACTCATTTGCATGCATGGATGAGTTCTAGATGGAAGTACCTGTATATACATATACATATATGAATAAAGGGAGGGTGTGATCTGTATTTTGTACCATAAAAATTTGATGAGTAATATAAATAACTTATGTAACTAAAGGACTTCGTAAAAGTTCTCTAATTTCGTAACAATGATATGAATGACATAAATAACGTGTACCTGGTATTCACGAAGCCAAGGCTCTGATATTTGCAATCCAATGGCCATTTTCCCAAGCTGTAGATTGTGCATGCAGGTTGCAAGTGGCTGCATTTTATACAACAGTGGACGAAGATTCTGTTAGCTGAAGGCACGTTGGTACAGGACAAGAGAAAAAGGATAAGGAAGGAAATTTCATGAAACAATGGCGTGAAGAATTGGAGAAATCGGTTCAGAGAGATGCAACACAGAAAACATTTGATTTCTTAAAATATTTTGTATTCATAATAGAAAATATTATCATTCATGAAAACAATAAATTAAATAATAATTCATAGAAAATACCTGAAGATATTGGTGATAAATTGCAAACGGAGCAGAGTTTGCTAAAAGGGGCAAGAGATCTTTAACCACTGTCCAAGTATCCAACTCAGGTGCAGCAACAATTAGACTGTAAAATGGAAAAGAAAATGTTCATTTCCATTATTCTTTGAACAGTAAGGGACATATTTAAAGTCAGATACCTAGAAAAACCATTTTCCTTCCACGAGTCAATGACTTCTTTCTGCGCCCTCTCTCCAGCCTTTGGAGCTTTCCGAACTTCTATAGCAGGTTCAGTATTATCTATCCCAATATCAGAAATTCCATTTTCCGAAGAATGAGAGTTTTCCACCATGCTGACCGACGCAGATATTTGATCCTGCAACATCATAACTTGTTCTAGTCTGCAAACAAGATAGAACTCGTCAAGAGATCAAGGAGATGCTACTTACATTTGACTGGCCTTCCACATTGCAGACATCATGTTGCAGAATTTTTTCAGAAGATTCTTTTGGTGATAACAAGTCGGAAATGGGAGAACGTAGAATTCTACAACAAATAAGAGATGATGATCATAAAGCCAGAGACAAGAACCAAAACGATGGAACACAGACATTCAAAACACCCATCTAATGTGGCAGTGATCAAACAACCAGTTCAAAGTCATTTTATATGATTCCCAGATAGAATCATAAAACTAATATATGAGTTATACGAATATAAGAGATTCATATGGTGAACGGAGCACATAATATAACAATTATTTCTACTAAATTATCCATCATTATCTCTAAAGAAACCTACATAAACTTTTCTCTCTTTATTTCGGAGCTTCATAAAATTATTAAATTCAAAGAAAAAATGTCTAAAACTGTTCGTCTGGAATTGAAAAAAAAAAAAAGATCTTTTAATAATGTAAAAAATATACAGGTTTACAAAAGAACATCCAAAACTGCTTTTGAAAAATTAAAGCTTAAAATATGCAAGGCATTCACGACAGCAAGAATGATAAAACAGATTATGATGATTTTAACAAATAAAAATTATTAATGCAATAAAACACATCATCTGACCTCTTGCAGATTTCATCACTTAAATTAAATATTCTCACGATATCCATGGAATAAGGTGCCTGCCCAAAATATGAGTTGCATACAAAACCGGTACCTGTAAAATATTTAAGTTATCACATGTCTATCACTTGCTTAGTCAGAAGAACGTTTAGAACAACAGAATATACGTATATATACAACAGTGAAGTGCTATTTCATTTATGTTACCATATTATTCACTGGCAATAATCAATACCTAATTACATATTTAGGACCCATTTGTTACAGCTTCTTTTTGTAAAAGAACCATTTTTATTAATAGGGAAAAATGCACTATTATCTAAATCGCCAACTTAGTTTAATGTATACTATACCTCCTAAACGTTCAGCCACAGCCCCGGTGAGAAGGCCACCAATCATATCAACTACGAGAATGTCAGAATTTGAAGAAACGTTAGCCATGGAAAGTAGAAGGGACAACGTGTCTACCCGCAAGAATCTGAAGCATTAATAATTAGTCAGAGACAATATCAAGGATAGATGCATCACTTCATCTACAGAACATAAACCCACCATTTTAATTTTATGAACGGCCGAATATGTATTGTAGTCATAAAGTTGGGAGTTTGGTTTCATAAAAACCAGAAAATTAGAAATTGTACAGCCTCTTTATCCAGCGAAACTTTAACATATACAATATGTTGAGATTTGCTTTCTTCTATTTCTTTTTCTTTTGTTTTAAAACCACATGCGTATATCAAAGATATTTTAATACTTGTTCACAATTTACATCTTGCTCCATAAGAATAACTCAAACCAATAGACAATATATACAGATAGTTAAACACGTGAGGAAAAAAACTGAAGATAATACTTACCCAATTTTGGATGGATACTTCTTAAAATAGGCTTCACATATACTGGAGAAAAAAAATACTAACTGTAAGTAATAGAGTAGAGGCTCGAAATATCAAAAACTGATACAGTATACATTTAAAGATATGGCAGTCAAAATATAAGTCACAAACAACTTCATTATAGAAAAATATGATTTTCTTTACACAATTATTTGTATAACTTTTATTGAATCAATATAATGCTGCTTGATCCCACCATAAGCAAACAGTTTGTACTACAATGACAGATGGCATAACAGCGTAATGTCTTGTCATCAACAGAACAAAACTCAGGAAGTCCATATAGGATAGATCTTTCAGGTATATTTCTTATAACCAAGGCACAGTGATCAGTTGCACAAAATTATGTGAAACATTATCAATATGTAATAATAAAAGCAGCAAAGAAAAATAATAATGAAAACCTTCGGGCAACAGGACGCCTCATAAGTACTTTTGGTGCATATTTCTTCTGCTTCTTAAGTCTATATTTCTCCTGCAAAAATGGCACAAAATTTACTTCAGTTTCATTCCTAAAATAAAATATATACACACACACAACTTGGTCCCAAAGAGATAATACTATGATATGTTGGTCTCCAAAGGTTTACAAAGTAGTCCCCCAAACAAAGTTGCGAACATGCTAACAGTTTCAACCTTCCGTTATTTGGTTATTGCTTATTTGTGAACCCTAACAGAGAAACTGACGTAAAATAATACCCTACTAAAGGCATATATAATGCTATTTGTCTGAAGAATGCTTACATGGAATGACATTCCCACCTACAACCATATAGGGTCCTGAAATCAGTTGTTGCAGTACCTTTAGAGAATGTTTTGGATAGCTTAAATTATCGAATCGAGTTGTTTTTGTTCAATGAAGAAAAAAAGCTGTTTGAGAATTTACAAAAAGCTTTTCGTATATTTACACCGTAGTAAACCATAAAGGCTTCATAAGTCAAAATACCTGCGAGAATGCTGTTTTCTTTTCAAATGTCGCACTATTGGCAATGAGAGCTTCAATTATTTCATTACCTCTTGCACCCTGCCTACATAAAAGATACAGAATATCCTTTCACCATCAAATCCCACAAGATTGGCAAAGAAATAATATATTGATAGGTCATTTCAGAAAAGCATGTAGAATTAAAAAAAAATGAACTCAACAAAGAACAACACTAAAACCACAGTCACATTACAAGTCATATTAAAGTCACAGAACCAAAATTCGTTTAAACCTCAAAAGCTACCACCAAGAACAGAAATTCAACCACGACAAGATGAACTCACCTTCTCATGGCTTCTATATCTTCACCAGTGAGACTTTGTGCAGTATTATTGTCAACCAACGCACGATTGTCTCTTGACTCAACATTCACTGCACCATCTCTTACTTCATCAGCGCTATTAACATTAACTTTGTCCCTCCACTCATCATTCCCTTGACCATCTCCTATTTCCTCAGCATTAGTAACATGAACTGAATTGCAAATAGAGAGAAACCACACATGTTAGATTAAGAGAAAACAATGGTAGAGTGCAGAAAAATGCTTCGCTAACCATAAAGAAAAAAATACACAAAAAAACAATCACATATAACCTCATTCAATCACTCACACTCACATCACACAAATAAACATACAACGGAACAATGGAAGTTTTTCTTCATGAAGAGGCAGAAAAGCTATTGAAATCAGACTTGAGCACAAGGTGTTCAAACTGAACAACCAAAGTGTTACAAGAACGACAAAAAGCTTGAGACAATGCAAAACATGGCAGATCCACCCTTACATTTCATCCTTAAACTAATCCACCCTTTCCGTAAAGGTATCTAAAATAATTAAAAAAACCACGACAACTCATCCCGTATGTGGCAATTTCCATACATATTTGCTTGTACTAAGTGTACTGATACAGTAGCAGTAACCATTCCAAACAACTCAAACACGTTGTACCTTTTCCACCTCCCCCCACATGTCTTTATCATCAAACTACATCCCTATAATAACCCCTGCACACAAAAATACCGCGCCACCTAATAATACGCGGCAGCTACTTAAAAAAACACCACCAAACATACATCTCATATGAACCCAAGTACAAACTACAGCCTATAAAACAGAGCAACTCAATAACAAAGTACAATCTAAATGGCAAATGAAAAAAAAAAAAAAAAAAAAAAACTATCTATAAACCGTAATGTAGTTTTAAACTATCATCCTCTAATCACAAATTAACAAGCAAGACAAAATTACTTACTTTTACAGCAACTACCTACCTTAACAGTCATACTGTGATTACCGACTTGTTGACATTAAAAATAGTTTACTTTGCACTACTTAATCAGAAGTGAATGCACAACGATAACAAATAACACTTCACTCAAAATGGGAATGGCCAAAAGTAAGTAAATGAAAAGGAACATGAGTGAACCTTGTGCGGGAGAAAGACAAGGTCCACCGGGAGCGGTATCCACTTGAAAAACGGTACCAAAGGCACGACCAATTAAAGGTTGCAGAGAGCAATTTTTATTCCCAATCTTCAATTTCCTGCAACACCAATTTTAATAATATTTAGAAACCAACAAATAATATTAAACACTCAAAAAAGAAAAAAAAAAAAAAAACTTTACGCTGCAGGAGAAAGACGAGCGAAAACGAGACGGTCTCCGTCGTTGATATCAAGCAAGACGCTGCAACCTTCCCAAGTGACTCTGCCATTGCTACTGTTACCTTCGTTCATCTTCTTCACAATTTTATTTAAATAAATAAACTCCTAAATTGAGTGTTTCACGATGAAACTCAATCACACACACAGAGAAAGATCTAATAATATGATTCAACTAAACTATACGTGTTTCTTGATCGTGTAGCCGTTTTAGTGTTCTCGTGCTAAGCGGTTTGTGTTGCGTCACATGCATAAACCCCTTGTCAGTGAAACTAGGGTACTATTGGAATTAGAATTAGGTTTTAGAAAAGGAACTACTAACCGTTGCGTTTTATCTCGTAAACTTGGGTTGGGCCTTCTCTTAGAAATATGTTGGGCTTTTTAACTTCTGACGAACTTTTTTAACACGACTTCGCATATTTCTTCCTTTACTTCCACCATTTGTTACTGCACCTCCAAAATTTTCATTCGTAAAATAATTAGCGTAAAAGTGTACGGATCTTTTTAAATATATATAATTTTATATTAGTAAATAATAATATTATAATATTATTAAGTTAATATATAAAATAAAATTATATTTATTAAAAATAAAATATATAAAAAATGAGAGAATATAAATAGAAAAAAAAAACAGAAATAGATTGTTTTATAAGAGAAATTTAAAATATCAGTTAATTTTAAAATCTTTAATAAATAATATTATATTTTAAAAGATAAAACTGAAATTTTAAAATATAAATATAAAATAAATAATTATCTTTATATATTGTTATATATTGTTAGAGATATACTTATAACAAAAATTTTAAGATAAGATTTCTGAAATAAAAATTTTACAATAAATTTTTGAAAACATTCTAAAATAAGTATTCAAGAACAAATTTTGATTACAAACTTTTCAAAAATGTGTCATACTTTTTAGAATACAAATTTTAAAATAAAAATAAACTTTTTGAAACGCATAAAATTATTTTCGGAAATAATATTATGGCAGAGGTAGTAATAACAGCTGTAACAGTAGAGGGATATTAATATTGGTACAGTTAGTAATGACGAAAAGAAAATGAGTATTTTAAATAGGAATAATTTTGAATATTAAAAGTGGGTGGGAAAACAACCCAACTCAATTTAGATTACATTTTCTTAAGTGTAATTGGATCTTAATCACGATTTCTTTAAAAATATTTTTTTTAAAATTAATTCGAAATGTGCATTTATAAATATTGGGGAGACCTTTTCTTATAAATCCTGAGAAAATCTTAATTGAATATTAAAAAATAAATTATTCTTCCGTAACAAAAACATAATATAAGATATTGATTCTCTCAGTTGAACAAAATA